>Ga0080004_1192135_pt1 | contig 13429 bp, 16 predicted proteins | sample WasSprMetagenome_FD_69207 | JGI IMG/M metagenome (GOLD analysis project Ga0080004, IMG submission 69207) | Sulfidic aquatic microbial communities from Washburn Spring, Yellowstone National Park, USA - WS (SPADES assembly) (version 2) | ecosystem: Environmental > Aquatic > Thermal springs > Hot... | reverse complement strand
TGGGCCGCACCGGGGAGGCGTCCCCGGCGCCGCGGAGCTGGCGCAGGGCCTTCGCCAGCCTCCCGGGCTTCACGCCCAGGGCCACCAGGAGCGCCGGGAAGGGGGAGGGGCCTACACGTTCCAGGAAGTCTAAAGCGCGGGCGGCGAGGGGGGAAGTGACGAAGCCGGTCACACCACCACCCCCAGGTCCGCGAAGCTCGCCTGCCGCGGCCGCATCCTTTGCTTGGCCCTTACAGCCGCAGGGTTGAGCCACAACGATTCCACACGCCGCGGCTTGGCCTGGCCTTTGGTGCCCCGCGTCCCGCCCACGTGAGACAAAGCACATGCCACGTCCCGGTCGTGCCGCTCCCACCCGGCATACCACTCGTCGTACTCCGGGCAGCGATACCCCGACACAGCGGCCATGCCGGGGAAGGCGTTGAGCAGTCCGGCCAGTTCCCGGTGGCGCTCCGGGGGAAGCTCACAGGCGTAAATCTTCGTATCCACGCGGGTGTCGGGAAAGTAAGGGGGATCCGCGTAGACAAGAACATCCTGCCCAGCGTACCGCCGGATGACGTCCCCGAAGTCAAGGCACTCCACCTGGATACGCCGGAAGAGTTCACCGAAGTGCTCGACGCGCTCTTGGGAGTTAAGCCAGCGGCGGATGTTGCCGTCGTCCTGCACGTGGTAGCCCCACCGCCCGGGCGTGAAGGGCGCGCAGCCGCAGTACGACTGCTGATTCAGCACAAAAAACCGCCAGGCCCGCCGCACGGGGTCGTCCGGCACCGGCATCTCCGCGCAGTCCTGGTACTGCCTCCTGCTGTACGGCGTCCACCGCAGGAGCTCCCGCAGCTCCCGGCGCAGATCAGGCTCCCGGAGCACCCGGAAGAAGTTGACAATCTCCTCGTTGGTATCGTTATAGACGTAGAGCACGTCCCGAACGCCGCGGGTATCGTTCCGGCGCATAATCTCTAAGAGCACGTTCGCCGCCCCGCCGAACACATCAATAAAGACTTTGTAGCTCCCCGGCGGCGGCAGAAGGTCCGCAATCCAGCCCGCCAGGCGGGCCTTGCCACCAGGATATTGTAGAATTGCTACACTCACAATAAACACCTCCCCAAAAAGAAAGCCCGGCATTCTATGCCGGGTACATCATGCTAGCCTACCCCTCAGCCTGAGACGGAGCTTCTTCGCCGCGCGGTCGAAGCTGGCGACAGCGCAGCTCACCCTGTCGCCCCTCTCCACGCTGCCCACGACCGGGTAAGGAGCTAAACCTAGGACCCCTGGGCACAGGTCAGGTTCAATCCAGACATGCCGGCCGTCCGCCCGGGCTACAGTCCCAGAAATAAACTGTCCGCGCCGGAAGTCGGCCTTCTCCCAAGGGTCGGGCAGGGCCTTTTTAATGCTCCCCTCTATCCTACCCGCCTGTGGATCCACCCTGGTAATTTTGACCCTGACCTTCTGCCCGGGCGCGTACTGAGCTCCTAAAGGCTTCGTCAGCCACACCAGGGCTTGGGAGCGCGGCACCTCAGCCAGGACGCCGCCGCCTATGTCTACCAGCAGTTTAGGTGGCGCTCCGTTTGCCCCTGGCACTATGCATTTGACCACCCCGTCCACAACCACATCCGGGTCTTGGGCTAACCTAGGTAGAAGTTCCGCCGCGGCCTCCGCCACCGCCTCCCTCCGTGAGCAGGCCGCCAGGCCGTTCTCCCTGTCCAGGCCTTTCACTTTCACCCTTATGGCTTGACCTACGAAGCGCGGCATCAGGCCCTTGTCAGGTAGGCCGCTCTCCCCGGCGGGCACCAAGCCTTTTATGCCTTGAAAGTCAAGGAAAGTCAAAACCCAGGTGGGGATGTTGTCGGGATAGTCCAAGGCGACCACCTGGGCGTCGACAGTCAGCCCCCGCTCCTTCGCTTGGTACAATGCCTCCCAGGGGTCCGGAGCGGGCACGTATCCCTCAGGAGCATATTTAAGATTGCTCATTCTCTCTGTGCCTCCTTCCAGTCGTATTTTTCTAACAGTTCCATTAGGGGTATAACCCCCTGCCATACATACATTCTCCCTTCACGCAATTCTGCCGCCACAGGCATTACGAAATCTTCGGCAGGGTAGTAGTGGCTGGGAGCATCCGGAACAGGTAGCATGCCCAGGAGCAGCCTGCTCCCGTCTAACACAGCTATCTTCCCGGGGAGCTTCGGGCTAGAAATATACGCTATCCCTCCTCCCTTCACGCCTTCCACCTGCTCCCACTCCACCTGCCAGCCCTTCGCCTGTGCCACTTCGCGCAGGGGTACCAGGTCGGGCGAAGCGAAGGCCAGCTGGAGCGCGGCGAGTAGGGCGGCGATTGTTTTCAGCATCGCGCTCACCTCCCTTCAAACAGGGTGTCAAACCATTCCAGTACTCTTTGGTCTGGCGGACCACACGAAGCCAGGTACATACTCAGCCACTCCGCCCTGCCGAGCCTCTTTGCGGCCCAATATGCGAAGTCCTCGGCAAACCATTCCGCTGCGCGGTCCTCCCACTCAAGGCGTGATTGGGAGACCATGTCCAGCCCCCGCTCTTCAGGGTAGCCACGCACCCGCAGGTACTCCCGGCCCTTGTCGTTCGCCAGGCCCCAACCATAGCCCGCCACTACGTTTAAAACCTTTTCCGCTAAATAATGTCCAACTTCGTGGAGGAACACCCGTTCGGAACCCCACCATAGCCCTGCTATGAGCAGGGCTCGCTCCCCGGGGATATAGACTCCCGCAGCGCCTTCGACCTCTCCCGATATGTTCACGTCCCACGCCGGCAGGATGTACACCGCCAGGCCCTCAAGGGCTTCCTTCCCCACTCCCAGGGCGACCAGCCGGCCTACCAAGGCGTCCATGTCCGAAGCTAGACCCGGCGCTAGAGCTTCGGCCTCCACGTCAGCGGCCCACCTCCCGCTCTCGACCCGTACACAGGCGCCGCTGGGGAAGCACACAAGGCCGGTCCCATAAGCAGCCTTGTCTCTTACCGTAAGGGCATCCGACCAGGTATAGAACGTCACACCAGCGTGTGCCGACCTGAGCACTCCCGCCAGGGCTTCCCCGGCGGGTAGCAGTGTGAGTGCCACCCCAAACATGAACATGAGCGCGGGTAGGGCCCTCCGCATCCGACCACCTCCCTTCGCAAAATAAAAAAGCCGGGACGAAAAGTCCCGGCGTATATTTGCTTTTCGCAATCCTAAAGGCTTACAGTTTCATTCCTTGCAGCCTTTCCCGCAACCTCCTGAGAGACCGGCGCAGCTCTAATGCGTGTTCGTTCTCCTGCCCTATATCTATGTTGCCCAGCGCTTTTATCAGCCGTTCGGCTAAATCGCGGGCCCACAAAAGAGGAGCTCTTTTGTTGCGCTTCCGCTGCTCCCCCTCTTCAAGCCTGGACAGTGCGCTGGACAGGACTTCAGTAATGCTTGCAAGATTCTTTTCTCTTTCTGCGTACAATTTCTCTAGGTCCTTCTTTGTTTTTTCTGCTACTTTCCCTTTAACCTTCGTTAGAGATTCTTCTTTTCTTTGTATATCCCGCGATAACCTGCTTATTTTTCCTGAAGTATTCATCAGCTTGCGCCGAAGCTCCCGGGCGCCAGCTGCAGTGATGCCTCGCAGAGCTGTCTCCCAGTCCTCCGCCAGCCTCTCCTGGACTTCATGGGCTAAATAAGACAGCTCTACACCCGCCAGCATAGACAGGGCCCCTTCTTCTACCATTCGCTGTAGCTCAGGTACAAGAAAATTCAGGCGGTCATAGCGCTCGACCTGACGCGGTGAAATACCATGCATCTCAGCAACTTTTGACATTATGTCGGAAGTTCCCGCCAGGTCAGTCCTGGCGCCCTGCTTTATCCCATGTCTTTCTTTAAACTTCCTAATAGCCCGCGCTTTTGCCAGCGGGGACACCTGACGCCGTACACAATTATCTAAAAGCATCCACCAGGCAGCCTCCGGAGTATCCGGGTCCAGGTCGGACTTCACTATCACCGGCACCTCCGCAAGGCCGAGTTCCAGGGCCGCCCTGTGCCGCAGGTGGCCCGACAGGATGGTCCTGCCGTCGGAAGCCACCACCAGGGGCTGCTGGATACCCCTTTGCGCTATGTCCGCCTTCAGTTCCTGATATACTTCAGGGTTCATTGTAAAATACTCTTCGTTCTCTGGGTGCGGCCGCAGCTCTTTGGGACTGATCATTACCACCTGCTGGCCGCCAGCTGCTTCCTGCATGAAAAACACCTCCGGCGGTTTTTGCTGGATATAATACGATTTTCTCACGCTAAATCCTGCTGCCGGAAGCTTCCACTGCCGCGGCAATGTCATCCGCGCTGATGGCGTCTACTCTCCCGGCCCTTACCGCCCGCCGGATGGCCGCCTCTATGAGCTTACGTGCGTACCTGCCGTTGCCTAATTCTCCTATCTGCTCAGCCACCCGGGTAAAGTGCTTAAGTAATGCTTCCTCTGCTGACGATTCCAAATCAAAACCGCGTTTCTGAGCCTCGAGCTGGGCTATCTGCACCAGTTCTCCCGGGCTGTAATCAGGAAATTCGCACATGAATGCAATGCGTGACTCTAAACCCGGGTTGAGCACGAACAAGTTTTGCATTTCCTGTGTGTACCCCGCCAGGATGACTACCAAACTATTCCGATAGTCTTCCATTGCTTTCACCAGGGCGTCCAGCGCCTCACCGCCATAATCCCACTGTCCCCCGCGGGCAAGGGAGTAAGCTTCGTCCACGAAGAGTACCCCACCTAAAGCCTTATCCACTACGTCCCGCACTTTCAAAGCAGTTTGCCCCACGTAGCCAGCCACCAGCCCGCTCCGGTCGGTCTCCACCAGGTGCCCGCTGGGCAAAACACCCAGGGCCGCAAATAGCTCCCCGACCAGCCGGGCAACAGTAGTCTTGCCCGTGCCAGGATTGCCTAAAAAAGCCATGTGGAGGGACTGGCGGAGTGGGGGTAAGCCCTTTTGCCTACGCTGCTTGTCCGCAACGATGGTAGCTTCCACTTCGCGTAGAAACTCTTTCACCTGTTTTAGCCCTATCAGGGAATTTATCTCCCGCCACACGTCTTCCACAGTGCGGCGCTTTTCGTGGGCCTCCCCCAACACGTGCTTGACATCCGCCGCAGTTATAATATCTGTCCTTCCAGCTTTTACCGCCTGGCGGATAGCACCCTCTATGACCCTTCGGGCGTAGCGCCCATTCCCAAGTTTGCCTATCTGGTTTGCTATCTGCTTGAAATGCTCCAGTAATGTTTGCTCCGCTTCCTGTCTAAGAATAAAGCCGCACTTTCCGGCTTCCTGTCGGCCTATCTCTAAAAGCTCCTCGGGGCTGTAGTCCGTGAACTCCACGACAAAGGCGATGCGGCTCTCCAGGCCGGGGTTCAGCTTGAAGAGCTCCTGCATCTCCCTTGTGTAGCCCGCCAAAATTACCACCAGGTCGTGCCTGTGGTCTTCCATGGCCTTCAGTAAGGCATCCAGGGCCTCGCCGCCGAAGTCGCCTCCTCCTCCCCGGGCCAGGCTGTACGCTTCGTCGATGAAGAGAACCCCGCCCAGGGCCCTGTCCACGACCTCACGCACCTTGAGTGCCGTCTGTCCCACGTAGCCGGCCACCAGTCCCGACCTGTCGGTCTCAACCAGGTGCCCGGAAGGCAAAACGCCCAGGGCCGCAAAGAGTTCTGCCACCAGCCGGGCAACAGTTGTCTTGCCCGTGCCGGGATTGCCTAAAAACGCCATGTGGAGCGACTGCCTGAGCGGAGGCAGGCCCTTCTCCCTGCGCTGCTTGTCCGCAAGGACAGTCGCTTCTACTTCCCGCAGGTATTCCTTCACTGGCTTTAACCCCACTAGGGAGTTTATTTCCTGCCATATTTCTTGTGGCGTCCGGCGTTTCTCTTTTGTAGCCCCTACTCCCTGCTCTACATCGTCAGCAGTAATCGTTACCGCCGTGGGGTCCCGGGTCACCGCGGCCGAAATGCAGCGCTCAATGCAGGTACGCGCATACCTGCCGTTCCCGAGTTTCCCTACCTGTGGTTCGACTTGGCGGAAATGGCCGCGCAAGGCTTCACTAGCTTCGGGCGTAAGGCTGAACCCCTGCTTTTTCGCCGCCAGGCGGGCTATCTCCAGCAGCTCCTCAGCAGAATAATCCGGGAACTCTATTATCTGCCCTATACGGGACCGGAAACCTTCATTCACTTTTGATAATTTGTCTACCACATCCCGGTAACCGGCTACAATCACCACTAACTTGTCCCGGTAAGTTTCCATCGCTACTAAGACTTCCGTTAACGCTTCTCCCCCAAACCCCTGGTCGGCAAGCTCATATGCTTCGTCTATAAACAGCACCCCGCCAAGAGCACGCTGTATCACCGCCCTGGTCCGGGGCGCCGTGTGCCCTACGTACTGCCCCACCAGGTCGGCCTTGCCCACCACGACCAAGTGCCCGGAAGGAAGTAGCCCAACTGCGCCGAAAAGCTCCCCAATCAGCTTCGCCACTGTCGTTTTACCAGTCCCCGGATTACCTGTAAACGCCATATGGAACGACTGCACCAGCGGCGGTAGCCCCATCTGCCGCCGCACCGCCTGCGCCTCCGCCAGCGCAAGGATGCGCCGGACCTCCTGCTTGACCGGGACCAGCCCCACCAGGGCGTCCAGCTCCGCCAGTATTTCCTCTTTCGTCCGCCCCTTCTTCCCGGCCTGCCCGGCGGCAGGAGTGGGAGCGGCCTGGGAGACAGGAGCAGGAGCGGGGTAAAGCAGCCGCTCCGCCCACCAGCCCATCCCCGCCACGACAGCGATTAGCACCACTTTGGGCAGGCCATCGAGCGCCAGGAAGAACGCCGCCAGCCAGCCCGCCAGGGCGCCCAAAACGATGGGCCAGTGGGCTATTAGGTGGGCTATCAGTCTGATCAGCATGCGTTCTGCGTCTTTACTGGTCGGTCCCTGCGTCATTATTGCTGCCTCCTCCCCTTATCCGGTCCACTTCCTCTTTGATTTCGTCCCAGTACTTATAAACATATATCCCGCCAGCAACACTTACAGCGACAGGCCAGAAAAACGCTGTGCCCATAAAGGGGGAAGCGGCCAACAGCCCTATACCAATAGGCCAAAATCGGACATACACTACATAGGCCAGCCATAGTACCAAGCGCATATATTGCATCATTAATTGCGTTGCTAACCCAAGTAATCCGAACATCCTAGCTGCCCCCTTCCGCCACGAGCACGACCGGGAACCAGGCGCCATATTGGTCTGTCTCCTGATTCCCTTGTTTGCGGCCTGCAGTTAAAAAAGCTAATGTTACCTGCCTGGCGCCGCCGGTATTAAGCTGGATGGGCTGCACCAGCAGGGCGTCCTTTGTTATCGTTAGCTCCCGCAGCACTCGGCCATCCCCAAGTATGGTCAGCCGGGTGGTGTAGGCATATCCGGTCAGGTTGCCATCCCGAGTCGCCATCTGGTATATTTTCAGCGCCATATTTTTACCATCGGGTACTATTAAGGACACGCTGGCGGCACTGTCCCGGGGTGAGGGGAGGGAAGAGGAGCTAGACGTGCCCTGTAGCACAGGATACACGCCCAGCCCCTCTACCGTCCCTCCCCCGAGCACCTGCCACTGCCCGACCGCGGCCACGACCTTTACCTTGCCGGGAGCGTCCAGCACCACCTGCATGCCCCTATATTCGTTAGTAATCGCCGGGGAGGCAGCAGGCTGCTGCCCCTGCCCCTGGGTAGCCTGCTGCTGTCGGAGCTGATAGGCCGCCCGGATGGGTGAGAGATGATATGCTATCCCCACAAAAGCTGCCAGTAAAAGCAGGTATGCTATAATAAAACCGGTTCTCCCACTAAGGCGTGACAACACTAATCGTCACCTCCCCGGTTTGTCCTTGTGACAGTCCCATTGGCTTGACTATTTCGCCCCAGGGGCCGCGGGCCCCGACTGCCACCGTGCAGGGGGGATGGGTCCCTGCGGACAGACACTTGATTTGAACAACATTACCGCCCACTGGTACTTCTACCGGCTGGTGGGTGAGATGTATGATTGCCCCGCCCACTTCAACCACGTCCCCGTCTTCCGCATCCCAGTCCCACAGCCAAATAGAATTTACTCTAGCAGGCACTTCCAGCGTAATCCTGGCGGGCGCGCGGGTGCTGTCGTTCGTAACAATGTAGCTCCCTATCCCCGACAGCGCGGGCGGATGCGGAGAAAGGGCGCTCCCTAAAGAACTCAGTACCAGCCATGCCGCGACTGCCAACGCAGCGATAATGCCCACAGTTTTTGTATTACTCTTCTTTTTTTCCTTACCCTCATGCGATACCCATGCTTTTTCAAGTTTGTCCACGTTAATCACCTCCCTTTATAGTTACTTTCCCGATTTGCCCCGGCAGCAGTCTTATAGCGCCACTTTCTTGAGATATCGGAAATTGTTTAAGCGATACACCCACAGTGCAGCCAGGAACTCTGCCTTCAGAGACACACCTTATGCTTACCTCCATCCCTTCTACTGGCAGCTGCAGGGGCACTGCTACAGGCGTAGAACTGAGGGGTACCGGGCGGTTCTCCCACCCCGGCGCGTCTACCTCAACCACATCCCCATCCTCCTCCCCCCAGTCCCACAGGAGGAGCAGTTTGTCCCCTGGGCTTCCGCCATAAAGCGTTATATCCTTTGTAGCTCGCCGATTTTCTTCGCCCATCTTCACTCCCGGAAGAACGTCATAGACAGGCTCTCTGAGGATTTTCCACCAGGCCCCCAGGGCGGCCACAATGATACTGCCCAGGATAAACCCAAACATTACTACAGTTACTATAATTTCCCCTACAGCTAACGCGTCTTTATCACTACTGTACTTCTTCATCTTCTCATCCCCTTTCTGCTCTTACAGCACTCCCGCGACCTTGAGCGCGGCCCAAGCGAGCACTATAAGCGTTGGTACTTCCACCAGCGGGTCCCCGGTCGCAATTGGCCCCCTGGGGTGCTCTAGCCACGCCAGCCGGGCGGGCGGCACCAACGGGGCCAGGGGCTCTACCCCGCTCCGGGTCAGGGCGTCCAGGGCCAGGTGGGAGAGCGACCCAAGCAAAGCATAAAGGCCCGCTCCCCACCAGGGCGGCCACCCCAGGCCTAAAGCCAGCATGTAGGGCCGGACAAAAGCGGCCGCCAGCGCTACCAGCACCGAGACCGCCAGGCAAAACCAGACGGTGTGCGTCACCGTCCGGTGTCCGGCCAATGCTTCCAAAACCACCGAAACCGGCCTCAGCCGCTGCCCGGCCCAGGAACCGGGGTGGTCCACGTCGGGAAGCAGGGCGGCTATCGCACCAACTACCATTCCCGCGGTGGGGTCTCCGGCCAATCTCCCCGCTAGCGCACCGGCCAAAGCACCAGCGGCAGCGTGCGTTTTTCCTGTCACCGAGACTCACCTCCCAAAGAAATAAAAAAGCCCGGCACCTAGCCGGGCAGCATAACTTACACTAAGTTATTTCACCCTCCGTATTGCATGCTCTATCTTCGCACTATGATAAACACCTACGCAAAAAACATACCCTGCATGAGAGCGGATGGCCACCAGGCGGGGCGTGACCTGCACCACTACCCCGCCTTCGCAGTAGCCTTCACCTGCCCTGGCTTTCTTCTGCACCGGCCACGTTACCCTCACCCGGTCGCCCGGGCGCAAGGAATCAAAGCTAGATACCAAGCTCCGCCACCTCCGGGTCTATTTCGTCATCCGGCCCAACATCAGCTGCACTGCCTGGCTTTCCCGCGTTCCCTTTCCCAGGTTTACCACCCTTTTCTGTCGCAAACGGCAAATCGGGAATGTTGGGTAAAGGAAGTTCATCGGGCACCTGCGGGGCAAAATCAGCTACAGTCTTTTCTTCTAGCGGGATTTCCCTGTACTCTTTCATTTCGGAAAAGCCCACAGTGCGCAGGGGTATCGGCCGGCATGTGGGCACCAGTGCAACCGCAGTATAAAAGGGCAGCTCCCGGAACTGCCACGGGTACAAGAGCGGTGTCTTCCTCAGGGCCTCCAACTTTTTTACAGGCTTTGTAACTCTTTGCCAGGGCATAGTTACGTCGCGCCTCTCCGATACGTGCCATGTCTCGGCTTCGCCTAGCATCTCCGCAAAATGGTGAGCTGTTTTGGCATCGTTCACGCGGAGGCATAACTGTACATCCGCATTTGCAAGCACCGTTTGAGCCGTGGCCGCGCCGTAAAGATCGGTAAACTGCGTCAGTGCTTGCAAGATACAAATGTAGGTTACACCAAAGCCACGGTCAAAACTGATGCGCTTTTCAAAATCCGGCACCCGGCCTATGTTAGCGAATTCGTCCAAGATAAAACGTACCGGGACCGGAAGGCGGCCGTAACTCCTCTCAGCCAAATCAATCAGACGCTTAAACAGCATAAAGTAAAAACAGGAAAGTATTGGTCTCAGGTCGCCCATGGTGGGCAAAATTACAAAGAGCGCAGTCTTCTCCGTACCGATACTTTCTAAATCAAAATCGTGCCCGGCCAGCACCCGCGCCAGCGGTCCTTCGGTGAGCTCAGCCACTTTATTCTGAACGCCGGTCATGAAGTTCCCATACATAGGCCGAGCCGCCTTCCACTTTTCGTAGTAGTAGAAAGGCAGCCGGCCGCTCCTGTAGGCTTCCTCAAATGCCGCGTCTATCGCCTCCTCCGGCCAGGCCAGCACAGAAAGCACCGTACGCAGGTGGCAGTACTCCGGGTCCATCGCGTACTTCACTAACCCGATGAGAGCGGTGAACAGGTTCAGTTCGCCCCCAGCAAAGAACGGGTTGTCTTTCCCTTTAGAGTAAATCATCGCCTCAGTTATCCTCCGAAGTTCGCTGTCGTCCTTCGCTTCAAAAATCGGGTTCCACCGATGGCTGCCCTGAGCGGGGTTTTTAAAGTTTAGGACAAGCACGCGGTAGCCCCGGTCCTTCAACCAGCCTGCCACTCCGGGGGTATACACTTTCCACCCGCCCTGTATGTTGTACTTCCCAGCCACCAATTCACCCTTAGGGTCAGTCACTACAATGGATGAACCGTCCAATGCCGCTGAAATGATATTTGGCAGCACAAAACCAAAAGTCTTGCCAGAACCTGTGCTCCCAAAAACCAGCGTGTGCGCGGCCATTCCCTGCGTTCCAGGCTTTATCCTGAGTACCGGCGCATGTCGCTGCGGGGGAGCATCTAGCGCCTGAAGCCTGCCAAGCACCACACCCCCATCTCCGGGTTTGGGCATGCCCCTGGCACAAACATGCATAACGTTGTCCAGGTCCGCCCACCCGCCGCGCTCCACCCTTTCCCCCTGTACTGTTCCAGGACCATGCTTAGCCGCCCTGGAACCCGTAAACGCCAGCGCAGCCAGGGCACCAATTGCTCCTAAGATTAGTCCCCCGCGCGCCAGTGCGTCCGCCGTGCCCGTCAAAGGGTGAAGGGTAAACCAGGCCCCTACCCCCGCACTGGCCTGGGCCTGCCCCTGCCCGGCCAGGGCCTGCAGGCGCCCCCAAAATACTCCCAGCTGATACCCCGCAGCGCCCAGACCCAGGGACGCGGCCGGCACCAGCCACCACCGCCGATCCCTAGTCATGTACCACGCACCGTAGGACGCCGCGGCAATTAATCCTATCACCGGGTACTCCAGTACAGCTACCAAGCCCACTAATGCCGCGGCTGCGATAAGGTAGCGCTCAATCTTCTTCATTGTCACGCCCTCCCTCCAAAATCTTCTTAAACCGCTTTTCCTGTTTTTCGAGTTCGGCCCGAATCCAGGCCAGTTCATCGCGCAGGTGCATCAAGGGACTTATCCTTCTCCCGACCTGCTCACTCCGCCTGCGTATAAAGCTGTCGATTACTTTACCCACATCTTTCACCCCCTAAAAAATAAGCCCGCCTTTCGGCGGACCAAATGGTTACTGAAGCAAATATTTCACAAGGTCCAATATCAGCTTCCAGCCCCCAAACAGCAAGAGCGCCCCGGCAATCACCAACACCAGCAGCCGCGACCCGGCCTTGGCGGAAAATATCAATACAAACCCGGCAATTATTAACATCAAGTACACCACCGAAGGTGCCAGCGCTGAAAGTTTATCCCCGATACTCTCCACTTTCTGCCCCACCGCCGGGCTCGGCGCCGCCTGCCCCTGGGTCACCTGGGTTGCCTGGCCGGCCGCCGGGTCCTGGGCCGGCTGGGCCAGGGCTGGCATGGCAGGAGCAGCCAGTGCAAAGAGTATTAGGGCAATGAGTGTTATAACAGCCATTACGCGCATACCACCTTTCACCCCCTTCACCAGAAAGTAGTAGGGGCGGCTACCGCCTCACCGCCCCCACAAGGTCGCTGCCGGGCCTGAAGGCCACGACGCGCTTCGCAGGTATCTCCATCTCCTGCCCTGTCCGCGGGTCCCGGCCCTTCCGCTCGGCCCTCTCCCGGACCAGGAAGGTCCCGAAGCCCACTACCCGGACTTCTTCGCCCCGGGCCAGGGCTTCCTGCACCGCTTCCTGGAAGGCATTGACCGCCCGAGCCGCCTCCTTCTGGGTTATCTCAGCCTTCGCGGCCACAGCTTTCACCAGCTGCTCCTTCGTCACGCCTTTCACCTCCTTTCCGCTAAGCTTTTCCAGGGGCCGGACAGAGCAAAACAGGCGCCCGCGCCGCCCCTTCCAACCGCAGGCGCAGCTCCGCCGCGGCGTACTCATATAACCTTACCGAAAGCCAGGCGTCCAAGGCTTCCAGGGGCACATCCAGCGGGAGCGCCCTAACCGGTCGTCCAATTCTTCCCGGGGAAACTTCAGTAACTCAAACATTTCTTCCCGCCCCGCCTTTTTCCCTTCCGCCTGTAATTGTATTTGTCAATGGAGCTGTTGCCAAACCTGTTGTAGCTAAAGCACCAGAACCGAGGATGGGTCAGCCCATAATAACGCAAGTACTTTAGTCGCTAAGCAGTGGACCTGTACAATTTCTTTCCTCTTCTTCTTTTCCATCGCCTTGACCAGTTGCCTGATATTATGCACTGCCAGGGCAAGCAAAGCCTGGATGTGCACTTTAAGCGTACCCCGGAGAGTCGCTCGGCCTAATCCTCTCGGCCCTTTCATCTCTGCAAACACCGTTTCGGGCCAGTACGTGCGCTGGCGCAGACTTGTTTTAGCTCGCTCTGTCTCTAAATGGCTCTTTACCCGGTAAAGAAGCTCCTCATCCAAATACCGCTTAATGGAAGGTCGCTTAGCCAGGCATAATGTGCCCTGATGGGGGCACCCTTTGCAGGCCAGGCGGTGTACCTTGTAAACTACTGAACCGTCGGCTTGCTCTTTGCTGCGGTAAAGGGTTTTTCCTGCAGGGCAGATGTATACATCACGCTTCTCATCGTACCTGAAGCCAGCTTTAAGCCTTTTCTCCCGTAAGCTTTGCCAGGTCTGGCGCCGCGGTATGGTAGGTAGAATACCCATGCTTTCTAGATAACGATA
>Ga0080004_1103880_pt1 | contig 13432 bp, 11 predicted proteins | sample WasSprMetagenome_FD_69207 | JGI IMG/M metagenome (GOLD analysis project Ga0080004, IMG submission 69207) | Sulfidic aquatic microbial communities from Washburn Spring, Yellowstone National Park, USA - WS (SPADES assembly) (version 2) | ecosystem: Environmental > Aquatic > Thermal springs > Hot... | reverse complement strand
AGTGGGAAAAACTGTTTTGATTCAAGAATTGATCAGAAATGTGGCCACTATTCATAAAGGTTATTCTGTTTTCGTTGGAATTGGAGAAAGGTCAAGAGAGGGAAATGATATTTTGCTTGAAATGGAGAAAACTGGAGTTTTAAAGAATTGTTGCTTGGTTTTTGGACAAATGAATGAACCCCCCGGAGTAAGATATAGAGTAGGATTTACTGGATTAACAATCGCAGAATATTTTAGAGATGTCGAGAGGCGAGATGTACTAATATTTTTAGACAACATTTTCAGATATGTTTTAGCAGGTTGTGAAGTTTCTGCGCTTTTGGGAAGAATTCCTTCTCAAACTGGTTACCAGCCAACTCTTTCTAGCGATGTTGCCCAAATAGAAGAGAGGATTACCTCAACCAATTTAGGTTCTATAACTTCATTTCAGGCAGTTTATGTACCTGCTGACGATCTAACAGATCCTGGTGTTTCTTCTATCTTTTCCCATCTCGATGCTTCGATTGTTTTATCAAGAGAAATTGCAAATTTGGGAATTTATCCAGCGATAGATCCTTTAGCAAGTTATTCAAAATTTTTGGATCCGGAAATTATCGGAAAAGAGCACTATTTTGTTGCCAACGAAGTAAAAAGGATTTTAAAAAGATACCAAGAATTAAAAGACATAATTTCGATTTTGGGATTGGAAGAGTTGTCAGAGGAAGATAAAATCTTAGTTTTCAGAGCAAGAAAGATTCAAAAATTTTTATCTCAACCTTTCCATGTAGCAGAATTTTTTACGGGGAGAAAAGGAAAGTATGTTCCATTAGAAGAAACTATCAAAGGATTTAAAAAAATCATATCTGGGGAAATGGATGAAAAAAGAGAAGAAGATTTTTATATGAAGGGAGGGATCGATGAAGTTTGAACATGTTGGCAAAGATAATTTCTTTGGATAAAAAAAATTTTGAAGGGGAAGTTGAGGCAGTAGTGGTTCCGGGAAAGGAAGGACAATTGACGATTTTGCCAAATCACATTCCTTTAATTTGTCCTTTGAAAAAAGGGAAAATAAAGGTGGTTAAAAAGAGGAAAGAAAAAGGAATTGAAATGGAAGAAAGGATTTTTTTTGAAATCGAAGAAGGAATTTTAAAGGTTGATAAAGAAGGAGTAAAAATTTTAATAATTCCTCATGGCATTTGAAAAAGAAATTGAAAAATTGAATAAAAAATTGAAAGAATTGGAGAAGGCAGAGTTTATTGAAAAGCAACATCAAAAAGGAAAGTTAACTGCCAGAGAAAGGATAAATTTGCTTTTGGATCCAGATACCTTCGTTGAATTGGATCCCTTTGTTGAAAGCAGGTCTGAGTATTTGAAATTGAAATATAAAGAGGAAAGATTTCCTGGAGATGCTGTAATTACTGGTTTTGGAAAAATCAATGAAAGGCAGGTTTTTGTTTTCTCTCAAGATTTTTCAAAGATTGGAGGGACTTTAGGAGAAATGCATGGTGAAAAGATTGCAAAGGTTTACCAATTAGCAAGAAAAAATGGGTGCCCAATTATTGGAATTTATGATTCTGGAGGGGCAAGGATTCAAGAAGGGATTTTTTCTTTACAAGGTTATGCAAAAATTTTTAGAGAACAGGTTTTGGCCTCTGGAGTAATCCCTCAAATTGCAGTTATGGTCGGTCCTTCTGCAGGAGGAGCTTGCTATGCCCCAGGGCTTTCAGATTTCATTTTCATGGTGGAGGGAATTTCTTTCATGTTCATTACAGGTCCCGATGTTATCAAAAAAGTTTTGGGAGAAGAAATTTCTTTTGAAGATTTAGGAGGAGCAAGAATTCACTTTCAAAAATCAGGATGTGCTCATTTTATCTTTAAAACTGAAGAAGAATGCTTTTTAGGAGTAAAAAAACTTTTATCTTATTTGCCCCAAAACAATTTGGAAAATCCACCAAGGAAAGTTGGAATGCTAGCTGAGTTTTTTGAGAGAGAAGAAAGTTTGAGGCTTTTAGAAATTTTGCCAAAGGAGGAAGAAAAAGGATACGAAATGAAAGAAGTAATAAAAGAAATTTTTGATCGGGGAAGCTTTTTTGAAGTCCAAGAGGGTTTTGCTCAAAATGCAATAGTTGGTTTTGCAAGGCTTGCAGGATACGTTGTCGGAATAGTTGCAAACCAACCAAAGATTTTAGCTGGAGTTTTGGACATCGATTCCTCAGATAAAATTTCAAGGTTTGTCAGGTTTTGTGATTGCTTTAACATTCCAATAATCAATTTGGTCGACACCCCTGGATATTTACCTGGAAAAGAACAAGAATCTGGGGGAATAATCAGACATGGGGCAAAAGTTTTGTATGCTTTTGCAGAAGCAACCGTTCCAAAAATTTCAGTGATTTTGAGAAAAGCGTTTGGTGGAGCCTACATTGCTTTGGCTTCAAGGAACTTAGGTTTTGATTATGTCATTGCCTGGCCGACTGCTCAAATTTCTGTGATGGGACCTGAACAGGCAGTAAAAATTCTTTACAAAAAAGAGATCGCTCAGGCAAAGAATCCAGAGGAATTTGAAAAAGAAAAAATAGAGGAATTCAAGGAAATCTATCTTGATGTTTTCAATGCAGCAAAGGAAGGACATGTCGATATGGTAATCAACCCAAAAGATACAAGAAAAGTTTTAATTAAATGTTTAGAATCAATCTTCCAAAAAAGAGGAGAGAAAGTTCCGAGGAAACACGGAAACATTCCTCTATAAAAAACTCAAAACTCAAAACTCAAAACTCAAATCTTAAACGGATTGGGATTATTGGAATCGGAGGAAGGACAGGAACAATGTTTGCTTTTGAATTAAAAAATTCTGTTGAGGTTTTGGGGATTGGAAGAAAAGAAGAAATCGAATTAATAAAAAAGAGAAAAATTTTCATTAAAAAGAATGGAAACGAATTCCTATTCGAAAGAGAAGCAATTTGCGATACTGAATTTCTTAGAGCTCTTCCTCTCGATGCCTTATTTTTAACAGTTAAAAACCCGATAGGACCTGCGGTTTCTTACTACTATCAAAAAATTAAAGAAGAAAATTTAACGCCGCCAGCAATTTTTCTTTCTCAAAATGGAATTGAGGCAGGGGAAGAAGCAATTTCTGTTTTAAAAAATATTTTTGGAGAAAGGGCAGAGGAAATTCCAGTTTTTAGAATTTCGCTTTTTAATCCGGTGGATAGAGAAGAAAAAAATGGAAAAATTTTGATTTCTTATTCTTTGCCAATTAAAATGGCAATAGCTCAAATTTCAGGTCCAAAAATCGATGTTTCTGAAATTTTCAAAAGCGAAAATTTTAAAGTTTTCTTTGTCGATCAAAAGAATGCAAAGAATATGGAATATTCAAAACTTTTTTTAAACTTAATTGGAATGCCTTCAGCAACTCACGGTCTTTCAATTAAAGAAGGTTTTTCAAAAAAAGAAATTTTTAAAGAAGAAATTTTAGCCCTAAGAGAGTACAAAAAAGTAGTCAAGCTTTCGGGAGGAAAGTTTTTAAATTTCTCCGGCTATCCAGTAAAATTCCTTTCATTTTTGATTTCCCTTCCAATTTCTTTTTTATCACCATTTAGAGAAATTTTGGCAGAGAAAATAGAAAGAGGAAGGGCAAGGAAAAAGAAAGAATTGGATGAAATAGATTATTACAACGGTGCGGTTTTGAAAATGGCAAAAAAATTAAAGGTTGAGGTTCCGATAAATTCGAAAATTTTGGAGAGAGTAAAAAAATGAAAGAAATCTTGATTTTAATTATTTCTTATCTTTTGGGTTCAATTCCCTTTGGTTTTATCTTTACAAAAATTTTTGCAAAAAGGAATATTTTAGAAATTGGTTGGAGAAAAACTTCAGGTTCTAACGTTTTTAAAAACGTAGGAGCTTTACCAGGAGCCCTAACCGGAATCTGCGATATTCTAAAAGGAAGCTTGGCGGTTTATTTAGCAAAGAAATTTGGCTTTTCTTTGGAAATTCAGTCTCTCTGTGCCCTTTTTGCAGTCTTGGGTCACAACTGGTCAATATTTTTAAAATTTGCAGGAGGAAGGGGAATCGGAACCTTTATGGGTTCTCTTTTGATTTTAGCTCCAAAAATTCTTTTTTATTCTTTAATTCCCTTTTTGTTTTTCACCCTAATTTTAGACACCTCAATCGCAACAATTTTGTTTTTACTTTGTGCAATCTTTCTTTCTTTTAAAACTAAAATTTCACTTTTCACTATTCCGGTTTTCTTTTTCATCCTTTTGAAAAGATTAAGTCCAATTGGTGAGCTTTCTTTAAAAAACAAAAAATTAATCCTTTCGAGATTGATTTTTGACGATGAGAAATTTCATCGAATGAGAATTCAAAGGTTGACGAAAAAATAAAATTTGGCAAAATAAAATTATGGAGCTCAGGGAAATAAAGGCTGCAATTTCGCAGATTTCAGAAGAAAGGGGGATTCCTTTTGAAAAGGTTTTGGAGACCTTCGAACAGGCCCTGGCCTCTGCTTACAAAAAAGAGTATGGAAAGAAGGGACAGCAAATTAAATCAAAGATTAATTTGGAAACTGGGGAGGTTAAGTTTTGGCAAGTAAAAACCGTTGTTGATGAAAAGGATGTTGAGGAAGGAAAGGTTAAATTTAATCCGGAAAAAGAAATTCTTTTGAAGGAGGCAAAAAAAATTAATCCAAATATAAAAGCCGGGGAAGAATTGATCATACCTTTGGAGGTTAAAAAAGATTATGGGAGGATTGCTGCCCAAACTGCAAAGCAAGTGATTTTGCAAAAATTGAAGGAGGTAGAGAGGGAATTAATTTTTCAAGAATACAAATCAAAGGAAGGACAAATTATTTCTGGAATTGTCCAAAGGGTGGAACCAAAGTCAGTTTATATGAATATTGGGAAAACTTTGGGAATTTTGCCAAAGGAAGAACAAGTCCAAGGAGAATTTTATAGGCCAGGACAGAGATTGAGAGTTTATATTTTAAAGGTTGAACAAACTCCAAAAGGGCCATCGGTAATTTTATCAAGGTCACATCCAAAATTAGTTTCAAGACTTTTTGAATTGGAAGTTCCGGAAATTCAATCAGGCCAAGTAGAAATAAAATCTATCGCAAGGGAAGCGGGTTCTAGGACAAAAATTGCAGTGATTTCAAAAGCAAAGGAAATCGATGCAATAGGGGCAATGGTAGGTCATAGAGGAACAAGGGTTGGTGCAGTGATTAATGAATTGGGAGGGGAAAAAATTGACATTGTTTTGTATTCAGAAAAACCAGAAGAGTATATTGCCAACTCTCTATCTCCGGCAAAGGTTTTAGAGGTTAAAATTTTGCCAAAAAACAAGGCTTTAGCAATAGTTCCGGATGACCAACTGTCTTTAGCAATCGGAAAGGACGGCCAAAACGTAAGGTTGGCAGCAAAATTGACAAATTGGAAGATCGATGTTAAATCAAAAAGCGAACTTGAAAAAGAACAAAAATCTCCTTAAAATAAAATTATGGCAAACTTAATTCCAATGGTAATTGAAAAAACCCCTTATGGGGAAAGGGCCTACGATATTTATTCAAGGTTGTTAAAAGAAAGGATAATCTTTCTTGGAGGTCCGATCACTGACCAAGTGGCAAATTCAATCATTGCCCAGCTTTTGTTTTTGGCATCGAAAGATCCTGAAAAGGAAATTCAGTTTTATATTAATTCTCCGGGTGGAATAGTTACTGCAGGTTTGGCAATTTACGACACAATGCAATACATAAAATGTCCAATTTCAACTGTTTGCGTTGGAATGGCAGCTTCAATGGCAGCAACCCTTTTGGCTGCGGGGACAAAAGGAAAAAGGTATGCCTTGCCAAATGCAGAAATTTTACTCCATCAGGTAATGGGAGGAGTGACCGGAGAAGCAGTTGAAATTGAAATCACCGCAAAACAGATAATGAAGATAAAGGATAAGATAAATAAAATTTTGGCGAAGCACACTGGGCAACCATTAGAAAAGATTGAGAAAGACACTGACAGAGATTTCTATTTAACTGCTCAGGAGGCAAAGGATTACGGCTTAATAGATGAAGTGATTCAACCTAAAAAATAAAATGTTTGAAAATTATCTAAAAATCCATGGCAGAAATTTACTACCTAATTTTGACAATTTTTTCTTTGTCTTTAGGGGCGGTTTTGGGTTACTTTGCTAAAAGAACTCTATCTAAAAAGGAAGAAGAATTCCTCAAAATTCAAGTCCAAAAAGCAAAAGAGGAGGCGGATTCGATTTTAAAGGAAGCAGAGAGGAAAAGAAAAAAGAAAGAAAAAGAAATTTTTGAAAGGGAAGAAATTTTGGCAAAGAGAGAAAGCTTTTTGAAAAGAAAAATTTCTGAGGTTGAGAAAAGAGAGTTTGAGTTAAGGGAAGAATTGGAAAAATTGGAGAAAGAAAAAAAAGAAATAGAAAATTTGAAAAATCAAATTAAAGAAAGGTTGGAAAAAATTTCTGGAATAAAGAAGGAGGAGGCAAAGAGAGAAATTTTAAAAGAAATAGAAGAGGAAATTAAAAAAGAAGCAACAGAGAGGATCGAAAAATTGAAGAAAGAAGGAGAAGAGAAATTTCAAAAAAGGGCAAGGGAAATTTTGGCAAACACCATTCAAAGATTAACCCTTCCAGTCGTTCAAGAGACGACTACTTCTACCGTTATTTTGCCAAGCGAAGAAATAAAGGGAAAGATAATTGGAAAAGAAGGAAGGAATATTAGGACTTTAGAAAATTTGACTGGAGTTGAAATAATCGTTGATGAAACTCCAGAGACAGTTACCATTTCATGTTTTGATCCAATCAGAAGACAAATCGCAAAGTTGGCATTAGAAAAGTTGATAAAGGATGGAAGGATACAACCTGCAAAGATTGAAGAGAAAGTTGAAGAGGCAAGGAAGGAAATTAACGAAGAGATAAAGGAAGCAGGAGAAACGGCGGCGACTGAATTGGGATTGGTTGGAATCGATCCCAAACTTTTGCAAATTTTGGGAAGGTTGAAATTTAGAAGTTCTTATGGCCAGAATGTTTTGCTCCATTCAATAGAGGTTGCTCTTTTGGCCTCTGCCTTGGCAGAAGAAATTGGAGCCAATTCTTTAGTTTGCAAAAAAGCAGGGCTTTTTCACGATATTGGAAAGGCGATGGATTTACAAGTAGAAGGTTCCCATGTTGACATCGGGATCAAAATTTTAGAAAAATTTGGAGTTGAAAAAGAAGTGATCGATGCGATGAAATCTCACCATGAAGAGTATCCTTACGAATCGATAGAGGCGGTTTTGGTTCAGGTTGCAGACCAGATTTCAGGAGCAAGACCAGGGGCAAGGAAGGATACTTTGGAAAATTACTTAAAGAGGATTTCTGAATTAGAAAAAATCGCCCTCTCTTTCCCTGGAGTTGAAAAAGCCTGGGCGTTGCAGGCAGGGAGGGAAATCAGAGTTTTCGTAAGACCAGAAGAGATCGATGATTTTGGAGCGAGGAAATTAGCAAGAGAAATCGCAAACAGGATTCAAGAAGAATTAAACTATCCAGGAGAAATCAAAGTCACTGTCATTCGAGAAATGAAAGTGATTGAGTACGCGAGATAACTGCGGGTCAAAAACGCGTATTTGGCGGGCAGAGTTCTTTTCTAATTGATTGAAGAAAAAGGAAATGGTAGAAATTTAATATCGGGGTGTAGTATAACGGTAGTACGCATCCCTTGGGAGGATGTGGCCTGGGTTCAATTCCCAGCACCCCGATGCGGGAGTAGCACAGTGGTAGTGCAACGGCCTTCCAAGCCGTGTACGGGGGTTCGATTCCCCTCTCCCGCTCAACACCCTCACCCCTGCACTCCGCTCCCTCTCACTCGCTTCGCTCGTTCGAGCGCTCGCCTTCGGCTCGCTTCGCTCCGTGCTCGGACCCCTTTAGAAAAGGTGTCCGACCGCCAAAAGCAGAAAAAAGATTTCTCTCGTCAGAAGAATTTTTAAATGTTTTTCTCTCATTCCCTCTCCCGCTCACACCTTCTCTCCTAGAACCTGCCTCCCTGGTGCTAAAGCACCTGCTTTCTTATAGGTCTTGCTCATTGGACCTTTTTTATTTTGTCTTTCAATTGTATAATTGAGTAATGAGGATTCTTGAGCAACTGAACATTCCAAAACAGTGCAAAAAATATGGGCTTTCCCTTTGGCAATGCCCCTCTTTTTTATTTTTAATAATGGGAATAATCATTGCTTTGGTTTCAGTTTTATCTTATCTCATTGGGACAAGATACGTTACTGAACCGAGAATCGTCGCTTTGATAGTTTTAATAATTGCAGCGATTTTATTAATACTCGCAACCATCATCACAAATTCCTTTGAAAGGTTAGCTGAAGCAAACAGAATGAAATCGGAATTTATCAGCGTCGTTTCTCATCAACTAAGATCACCCCTTTCGAATTTGGCCTGGGCAATTGAGCTTTTAATGTCAGGAAGGCTAGGGAAAATTGAAGAGCAACAAGTTGAATATTTTAAAATTTTAAAGGAAAATTCAGATAGAATGAAAGACCTAGTCAAAGATTTATTAATTGTTTCAAGGATTGAAAGTGCGAGGCTTTTTTTGAAAAGAGAAGAATTTTCTTTAGAGGAATTAACAAAGGAAATAATCAAAGAATTTGAACCCTTTGCAAAAGCTTCAAATTGCCAGATTGAATTTTCTTTTGAAGAAAACTTGCCAAGAATTTACGGAGACAGATATCAAATGAGACAGGTCATTGAAAATTTGTTGGATAATGCGATTCGCTACACTAAAGGGAAAGGAATGGTTAAAATAAAAATAAAGAAAGAAAAAAATTCTGTTTATTTTGAAATCGAAGATAACGGAGTTGGGATTCCAAAAGAAGATCAAAAATTCATCTTTCAAAAATTTTTCAGGGCATCTAACGTTTTAAAATACAAAACTCAAGGAACTGGCCTCGGACTTTACATTTCAAAAGCAATAATTGAAAGGTCGGGAGGAAAAATTGGCTTTAAAAGCAAAGAGGGAGTTGGCTCAACATTTTGGTTTAAACTCCCAATAAAATGAAAAAAATTTTATTCATAGAAGACGAATCTGCTTTACAAAAGACTTTCAGAGATATTTTGGAAAAAGAAGGATATCAAATGATTTCTGCTTTAGATGGAGAAAGTGGATTAAGGTTGGCAAAAAGCGAAAAGCCAGATTTGATTCTGTTAGATTTGATATTACCGAGGAAGGATGGCTTTGAGGTTTTGAAAGAGTTAAAAGAGGATGAGTCTACTAAAGGAATTCCGGTCATAGTTTTAACAAATTTAGAGGACATCGAATCTGTTGAAAAAGCAATCGGGCTTGGGGCAACAACTTATTTGGTGAAAGCCCAGTATACTTTAGAAGAAGTTATTCAAAAGGTAAAGAAAGCATTAGAAAAATAAATGAGGGTTGAACCACAACAATTGAAGGCATTCATGATGGATGCCGGAATAATAAGTTCTGAAAAATTCGACGAATGCTTGAAAAAAGCCGAGGCAAAGGGAGTGAAGGTGGAAGATGTTTTAGTTTCAGAAGGAATAATTTCCGAAAACGATCTAAGAAAATTGGAGGCTTACATTTTGGGAATTCCCTTTGTCGATTTGGAAAAGGAAACTGTGGACCCCGAAGTTTTAAAAATAATTCCAGAACCGGTTGCAAGGGCAAACAACATCGTTGCATTTAGGAAAAGGGGAAACGATTTGGAAGTGGCAATGTTAGATCCCGAAGATTTGAGAGCGATTGAGTTTTTAAAGAAGGCCTTCCCCTATAGAATTTTACCAAGGTTAACTACTCCAGAATCGATAAAGCACGTTTTGAGACAGTATCAAAAAACTCTGGAGGTAGAATTTGGGGAAATTATTAAAAAGGAGGCTGGAGAGATAAAAGCAATAAGGGAAGAGGAAAAAGTTGAAGAAAGGGAAGAACTGGAGAAGATGGCGATGGAACTTCCGATAATAAAGATTGTTGACACTTTAATAAAGCATGCAATTTTACAAAGAGCTTCTGATATTCACATTGAGCCAATGGAAAAAGAGGTTTTAGTGAGATACAGAATAGATGGAATTTTAAGGGATGCAATGACATTGCCAAAAATTTCTGCATCTGGAATTGTGGCGAGGATAAAAGTTCTATCAAATTTGAGGTTGGATGAACATCGACTTCCTCAAGATGGAAGGTTCAAAGTGGAAACTCCAGAGTATAAATATTCAGTTAGGGTTTCAATCATGCCAGTTTTCGATGGAGAAAAAGTAGTAATGAGGCTTTTGCCAGAAACTGCCAGGGGATTTACATTGGAACAACTTGGTTTGAGGGGAAAGGCCTTAGAAGATGTTCAGGATAATTTGAGAAAACCGGTTGGAATGATATTGGTTTGCGGCCCGACGGGATGTGGAAAAACTACGACATTGTATTCGATGATGGAGATTTTAAACACTCCAGGAGTAAACATTTGCACAATCGAAGACCCAATAGAATATAGGATGCCAAGGATAAATCAAACTCAGGTCAATCCAAAAATTGGTTTAACTTTTGCTGCAGGTTTGAGATCTTTATTGAGGCAAGACCCAGACATTATCATGGTTGGAGAAATTAGGGATAATGAAACCGCATCTTTGGCAATCAACGCTGCTTTAACTGGCCATTTAGTTTTATCAACCTTGCACACAAATTCTGCAGCAGGTGCCATTCCAAGATTGATCGATATGAAAGTTGAACCATTTTTGATTTCTTCAACTTTGAATTTGATTTTGGCTCAAAGATTAGTCAGAAGGCTCTGTGGAGAGAAGGAAAAATATTACTTAAGGGAAAGCGAATTGGATAATATTTCAAAATATTGCAACATAGATAGAATTTTAAAAATTTTAAGGGAAGAAAAATTGGCAAGGCCAAATCAACCAATAACAAAAATTCCATTTTATAGGCCAAAGCCAACAAAAGAATGCCCGGATGGTTATAAAGGAAGAATCGGAATTTTTGAAGTATTGCCAGTTACTCAAACGATTAAAGAATTAATCGTAAAAGAAGCGACCGCAGATGAAATCGAAGAGCAGGCAAAAAAAGAAGGAATGAGGACTATGGTCGAAGATGGATTTGTAAAAGCAGCCCAAGGAATAACTACAATCGAAGAAGTTTTGAGGGTAATAATAGAGTAATTTTAAAGATTTTTGAAATTAGCATCTAAATGGAGTTTAAAAAGGGGAGTAAAAATAAATTGAGATTGTTATTGAAGTTTTTGATTTATTCATTAATCTACGGTCTCTTTTTTATTAACATCATCGACATAAACATTCGAAGCTTTTTTTGGTATCATTGGGTTCTCATTTTTCTCGAGTTTTTACCTTTCTTGGTAATTTGTCTGATCCTTGGTTGGAAAAATTGGGATCTTTTTCTCGCTTTGGGTTTGTTGTCCAGTTTAATGAATGATCTCTTTTATGGTCCGATTGCTAACTACTTTTTTGGAGGTTCCTACAATCTTTCAGAATGGTTTTTACAGCAACTTGGTTTTAGAGAAAATAGAGTAATCTATCACTTTCAAGGTGGTTTTTTTACTTTTCCCGTTACTTCATGGTTAATGGGTCTGAGTATCTATTTAAGAATAGTGCTAATATTTTTTCTTTTAAGAAATTGGCTTTCCAAAGAATAACTAGACAAAATAAATTTTCTTTTTTCTACTCATTTTTTCTCTTAATTCTTGATATTTTTTTAAATTTGGGTCCTCTCTCAAAATTTCTTTTGCTTTTTCCCTTGCCAATTCGATTAAACTCAAATCTGTCAATTTTGCAACTTTCAAATTCAATTTCCCGGTTTGTCTTTCTCCCAAAAGTTCTCCAGGTCCTCTAATTTCCAAATCCTTTTCTGCCAATTCCAATGAATTTTTTGAAGATAAAAGTGCCTCAATCCTTTGTGCAGATTTTTTTGTTGGCAAATGGGAAATCAAAAAACAATATGCTTTTTTTCCAGACCTTCCAATTCTTCCAATCAATTGGTAAAGCTGAGATAACCCAAACATTTCTGCATTTTGAACGACCAAAACATTAACTTGTGGCAAATCAATTCCTTCTTCGATTACATTTGTTGCAACCAAAATATCCAAAAATTTTTCCTCAAATTGCCTCATCACAATTTCTTTTTCCTTCGTATCCATTCTCCCATATAAAATTCCGATTTTAAATTCCGGAAAAATCTTTCTCAATAAAGAATGCTGCTCTTTTACAGTTTTCACTTCAGAAAAAAGCCTTCCTTTTTGAGAAAATTCAATCCTTGGGCAAACAAAGAAAACTTGTTCCCCTTCCTTTACTTTTTCTTTTATAAATTCAAAAACCCTTTTTTCCTCGCTTGGCAAAACAACCTCAATTTTTATTTCCCTTTTTCCACAGGGCAATTCTTTTAAAAGAGAAATATCCAAATCTCCAAATATAGTTAAAGCCAAGGTCCTCGGTATTGGAGTTGCAGTCATCGATAAAAAATGGGGCAAAATTTTTTGTTTTTCCAAAAGCTTTCTTCTTTGTTCTACTCCGAATTTGTGTTGCTCATCAAAAACCAAAAATGCCAATTTTTGAAATTCAATTTTTTCTTCAAAAAGAGAATGAGTCCCGATTAAAATTTTAACTTCCCCTTCTTTAATTTTTTTAACCATTTCCTCTTTTTTAATTTTTGTTCCTCCAAATTCAGAATATCCCTTGGTTAAAATTCCCACTCTTTTTTCAAACGGCTCTAGCATCTCAAAAATTCTTTTGTAATGCTGTGCCGCCAAAATTTCAGTCGGAACAACCATCGCAGATTGATAATCATTCTTTGCACAATTTAAAGCCAAAATCGTCGCAACCAAGGTCTTTCCAGAACCAACATCCCCTTGCAACAACCTATTCATTGGCACGCTTTTTTCCATTTCCTTTAACATTCTCCAGGTTTCTTTTCTTTGAGATTCTGTGAGTCGAAAAGGTAAAGAGTTTATAAAATCTTTTATTGTCTCAATTTGGATTTTCAAAGGATAGGCCAATTTCTTTTTAACTTTTAATTTTTCTCCTAAAACTTCAATCTCAAGTAAAAAAAGTTCTTCAAAAGCAAACCTAAATCTCGAAATTTTGATATCTTCCTCTTTTTCGGGAAAATGGATTTTTAAAATCGCATCTTTTAGAGAAATCAAATTTAATTTTTTTAAAATTTTCTCTGGCAAAAATTCTTTTACTCTCCAAATCTCATTTTTCAAAATCAAAGAAATTTTTTCCCTTATCCATTTTGTAGTAATTCCCTTTGTTTCAGGATAAATTGGAATTATTTTTCCAGTATGCAAGAGATTAAAGTATGGAATTTTTGGAATTTTTTCAAAAACTGGGTGCTGTAAATAAAAAGCCCCTCTTTTTTCAACAATTTTCCCAGAAAAAGAAAAGAAATCTCCTTTTTCAAAAATATTCTTTAAAAATGGCTGATTGTAAAAAATTGCCT
>Ga0080004_1082601_pt1 | contig 13436 bp, 13 predicted proteins | sample WasSprMetagenome_FD_69207 | JGI IMG/M metagenome (GOLD analysis project Ga0080004, IMG submission 69207) | Sulfidic aquatic microbial communities from Washburn Spring, Yellowstone National Park, USA - WS (SPADES assembly) (version 2) | ecosystem: Environmental > Aquatic > Thermal springs > Hot... | reverse complement strand
TCGCTCTTAATCCATTTTATGTTGGTGTTTATAGGTTTTCCCATCTGTCAATGCATGGTAATACCGATCGCTGGTTATGCTGATAAATAGCCTCCTCAGTCCACCTTATTGCGATTTAAAGCTTATAAACGGGAAGAGCTTAAATAAATGCAAAACAAAAACCCACCAACAAACAATGGATTAAGAGCGTAAAGTTTATATATTACACATTATCAAAAAAAACTGTATGAATAGGAGCGAGAAAAAACAGGATGAAATATGTAATTGTGGAAAGCGAGTAACTCGAAGGGAAGCACTTTCTACAGCAGCGAAAATTGCTGCGACTGCGGTAATTGTAGGCGTTGTAGCAGGTGTAGGCGGTTACATGGGTGGCGTTGCGTCAGCCCCACAAAGAGAAGTAACAAAAGAGGTAACGAGGGAAGTAATCAAGACCGTTACTGAAAGTGTTGGAACAGCACCTGCAGCCACCGTAACAGTTACAAAAACTCAAACGGTTACTACGACTATGCCAGTAACACCAACACCTACGATTGTAAAAGTTCCAGGTGCAACCCCTGAAGAGAGGGTATTAAATGGATTAAAAATGTTGATTGAGGAGGGTAAAATAAAGCCAGGAACAACGATCACAATTCTTACACCGCCAGGAGCAGCAGCACATTTTGATGAAAAATACTATAGAGAATTCTTGGATGCCGCACAGGGATACGTTAAGTTGAATGTTGTTACCGCGCCTCCTGAAGGGATTTTTCCAAAGTTAGTAAGCGAGTCTGTTGAAAAGTCCGGAGTTTATGATATCGTAACTGTACCTGTAATAGCCTTGATATCGGAACTGGTGGAAATGGGTGTAGCATTGGAACTTGATGATTATATAGCGAAATACGATCCTGAACTCTATACAGGGCCTTGCCCATATCCTGAGCAAGTGCAGAGAAGCGCAGGATTTTACAAAGGAAAAACTTACGGCTTTAACATTGATTATGATGTTTGGCTAACTCACTATAGGGCCGACATATATGAGGATCCAGAAATACAAAAAGAATTTCTTGACAAATACGGTTATCCTCTAAGGCCGCCCGTAACATGGAGAGAGTTTAGAGATCAAGCTGAGTTCTTTAACAGGCCTGATGAGCCTCCACATACAAAGCTAAATCTCTCCGACACTCCGGGATTCTATTCAACTTGGGAGTATAAAGTCCCCTACTGGGAGCTATACAACATAGAACTCAGATGGTGGACAACAGGATGGCCCTTCTTTGACAGAGAAATGAATCCAACGATAGAAAAGCCTGAGGTTATAAAAGCTATGAAAGATATGCTAGAGGCTCATAAATTCCAGCCAAAGGAGAGTTGGACTAGTTACTGGGATGTTGCCTATCCAATGTTCCTAGAAGGTAAGATGGCATTTTATATCTCTTGGACTTCGCTCATGAAATCATCTGCTACTCCTGCTTCGAAGGTCAGAGGTAAGGTGAAAGTTGCTTTTACACCAGGTTATCCGATATGGGGAGATATGGATCAGGTGGGGATACCAAGAGAATCTGTTAGAACTGTTGGATATCAAGCAGCAAGCCACGTAATGATAGTTAATAGATATAGCAAGAATCCAGAGCTAGCGTATCTCTTTGCACAGTTCTTCATATCGCCAAGACCTAGCACAAGAATAGTTGAGGATCCGGCGGGATACTTCGAGCCGTTCAGAATGTGTCACTTTAAGTCGAAGGTCTTTGAAGAAGAGTGGGGACCGGAAGCCCTTAGAATCTCAGAAGATAATTATGACTACTATGCCCCTGATATAAAGATTCCGGGATGTCCTAGATATCAGGATATACTCGACAAAGAAATGAATGCAGTTATACAAGGACGTAAAAGCCTTGAAACTGCTATACATACAATAGCCGTGGAATGGAATAAGATAACCGAGGAAATCGGCAGGGACAAATTAATTCCACTTTGGAACGAAGTCCTTGATACCTGCATAGGTCCGAAACTTAAACCATACCTGAAGGTTTAGAAATGCTGGAGGAACATTGATGAACGGTGTTATCAGTAAACTCACTAAAGTACTTAATAGTAAACGTGGAATATCTTTAGTGCTCATGGGACCAGCACAATTCCTTATTTTTTTCATTGCGATAATTCCATTTGCTCTTGAAATATATTTGAGTTTCACCCCATGGTCACCTACCATGGGAGATCTTTTCAGCGCACCATTTAATTATGGAATGAACTATGTTAAACTCCTAACGCAAGATACTAGGTACTTACTAGCCTTAGGAAGAACAGTGCTTTTCACAGTCGTTGCAGTTACAGTACAACTGCTTCTAGGGATCTTATTAGCGGCTTTGGTAGATAGAGATTTCCCAGGCAGCAATATAGTGTTTGTGATATTGTTGATACCAATGATGTTTATGCCCGTGGTTGTTGGATTAGTCTTTTACATGATATTTCAATCTGGTGGACCATTAAATCATGTTTTAAGTATAATTTTGCAGCAAAATATTACGATTGATTGGCTCACAAATGAATTCACTCTATTCATAGCGGCTGTAATTGCAGATACATGGCATTGGACTCCATTCATGTTCTTAATAGCTCTATGCGGCATGAGAGCAATATCCCCAAATATTATTGATGCAGCAAGGACTTTAGGAGCATCAGAATGGCAAATATTCAGAAAAATTAAGCTTCCAATGATAAGAAATGTCCTACTTATTGCCGTTACCATAAGAGCTCTAGAGTCAACGAAAATATTTGACGAGTTGGTAATGTTTGCGGGTGGAAGGCTAAATTATCTTTATGAAAATGTATCTATATGGACATATATTATGAATGCTATACAAAATCAAATTGGATACGCCTCAGCAGGAGCTTTAATAGTATTGGTAATAATCGCAGTTCTCACATTTAATGTAATTCTTAAGGTGCTGAGTAGGTGAGATCCCATGAGGGGAAGATCTAGTTTGGAAAAAACGAAAATGGGGCCTTTTGGCTATTTGTTACTTGCGATTATCCTCGTATTAGTCATCTTTCCAATATACTGGCTCATAATAACGTCCTTAAAACCAAAGAGCGAGTGGATTGTAACTCCACCGTTATGGCTTCCTCGTTCACCAACCTTCTTGAATTATTTGGTGATATTGACCGAGACTACTGCTGGAGTAGAGTACGTGCTTGGATCATATGTCGTCTTTAAGCCAGCGGTAAAGGCATTTATTGATAGCGCAATTGTTGCTGGGATAGGAACGATATTAGCAATAATAGTAGGTGTGCTAGCTGCTTTTGCTGTCTCACGGCACAACATAGGAGGTAATAGCTTTCTAGGGTTGGTTCTCATGCTCAGGATGGCACCACCAATGGTGGCTATAATTCCATTAACAGTGTTTTATTCGCTACTTGGTTTTATAGACACATATCACGGATTAATACTTGCATACGCTACTTTTACAATGCCTTATGCTGTGTGGATTATCAAAAGCTTTATAGATGAAGTGCCTAGAGAACTTGAAGATTCGGCTCGGCTTGATGGGTTGTCTCCTCTGGCTGCTCACTTTAAGGTAACATTGCCCCTAATAAAGGGAGGAGTATTAGCGACAGCGCTATTTATATGGATTCTAAATTGGAGCGAATATTTATTTGCGCTGATGCTAACCCGTGGAAAAGTTATTACCTTACCTGTTCAAATTACAGCATATCAAACTTATGCCGGAATGTTATATGGGCCTCAAGCAGCACTGGCCATATTAGCAGTGATCCCCCTCATTATCTTTGGAACAATGATCAGAAGATATCTTGCAAGAGGTCTAACCTTTGGGGCGATAAGGAGGTAAAAGAAATGACCAAAGTGATGCTTGAAAACCTCACCAAAGTATATCCCGGTGGGACAAAAGCTTTAGATCATTTGAATATAGAGATAGAGTCCGGGTCCTTTACATCTCTACTAGGGCCTTCAGGATGTGGCAAAACAACAACTTTAAAACTCATAGCTGGTTTATTAGAACCAACTGAGGGAAAGATATTTTTTGATGACGAAGACGTCACTTACCTACCTCCTCAAAAGAGGGGAGTTGGTCTTGTGTTCCAAGATTATGCCGTCTTTCCACATATGACTGGGTTCGAAAATATCGCTTTCGGATTAAAAATTAGAGGTGTAGATGAAGAGGAAATAAAGCGTAGAATTAATGAAATAGCATCGCTTCTCGAAATAGAACACGTATTATCTAAAAAGCCAAAAGAGATGAACATAAGTGAGCTTCAGAGAGTTTCACTCGCTAGGGCAATAGTTATGAGGCCAAGAGTTCTGCTACTTGACGAGCCATTAAGCAATTTAGATGCTACGTTGAGAGTTAAGGCAAGAATGGAATTAAAAAAATTGCAAAAGCATTTAAAACAAACTATAATTTACGTAACTCATGATCAAATCGAAGCATTAACATTATCTGATAAGGTAGCTGTAATGTCACAAGGTAAACTCATGCAGTATGATTCACCTGAGAATATTTTTAATAAACCAAGAAATAAATTTGTAGCTGGTTTCGTGGGAACCCCACCTATGAACTTTATTGACTGTACACTTGTAAGGCGAGGTGATCATTTACTTTTGGACGCTGGATCCTTCCAGCTTGATGTTAGCCCAATTAAAAATGCATTTGAGAATATAAAATCAAACGAACTAATTCTTGGAATAAGACCAAGAGATGTTATAATTCAAAGAGAAACTATTAATAAAGATGCTATAACTGGTGAGATTTTGACTGTGGAACCTCAGGGAATGGAAAATGTTGTGGCTATAAAGATTGGAGAAATAATAATAAAAGCAATAGCACCCACCGCGCTCACCATAAAAGATTCACAAAAGATATGTTTTAAATTCGATCTACATAAGATACATATCTTTGATAGGAAAAGTGGGGAAGCGTACTTGTGAGGGATGAGAAATGGAAAAGTTAAGGCTCGAAAATATAAGAAAGGTTTTCGGTGCGAAGGAAGTACTTTGTGATGTAAGCTTTTCGGTCTTTGATAAGGAGTTTTTCTGTATTACAGGTAGACCTGGAGCCGGTAAAACGACATTGCTTAGAATCATTGCAGGTTTGGAGGCTCCAACCAGCGGGCAAGTATACATAGATGGAAGATTGGTAAATGATGTAGATCCTTCCGAGAGAAGAGTTTCAATGTTTTTCGAGAATCTTGCGCTTTATCCAAATAAAACGGGATTTGAAAATATAGCATTCCCGCTTAGAATCAGAAAATATCCAGAAACTGAAATTAGAAAAAGGGTGTTAGAGATTGCTAGACTTCTAAATATTGAGCACTTATTGGATAGGTTTCCAAGGACCTATAGTGGAGGAGAGGCTCAAAGAGTTGCTTTAGCCCGCACTTTGATTAAGGATGCAGAAATATATTTGCTCGACGAGCCCTTAAGCAATATAGATGCTTTACTAAGGGTTCAGGCGAGAACAGAGTTTAAAAAGTTGCAGAAAGAAATAGGGAAAACATTCATATACGCGACGCATGATCCCATCGAAGCGCTAGCATTGGGAGATAGAATATGTGTTATTCATGAAGGTAAAGTATTACAGATAGATACGCCTGAAGTAATATATAACAATCCAAAAGATATTAACGTTGCTTTATTCGTAGGAAATCCTCCGATGAATCTTATTCCCTCATATGTAACGCAGGAAAATGATAAAATTTACCTGAAATGTGAAAAATTATCGATCGATATCACCCGGCTAAAACCGCTTATTGAAAATTATATAGGCAAAACAATCTTAATAGGAATAAGACCTGAACACATAAAAGTTAGTAAACAGAGTGTCGGGAACGCTATTGAGGTCAAACTTTTATCAATTGAATATTTAGGAGATAGATTTGTGCTTTACTTTGAATTAGATGATGTAATGCTGAGGGCGTTGGGAGAAATAGGGGAAAAATATTCTATTGGGGAAACAATATGGGTGAAGTTTAACGAAGAAAAAATACATTTAATAGATAAACAAACAGGCTCAGTTCTAATATAGCTATTTTTATTGTCAATGGCGGTCATGTAATGCCCGAAAACCGACTTGACAGGATAAACAACATCAATAGGACACAACTATAAGATTCCCTAGTTCTTATTTCCACTCTAACCACATGAGCTTTGAGAGAAGAGAAAATGGTAAGCGAGCGAGTTTTCTGGAGCTTTTATTACTGGGGCAAGCTGGTAATTGAAACTGGACCGGGCGGGATTTGAACCCGCGACCTCCCGCGTGCAAGGCGGGCGCTTATGGGGCCTAGAAGCTCTCCCAGGCTGAGCTACCGGCCCGAGCCTTTTATTTCTACTCTGTGTCAAAGTTACTTCAACAATATTTTAAGTTTTTTCATAGTCTATTGTCCCGAATATTATGAACTAGTCCTCCATACGTATTATATTTTATTATAGTTCTCCTGAATGCTTAAGTTAACATTAAATCTCTTTATAACAGAATAACAGACTTCAATATCCTATATCCCTCTTTCCACCTCTAGGGTTTATAGGTATGTTTGCTGAACATGTTTCTCAAGCCTGTCCCTAACCCCACATGTATCGTATTCTGAATCCTCATAGAACTCCCCAGGCTTACGCTCTATTTTATTATGGAATTTGTTGAATATCTCAGACTCGACGAAGACTTATATTTTAAAATAATTTCCCTTTTAAAATATTTCGAGCGGAAATGATGCTGTTGAGAAAGGGGGGTGGGGCTGGCCGACGGGCTATCGTAGCTGGACCGGCGGGCAGACCCAAACTCTAACCACCGTGGATCCATAGATTATGGATCCACAGCGGGCCGGTAGCTCCACCACCGGTCTCCAGCTTTTACTGCCCGCCGGCCAGCATACGTTGCCTCTGTTGCCATGCCCTCTTCAAAATCTTTAGAATTCTCAGCTGTAGCGTATAGAGAGCCTTGCCTCGTGGTGTGCGATTTATGCCCTCGAAAAGCCCTGCCCCAACTCCACATCGTCTATTATTGATGTAGATTGTTGCTGCAAGGCTTGAAAGGTGTCCGCGCAGTCTATGATTATAATTTTTGTCCTTATTTGGTGTGAGTCCTAGTAGACCCCTTAAGCCTTCTAAGCTTCCAGTTCAACGGCAACATTGCCACGAGTATCGCGACCTCAACACTATCCCTAACTCCCAGCATATCACATGCCAGCCTATACGTCGTTGCGTAGCCCTCGCCGCTCTCAACATCCTCAATTATCTTGCGGGCGTATTGTTTGGTTATGCGTCGAAGTTCCTTAACGCTCTCCTTAAAGGAATCTAATGGGCAGATTCGTATCCATTGCCTGATAATTCGCCCCCATCTCACATACATCTCATACTCCCCTATCAACTTCAATAGACGTATTTCCCTGGCTGTAAGTTGCTTGAAGCAGCTTCTCGGAATAATTCCTAAAAGCCTTGCATCAGCCTCATCAGATTTCTCAACGCCATTCTCTTCCCTGAGCCTCTTAAGAATCCTAGTATTCTTCAATAGGAATACCTTGACGCCCTTCTCGATCAGCTCCAACAATTCCTCATAGATCTGCGGAAAAATTGCATCGATATACACCTCGCCGGCATCCTCAAGCTCCGTCAACCTCCCAACCCTGAAAACCCTGCTTCCATCAAATACCATATGCGATTTACTCTTTCCTCTCTTCTTCTTGTCAGCGGGTATCGCGGCATCAACGAAATATATCCTGTCAGCCATCATGATCACCCCGTTTCCCCTCCGAAGTCTTCACTCTCCTCGAATGCCTCATAGAGTAGGTCTCGTAGCTCCATGCAGACGTAGTCCATTACCTTGCCAACGTATCCACGGTACTCCCTGGCGAAGTCGTCGAGCATTTTGAGGTCATCATATACAAGCGTCCTAGCGATGACTGATGGCGGCCTGTATCTCTCGGCGAGAGCAAGCGTCGAGTTCACCTCATCCAAGACCCCGATGAATTCCTGAAGGAGGCCTGCCTCCTCAAACGCATCCCCGTACTCCTCGTAAACCTCTCTGATCTCCCTCCTCCACGTATTCTTCTTGGGGATCTGCTTGGCCTCCATCCACATCACCTCGCCAACAGTAGCGGCAGTAACAGCGCCAAAGCGATCCACCACAGGATCCATGGATCTATGAGCCCCGTCGGCGGGAGCCCGCTGACAGCCCTACCATCCTGTCGAGAATCCTCCTAAGCGTATTCACGCCGTCCATCCCCCTCCTCTGCGCGACCCATATCATGGCGTAGATGTTCAACCCCCTCAAACCCAAACCTCAACCTCCCTACCATGGCTTTCACTTCCCATCCCCGGGAAGCGGGCCTCGGGTCCAACCCCAAGAAATAAGGGCAGGCTTGTGTTGAGGCGATGATGTGGAGGCGATGAGTGTGGCTGGTGCGGGGAACGGGACTGTGGAGGCTAATGGCCGGAGATGCCCGAAATGCGGGGCCATGATAGATCACCTAGATTACTGGGAGAGGGCGATAAACACCAGTGAATACTGGCCGGATGGATTCCACAATGTAATCGCCAGCGATGTTGATGAATACTACTTCCTATGCCCGGAATGCGGCAGGATATTATTCAACGATATAGAGGCCGCGGAGAAGCTCCTGAAAGACCAGCCGATAACAGAGGACGACATATGCCCGGAGGACTATTAGCCCCGCATAACCCCCACTTTTTATTTTCCTCCACTTTCAGGTGTCTCCCGCTACAAGCTCGCAGATCTCTGCAATATTCTTGCTCACGAGCAATTGTAATGCCTGCCTATCTATCCTGCCCCTCCATCCAGGCTCGCCGAGATCAGGCACCGCCTCAAGCTCGGGAAGATCAAAGCCGATAGGGTTCCACGAGGCGCTCTTACCGGCCCAAAGATCTCCAGCAACCCCGCCTCCTATTAAAAGTATTATCTCTTAGGTCTTCTGAAGAGGGGGTGGTGTTATTTAGCTGGCTTGCTTAGACGAATACGATCCGTAGATAGGCGTCCTTGCCGGTTTGCTGATCCCAATACCAGCATTTGTATCCATATCCCCTGTCCGAGTCTAGGTTCCAGTCCGTGTAGACGATGTCCAAGTTATTCTTCAGGAAGGCATTTAGGATTAGCCAGCGCGAGAGGCTTACAGCATTGCCTAGGGCGTGGCCCGCCATCTTCAGCTCCCTAGTCTTCTCGGGGGTTGGGGCCCTCGAGTACTGTATGATAGAGTCTATTGTTTGCTGGCTGAACTCCTCCCTGATTATGAATGAGTTGGGCGTCGTCTCCGCGCTCCTAGGAGACAGCGCTGGGATTGTTCCAGGTTGCTCAATCTCCGTGCTGGGGCACTGGAGGTTATTCAGATTACATGAGTGGAGTCGCGGGTATCCCTTGGGTCCAACCAAGTTATCGCATTGATAGATAGTTTGTTATCATATTTCTCGCGTGGGCTGATCCCAGCTCGTCGGGCTCTGGGTAGAGTAGTCCAGCTAGAACATATACCTGTCGGAGGTTTCTCAGGAGAGTGTATAGTGATAGCTGGATGGCATATAATATCGCCATCAGGGTGATGATTGCCAGCGATAAAAGCGCGGCGGCGATGAAGTCCATTATCGCGAGTATGGTTTCGAAGGTCCATTCAATCAGCTCTCCAAGATACTCAAGCCATTCTTCGAGGCTCTTGGCGAACTCCTCATAACACTCCCTTGAGCGCTCGGTCAGGCCTAAGGCGAATATATCCTCTATATCGCACATTCTTTTGGGCTTTGGTGGGGATGGGGGTGCATGTATCCCGCTCAAAGCATTTGATAGTATGTCCATTACCCCGCTGAAGGGCTCCTCCGGTGGCCTTACGCTAATACTCTTCATGATCTCGATTGTGAATGTATAGATGTCATATGCCGCGGCTATGTCTCCTTTCCTCAGGAAGCTATTATAAGACTTGTTGATTCTATTGGGATGCGGCCTCTCCTCGTAGGTCTTCTTGAATGAATCATGTATCAGGTCGATGATCTCGGGTGGCGGGGAGGCTGGTAGTTCTAAGATGCTGTGGAGCTTCTCGTTTATGCTCTCATGATAAACCTCATAGAACTTCCACGAGTCTATGAAGTTCTCTACCGTGATGTGTCTTTGAGGATGCATCCTGTATGGCCCCCCGACGATCTGGTTAATGTAGCTGTGCCCGACGATATCCGTCGCGATATGCGTTAGATATCCAAAAGCATAGGCTATCTGGGGATCGCTTTCGGCGGAGCTTACGAGGTTCGCGGCGAATCTTCCGGTGTCCCTGTAGTGGAGCATGTCGAGCCAATACCACTCCGACTCCTTCTTGCCCTTCTGCATCGGCGGCATGAGCTCATCGAAGAGTGCGTGGAAGAATCTCGGCGAGCCGGAGATGTTGCTCAAGGCATTATATCCCTCGATCACTCCGGTAAAGAGCGTTGTGGCAATCGTTGACCTGAGCAATCTAATGGTCTCATCAACCTCCTCGATAAGCATCTTCATGAGGTTGATTGTCGAGGGCGCTAAGCTTTCAACAGCATCCTCCACAGGCTCCCCTAGAGCCTCTATAGCCTTGACAATTTTGCCTATGGTCTCATTATAAAGATCCACGATCATCTTCCAGTTCTTGTAAAAGTTGTAGAGTTTTCCCGTGGCCTCAAAGTCCGGCGCCCAAAAAAAGGTCGGGCCCGATGGCCCCTAAAACTGCCGCGGACCGGTGTTGACTCATGATCATGCCGAGCTTTCTCTCGACCTCATTATCACTTGTCTTAAGCCCTCTAATCACCTCATCCAGAACTATTACGTGGACGGCGGTCCTCGGCATATTCTACTCCTCCACTACTCCCGATCTGCCGAGCGCCATCACATGCCTATCTCTGTCGAGGCTACTCCTATAGACGCTCCTGAGCTGGGCATCGCTATCCATCCTGAAGTTTCTCGGATCTAGGATCGGGTCATAGCATACCCATATCAGGACCTCGTGGCTCGAGGGCAGCTCGGAGAAATCAATGTCTACGCGCTGGCCCATATTCAGAGTCGTAACCCTGCGCCATGCGAGGCTGAAGCTGCTTAATGGATACTCCACGTATTTTATCCCGGGAATCCTTTCCACGGGGCCGGTGTAAAGCTCCATCACCGTGTAGAATGATGGCGCGCTCCCCCGATTACTTACTATGACCTCAACCTGGTCATATTCCGCCTGCCCACCAACCTCGATATAGGGGAATATTATGCGATCCCAATCTCTATCAGGTATTTTTGGGACGGCCGTCGCGCGAGTAGTCCTAGTGGTCATTGATGTTACCTCGGTTGATGTTGTTTCACTGCTCTCCGATGTGGAGGGTAGAGCTGATGTCGTGCTCGTCGCTAGCGGGGATGTTGATGAGGTGGAGGTACTTGAGGAGGTCGTCTTGGTCCAATACGTCGTCGTGGAGAATGTGCTCGTCTCCGATGCTTCAGTAAGTTCTATGGTCTTGGTAACAGTGGTTGTCCTCCCAGCTCCAGCAATCCTGTTCAGCAACTCGTATATTTCATCTCCATAGTATCTGAATGCGATGAATCCCAGCCCGAGTAGGCCTGAGATTCCTAGGATCGCGGCTATCGCCTTTCTCCGATCTTTCTTCTTGGAGTAATACTGTGCTTGAAGATACTCCGTGAGAGATGCCCCGCAGAATGGGCAGTAAGGTGATTGAATTTCAAGCTTTCTACCACACTTCGGACAATACTTCATAAATTAATGTGCCGTTAGACGTTAATAAGTATTTAAAATCGCTCTGCAAGTTGCCTCAACTTGCAGAGATGCGCCATTGTTATTACGTTTTTCGAAAAAGACCCAACATTCTCGATATAATGCGCGCAAAATATGGGGGTTAACTGTTTTCTCGGATGGTTTTTCGCAGCTTATAATTAAGCATAGCTACTGTCCGGTCACGTCCCTCATGTGAGGAGGCTCATGATTCCTATGATTATCGCGGCTATGAGGAGTGTGAGGAATATGGCGGCGAAGATGGGTGAGGCTGATAGGGCTGCTGAGATGCCCTCATAGGCATAGTATGCTAATATGGCTAGAGCTGCGGCGGCTGCGAGCTTCAGCAAGATCTTGGGGATAAGGGTTGTTCGTATGCTCAACTCCGCCCTCTTCTCCAAGGCTCTGGGGGCATGCTTTATAGCTTCCGTCAAATAAGTGGACTAGTGATGTATGATGTATTGATTGTGGGCGGCGGTGTTGCCGGCCTTACTGCGGCTCTCTACTCTGCTAGACAAGGTCTGCGAACACTTGTTGTCACGATGGATATTGGCGGCCAGCTCCTTACAGTTCCGAGGATAGAGAATTTCCCGGCCTCGCCCCCAGTCTCGGGCTTCGAGCTTGTGAGCAGCATTCTTGAGCAGGCTAGGGAATTTGGGGCCGAGATATTCTATGATGAGGCAGTTGGTGTTGAGGAGGTGGAGGGCGGCTTCAGGATTAAGTGTAGGGGCGGCGACTATGAGGGGCGGACACTGATCCTTGCGGTTGGGAAGAAGCCGAGGAAAATGGGTGTTCTAGGTGAGGATCTCTTCGCGGGTAAGGGGGTCAGTTACTGTGCTATTTGTGATGCGCCATTATATAGAGGCAAGAGAGTGGCCGTGGTCGGCTGGGGCGATCAAGCTCATGAAGCCGTTGCAATTCTCAGAAATTACGGTAACATGGTTTACGTTATCTACTCGGGGCGTCCTAGGGAGGATGATCGGCTCATGAAGGAGCTACGAGAACTGGGCGCGGAGGTTATGACGGGCGTGAAGGTGGGGGAGGTAGTTGGCGATACCGTGGTTAGAAAGCTGATCTTAAGGGGGGTTGATGGCGGTGAGAGGATGGAGCTGGAGGTTGATGGGGTCTTCGTAGAGCTTGGATACGTGGCGGATACGGGGTGGCTCAAGGGGTTCATCGAGCTGAATGAGCGCGGCGAGATCGTGACGGATAGGCTTGGCAGGACAAGCAAGGAGGGGGTCTTCGCGGCCGGCGACGTCTGCGATATGCCGTATAAGCAGGCTGTGATAGCGGCGGCTCAGGGCGCAATAGCCGCATTATCCGCGCACAATTACCTGAGAAGACTTAGGGGCGAGCCCGAGATTAAGGGTGACTGGCGGAAGCTCAAGCCTTAAAAGATGATGCGTGGCAATTGGATAGAGACCCGGGGGAGGAAGATTATGCTTGAAGGCTATTGTGGCCAGTGGTCTTGTTAAGAGATTCGGGTCTCTCGAGGTTCTAAAAGGCGTCTCATTCGAGGTTGATGAGTCAGAGATCTTCGGCTTAATAGGGCCTAATGGGGCTGGCAAGACGACAACTCTCAGGATCCTTGCAACGATCCTCAGGCCGGATGCTGGTGACGCCATCATTATGGGCCACAGTGTCAGGAATGAACCAGATAGCGTCAGGAAAAGCATCGCATACCTGCCGGAGGATGCGGGGGTTTACAGACATATCACGGG
>Ga0080004_1223890_pt1 | contig 13443 bp, 11 predicted proteins | sample WasSprMetagenome_FD_69207 | JGI IMG/M metagenome (GOLD analysis project Ga0080004, IMG submission 69207) | Sulfidic aquatic microbial communities from Washburn Spring, Yellowstone National Park, USA - WS (SPADES assembly) (version 2) | ecosystem: Environmental > Aquatic > Thermal springs > Hot... | reverse complement strand
TGGACAAAATGTAAGGGACTGGCTATATGTAGAAGATAATTGTGAGGCAATAGACTTGGTATTACACAAAGGGAAAGTAGGAGAGATATATAACATAGGTGGAGGAAATGAATGGAAGAATATAGATCTTGTGAATCTAATATGTGAAATATTATCAGAGTTGATAGGGAAGCCAATTGAAGAGTATAAAAAACTAATAACCTTTGTAAAGGATAGACCAGGGCATGATAGAAGGTATGCATTAAGTATAGAGAAGATAAAGAGAGAACTTGGATGGAGCTCAAGGAGAGATTTTAAGAAGACTTTACGGGAGACAATAAGGTGGTATATAAAAGAATAATTGAGGACAGAATTAGGTATATCTATCTCTGCTCTACTTTCGGAAATATTTATCACAGTATCAACATTTCTATATTTTATGAACTAAAGAAGGAAAAGTGTTAGGAGGTAGTTTGTATGAAAATTTTTAAAGACAAAAATTTTACTGAGCAAAATTCCGAAGTATTCCCTAAGGTTTCTATTATCATCCTTAACTGGAATGGCTGGAAGGACACTATCGAATGCCTTGAAAGTGTTTTTAGAATTAATTATCCGAATTATCAAGTAATAGTTGTAGATAATGGATCGACAGATGATTCTGTAGAAAAAATTAGGGAATATTGCGAAGGGAAATTGAGAGTTGAATCAGAATTTTTTGAATATAACTTAGACAATAAACCAATAAAAATTATAGAATATTCAAGAGGAGAACTAGAAAGAGAAATAAAAGAGGAAAAATCCGATGATCTACCTGCAGATAGAAAACTTATTTTAATTAGAAATGAAAAAAATATTGGATTTGCGGGAGGCTGTAATATAGGGATTCAATATGCACTTAGAATTAGGGCTAAATACATTTGGTTGCTTAATAATGATACTGTTGTAGATTCGGATGCATTAATGCGTTTAGTCAAGGCAGCCCAAAGAAATTCTAAAATTGGATTTGTTGGGTCAAAGATATTCTTTTATAATAATCCTAACCTGATATGGTCTTTTGGTGAGTATTCATTTAGTATAAAGTCTAAATTTTTCAAGAAATATAATAATTTACACTCTTCTCAGTTAAATGAAGAGTCATTAGTAAACCATCTTGTTGGGTGTTCTCTTCTTGTTCGGGTGGATATGATAAATGATATTGGTATGTTAGATGAAAGATATTTTATGTATGGTGAGGAACATGATTGGGAACAAAGAGCTAAAAATGCTGGATGGCTTCTTTTGGCTGTTTCTAGTAGTAAAGTATATCATAAAATTTCTAAAGGAACAAGAGGAAATTATTATATAAGAGATTATTACAGAACTCGGAATAGCCTTTATTTAATTCAAAAATACTCACATTTTAAGTTCAAACTGTATATAAGCTTTCTTATTCGACTTCTAATAGGTAATATTCTACGAGGAGAATACAAAAGTTTGCCTGCAATTATCAGGGGGATTTGTGATTTTATAAGGGGTGTGCAAGGTGTAGGAAATATAATGCTAGGTAAAAAAGAGTAAAAATGGATAAAATATTCATATTTTTTGTTACAATCAGTGCATATCTAATTGGTTTTATGATAATTTATAAATCTATTGGTAATTTATTTTCTATACCTATTTTTATTCTAAGTATATGGGGATTTGTACTAATAGGTAGCTTAGAATATTATATGTTAGAGTCACATATTCTTTTGCCAATAATAGTGGCATTATCATCGTTATCTTTTAGTTTTGGTGTAAAATACTCTGCGGTGTATTTTAAGTTTAATCCTAAACGAGTTCTTCGCAATTCTAAATATCATCAAATTATTTTAGAAACCAGTAATTTTACAATATTAAAATTAGCTATTTTTATTTGTGAAATCGTTATTCTAATTATTTTTATTTCGAAATTTCTATATAATTCTCCTATATTAAACCCTTCAATACTAAAGACGGAAGTCGTCCAACCTGGAATAGGTCCCCTCTACAGATTAGTTAAGACAGGCTTACCCTTACTATCTATAATGTATTACCTAATGGCTTTGCAGAAAAAGAGAAAAATGGAAAGATATGTTGCAATTTTAATGATAATAATAACATCTGTATGTCTTACTCTATTGGGTTATAAAGGTTATACTTTATGGTTTGTAATTTTAGTTTTAATAACAATAGGTTATTTAAATCATATGAGTCATAGATCAATAAGTATTTTGTTTTTTTTATTAATTTTGGCAATATTATCAAGTTTATTTGTTACATATTTTACTAATCCAGTAGCTAGAAGTGGTTCGTTTAGTACTATAATTCTGTTATTATGGAATAGACTCACACGTGAACAAACATTAGGACTTGAGTATGTAGTTTATTCTTTGATCCCGACATATGGACTTTACTATGGTGAAACATTTTTTTGGGACTTTACTTGGACAATACATGATTTATCTCAAGGGGTATTTTTTACACGTCCTCATCCAAGTCTTACTACCTATATATCCATACTTATGACAGGATATGAGAAGTATTATGCTGTAACAACAATGATTATAGGTGATTTTTATGCTAATTGGGGATTGGTAGGGATAGTTATAGGATGTTTTTTATATGGTTGGCTAGTAACTAATTTATATATAATAGTATTACATGTAAAAAAGGGAATAATTCTTTTTCCTTTTTGGATATATTTAAGTTGGATTTTCGTACAAATGGCTGCTACAGGTGCTCCTATTGCTTTTTTCTTATCAGAGCTTTTCTCATTGCTTCTCTCTTATACTTTTTTTTCAGTAGTTTATATATATTTTCATTTTCTACTAAATAGGAAGGAGTTTAGAAAAAGTGGATAGCAGACATAATTATAAAATTTTTGTAGTTATTTTAAACTGGAATAATTATGGAGATACTTTCGAATGTCTTGCTTCGATTAAAAAAATTCCATATACAAATTATGAAATTGTTTTAGTTGATAATGGTTCAACTGATGGTTCAGCTTATAAATTGCGAGAAGAGTTTCCGGATATTCATGTAATTTTTAATCCAGAAAATCTTGGTTTTGCAGCTGGCTGTAATATGGGGATTAGATACGGTCTTGAAAAAGGTGCTGATGCTATATTACTTATAAATAATGATGCAATTTTAGAACCAAGTAGTTTTGAATTTGCTGTTGATACTTTGTTTTCGGACAAAAAATTTGGAATCGTTGGTGGCAAAATTAAACAGTATTATAACCCTAATTATATAGAAACTACAGGTACAAGGCGTATAATTTGGCCAATAATATCTACAAAAGCTATTGGGGCAGGAGAGATGGATAGAGGTCAATACGACAAAAGAGAAGAACGTATTGCTATAAGTGGTTGTCTAATGCTGATAAAAAAGGAAGTTTTTGAAATTGTTGGTTTATTGCCAGAAGAGTATTTTTTTGGATGCGAGGATGTTGATTTCTGTTTGAATACTCGTAAAAAAGGTTTCAAAATTATTTATGAGCCAAAATTTATAGCTTATCATAAAGGTAATAAAAGCAGTGGAAAATCGTCAAAATATATTTGTAATTATTTCCTTCATAGAAATCTTCTAATAAATAGGCTTTTACCTCTACCAATATTATGGAGATTTTTACTCTTTTTATATTTTCGTTTTTATGTATATAGGCAACTTATTAAAAGAGAAAAATTCTCTCCTCGTGAGGCAAGGAAGATTAAAAAATCTATCTTATTAGCTTTCAGAAAAGGATTCTTTTTAAAGAAGATTGATAAATATTTTTGGGAGAAATGTTTAGAAGAGTGGGAAAAAGATGAGTAAGGTAAGATTATCACTAGTTCGGATTGGAGATCAAATATTATATTACAAGGAAGGTGATTGGTTTACAGAAGGTTACTATCAGTTAAGTGAGATTGCTGACTTATTTGGAAAACAATTGTCTACTTTTACTGCCTTTGGAAGGATTGTAAAGGAGGAAAGAGACTATGATAAATTATACCAAATCCCTTCTTATGTAGCACCTAAATTTAAAGTCGCAGGACCAGAAGTTTCAGGTAAAGGGTTTAAAGCTTATTTACTTGCTTTACCTAAATTAATATCAGAAGTTAAAAGAGCTCTAAGAGAGCATAATGTAAATTGGATTATGATGCCATCATTAGCGGGATTAGTAGCAAGTCTACTTGCTCCTAAAGACAAGATAAAGGTAGTCCAACTAGTTGGAGAATGGTCTATGCCCTTAAAACTCCGATATCCAAAGTTTGCATTTATTATAGTTCCATTAGGTAAATGGTTAATAAAATTATCGTTGAAACGAGCAAACTTAGCTGTTTTTGTATCTAATTACTTAGCAAAAAAATATGGTGGAGGATTAAAATGTCAAGTAATAATTGCAAATGAGAGTAGACTCCGTCCATGGATGATTTGTCAAGTAGATCGAAATGAGCTTCATAAACCATTGCGTATTTTATATGTAGGAAGACTAGTTCCCGAAAAGGGTATTCAGCTTCTTTTAGAAGCTATTACTCTTGTTTTAAAAGAAATACCGTGTGAGTTGTGGATTGTAGGGAGTGGACTCTATGAGTCATTTTTAAAAAATAAAGCAAAGGAGATAGGTATTATCTCTTGTATTCGCTGGTTTAGCTGGGTTCCTTGGGGAGAAGAATTGTTTCAAATTATGAGAAAAGCCGATGTCCTAGTTATGCCTTCACTTATAGAAGGCGTAGGAATGGTTCATTTCGAAGCAATGAGCCAGAGTTTACCTGTTATTGCTACTCAAGTAGATGGTATTCCAGAAATTGTAAAAGATGGAATCTCAGGACTATTAGTTGAGCCCGGTGATTCTAAAGCTATTGCTGAAAGCATTATGAGAATAGCTAAAGATTCAGAATTAAGAAAGAGATTAGTTAATGAAGGTTTAAAGATTGCAAAGGAAAATACACTTGAAAATCAGACTGGTAGAGTTGTTACAGCTATATTAGAACTTCTTGAAAATTGGAGGTAAACTATATGAGAATCGCATTTTTCCAATTTTTTCCACCTACAATATGGACACCTGGAGGGGGAGAGACTCAACTTCGTAAAACAAAAGAGGCATTAGAAAAACTTGGTGTTCAAGTTGAGCTTTTTGATATTTGGAATCCTAAAAAAGATTATGATATTATTCACGTCTTTGGTTCTACCTATCAGCTTTCAGATTTCGTAGTCACAGCTAAAAGATTGGGAATGAAAGTAATTGTTTCACCAATAATCTATACTGATAAACCTTATTGGCAATGGAAGATGTGGGGTATAATCAACTCTTTATTACCGGTTCCTACTGTATATACATATAGGAAGAGGATTTATGAAACTGCGGATATTTTAATAGCAGGCTCAAAAGCAGAAGCTATCCAATTAAGTAAAAATTTTGGAATTCCACTAACCAAGTTTAGAGTTGTTTATAATGGAGTAGATAGAAAATTTGCGGAAGCTTCTCCAGAGCTTTTTATAAAAAATTTTGGTTTAAAGGATTTCGTGTTACAAGTTAGTAGAATTAGTAACCACAAAGGGCAATTAAGGCTTGTTGAAGCCCTCGAGGGACAAGGAATTGATTTAGTATTTATTGGGCAAATGGATCCTGATGATCCTGACTATTTTAAGCAGTTTCTAAAAGCTTGTGAAAATCGTCCCTGGGTCCATTATTTAGGACCTGTTTATGACCAAGATTTGCTTGCTTCGGCTTATTCAGCCTCTAAAGTACATGCTCTTCCAAGTTTTGGTGAATCTTGTGCTTTGGTTAACTTAGAAGCAGGTATTGCAGGTGCAAATGTTGTGAGTCTAAAAAATCCTCCTATATATGAATATCTTGGAGATGATGCTTATTATTGTGATCCTAAATCAATCTCATCTATCCGAAAGGCTGTACTTGAAGCTTACAGTGCTCCACGTAATGAAAAACTTAGAGAAAAGTTATTAGCTAGTTTTACTTGGGATGCTATCGCTCAACAGCTATTGACAATTTACAATGAGATTTTAGCTTCTTAAGAAGGAGAAGATTAGAGTTATGAAAGTTCTTTTGATTTATCTTGGAAGAAAAGGTGGAGGAAGCATTTATAGCTTGGAGATGGCTAAAGCCTTATCTAAAAAATGCGATTTAATTGCTATGATCTCTCGACAATCGCAGAATTTAGAAGCCTGGAGAAAAGCTGGGATTTCTTTAATTGAGATTGATACATACGAGAACGTTTTAGGTGTATTTTTATCAATTTTAAAACTTAAAAAGTATTTTTATTTATGGAAGCAAATTAAAAATGTGAATCCTGATATTATATATTATCCAATGCTTCATTTGTGGACACCTATAATAAATTTAATTACTCCTTCTATTCCAAAGGTTACTACTATTCATGATCCAATAATGCATAAAGGAGAGAAAAGTATTATTTTAGAACTCATTCAGAAAATAGCAATAAAGCAATCAACTATGATTATTATACTAAGTAAGATATTCATTCCAGTAATTGAACGGTATGGAGTTCCTAAAGAACGGATAAAGGTTATACCTCATGGCGAATTTTCCTATTACTTAGACAAAAATAGCGAAAATGTGTTGAGAAAAAGAAATACTATTTTGTTTTTTGGAAGAATACGAGAATATAAAGGACTTGAGGTTTTGATAAGCGCATTCCCTTTTATTAAAAAGAAGATACCCGAAGCAAAGCTATTAATAGTTGGAGAAGGAGATATTACACCTTATAAATCTAAATTATCTGAACTTCAAGATGTAGAAGTTGTTAATCACTGGATTAGTGATGAAGAAGTAGCAAGATTCTTCTTAAAAAGTAGTGTTGTAGTGTTACCATATACTGATGCTACTCAGTCGGGTATTATCCCAACTGCTTATATGTTTAAAGTTCCAGTTATATCTACTAAGGTAGGTGGAATACCCGAGCAAATAGAAGATGGGGTAACTGGAATTTTAGTTAGTCCAGGGGATCATATAGAGCTAGCAAATGCCTGTATTAAAATTTTAAGTGATTCTTCTTTGGCTTCATCCTTGGCAGAAAATGGTTATCAGAAGGCTATTGAAGAGTGGAATTGGGATAAAATTTCTAATATAATAATAGAAGAGTTTGAAAGACTCTACACTTAAGGAAGGCTAAAAGTTGAATTTGAAAGACAAGATTCTAAATAAAAAAGCTAAGATTGGGATAATGGGATTGGGATATGTTGGTTTGCCATTAGCATTAGAATTTGCTCAAAATGGATACAAGGTAATTGGCTTTGATGTAGATAAAGAAAAAATAAATGCACTTTTAAATGGAGATTCCTATATTATAGATGTAGATAGTAAATCTATTAAAGAAGTGCTCTTTAAAAAGAACTTTTCCCCAACTTATGATTTTAGAAAACTTCAAGAAGTCGACGTAGTAATAATCTGTGTTCCTACTCCTTTGAGAAAGACCAAAGGCCCTGATATTTCTTATATTTTAAATGCATTGAATGAGATAAAACAGAATTTCCATAAAAATCTTTTAATAATCTTGGAGAGCACTACTTATCCAGGCACAACAGAAGAGCTCATTAAAAAAGAGATTGAAGATATGGGATACAAAGTTGGAGAAGATTTTTATCTCTGTTTCTCGCCTGAAAGAGTAGACCCTGGAAATAAAAAATTTAAGATTAAAAATACTCCTAAAGTTATTGGTGGAGTAACTCCAAGATGTCTTGAATTGGGCTATGCTCTATATAGGAGTATTATCGACTATGTCTTTCCTGTTTCCTCTTCAAAGGTGGCTGAAATGGCAAAGTTACTTGAGAATACTTTTAGGGCTGTTAACATTGCATTGGTAAATGAATTTGCCCTAATGTGTGATAGAATGGGCATAGACATTTGGGAAGTGATAGAGGCTGCCTCTACCAAACCATTTGGCTTTATGACTTTTTATCCAGGTCCAGGTATTGGAGGTCATTGTATACCTCTTGATCCTCAATATCTTTCATGGAAAGCAAAATTCTATAATTTTTATAGCAGATTTATTGAGATCGCAACTGATATAAATGATAATATGCCAAGGTATGTTTTATCTAAAATTAGTGAGGCTTTGAATTATTATAAAAAGTGTATTAATGGTTCTAAAATACTTATTCTTGGAATGGCTTATAAAAAGGATGTAAGTGATATTAGAGAGTCTCCTTCTTTAGATATATATAGGCTACTTAGGGAGCAAAAAGCAGAGGTAGAATATAACGACCCATATGTTCCTCAATTTTATGATGAGAATAAAAACTTAGTAAAGTCAGTATCTTTAGATTATGCATCTTTAAGTAAGTATGATTGTGTAGTCTTATGTACAGAACATTCTTGTTATGATTATGCCCAGATATTTGCCAATGCTCGGCTTATTGTGGATACAAGAAATGCTTTTAAAGATTTTGTAAGTGAAAAGATTTTTAAAATTGGAGCACCTCCTTATAATGAAAGTCTCAGAGATAACCTTTTTTTGGTCGATAAACTCAAAAAGGGACGAAAGGAGTAAATAATGGCAAGATATTTAGTTACAGGTGGAGCAGGGTTTATAGGTTCACATATTGTAGAAGAGTTATTAAAGAGAGGAGAGAAGGTAAGAATTATTGATAACTTATCAACTGGGAAGATAGATAATATTAAAGACTTTCTAAGTGAAGTAGAATTTTTAGAAGGAGATTTAAGGGATATAAATAAAGTTCGAGAAGCTGTAGAAGGCGTAGATTATGTCTTACATCAAGCAGCTATCCCTTCTGTACCAAGGTCAATAATTGATCCAATTAGTAGTAATTCTGCAAATGTTGACGGAACCCTCAATTTACTTTTTGCAGCTAAAGAAGCAGGAGTTAAAAGAGTTGTGATAGCTTCTTCATCCTCTGTATATGGGGATAGTCAAATATTACCAAAGTCGGAAGAATTTACACCAAACCCTATTTCGCCTTATGCTGTAACAAAATTAGTAAAAGAACTTTATGCTCGTGTTTTTTATCAAATCTATGGACTTGAAACGGTAAGTTTAAGATATTTTAATGTCTTTGGCCCAAGGCAAGACCCTACTTCTCAATATGCTGCAGTTATTCCACGGTTTATAACAAAAATGCTTAAGGGAGAATCACCAGTCATATTTGGAGATGGGGAACAATCAAGAGACTTTACATATGTGAAAAATGTGGTAGAGGCAAATATATTAGCGTCGATTTCTGATAAAGTAGGTCATGGCGAGGTTATTAACATAGCTTGTGGAGAAAGTATAACTCTAAATCAATTAGTTAATAGAATAAATGAAATTCTTGGAACAAATATTAGACCCATATATACTGAGCCAAGACCTGGTGATGTTAGACACTCATTAGCTTCTATTAATAGAGCAAAAGAGTTACTAGGATACACAGTAAAGGTATCTTTCTTAGACGGACTGAAGGAGACGATAAATTGGTATAAGAATAATAGGGTGTAGAGCAAATGGGAAATAGAAAGATAAGAGTTCTTGAGGTTTGTGCTGTTGATTTTACTGTGAAGAACTTACTACTACCTTTAATAAATAGACTAATGAAAGAAGGTTATGAGGTTGAGATCTGCTGTACTCCTGGGAATGAGTCAAAAAAACTTGAGCAGTTAGGATATAAATTCAAGTATGTCTATATTGATAGAAAGATAAATCTCCTATCAAACCTTAAATCTTTAATAGGGCTTTATAGAGTTATGAAAGATGGGAAATATGATATAGTTCATGTTCATACCCCTTTGGCTAGTGCGTTAGGAAGAATTGCAGCAAAGTTAGCCCATATACCGATTATTATTTATACAGCTCATGGTTTTTACTTTCACGAAAATATGCCTAAACTTGAATATAAAATTTTTACTACTTTAGAAAAAATATTGGGGAAATATTTTACTGATTATATTTTTGTTCAAAGTGAGGAAGATTATAAGACAGCAAAACAGTTAGGAATTATTGGAGAAGATAGGATAACTTGCATAAGTAATGGCATTGACTTAGAGAAGTTTAATCCAGAGAATGTACGAATAGACACAGGAGCTTTTAGGTCTGTATTAGGGATACCCCCAGAGGGTAAAGTTATAACATTTATTGGTAGGTTAGTAAAAGAGAAGGGTATTCTTGATCTACTTGATGTTTTTATCAAACTTACAAAAGATTATAATGATCTCTACCTGCTGATCGTTGGAGATGTATCTCCCAATGAGAGGGATACTAGGACGAAAGAAAGAATTGAGGATATCCTGGAAGATAAAAATATTGGCGATAGAATCATTATGGCAGGATATAGGGACGATATCCCCGAGATTTTAAAAATCAGTGATGTTTTTGTTCTCCCATCTTATAGAGAAGGATTACCCCGTTCTATTATTGAGGCAATGGCAATGAGTAAACCTGTAATAGCAACTAATATTAGAGGATGTAGGGAAGAAGTTGTTGATGGAATAACTGGATTTCTTGTTAGTCCAGGTGATTTGAATGGTTTATATTCATCTATTAAGAAAATACTTGATAATCCTGATCTAGCAAGAGAGCTTGGAAGTAATGGACGAAGAAGAACTGAAGAATTATATGATGAACAGAAAGTTATAGAAAAAGAATTAAAACTATTTAGGTTTCTTGAGGCACAGAGACTTGGAGACAATTTAATGAATTAAGTTTTGTAGGGGTAAGAATTGAAAATAAATAGAAAAGTCCTTTTTCTTGCAACAGTTGATTCGCATATTTATTATTTTCATATCCCATTTATGAAAATTTTAAGAGATATGGGGTATGAAGTTGAAGTTGCCTGTTCTAATGTTGGCTTTGCAGATAAGATTGAGCAAGAAGGATTTAGGGTCTATACTATTCCTTTTAGTAGGAATCCCTTAAGTTATAGAAATATTAAGGCTATTGTGAAACTCTATAAAATTATGAAAGAAAATCATTATGTTATGATTCATACTCATACTCCAGTTGCAAGTTTTTTAGGGAGAATCATAGCAAAGGTTGTTGGGATACCACATATTGTTTATACAGCCCATGGTTTTCACTTTCATGAACTTGGCAACCCTATTGAAAATTTTATCTATTTTAGATTGGAAAAGTTAGCAGGGAGATTTACGGATGTTTTAATAACAATAAATAAAGACGATTATAAAGTGGCAGTTGAAAGGAACATAGTTCCAAATGGAAAGGTAGTTTACATAAAAGGTGTTGGAGTTGATACGGAAAGGTTTGATTCAGAGAAGGTTTCTCTTGATGGAGTTGATGCATCTTTAGCTAATTCCCTAGGAGGTATCTTTATTTCGGTAGGTAGACTCGAAAGAGAAAAGCATTTTGATCATTTATTAAAAGCTTTTTTGTTGGTAAAACAGAAGAGAAGTGATTTTAAGTTACTAATAATAGGTGATGGTGCTAAAGGTGATTATTTAAAGAACCTATCAATTGCGCTTAATCTTCAAAGTAACATAGAGTTTTTGGGCTATATAAAAGGGGTCGAGAAATTTTTAAAAGTTTCTAATGTTTTTGTCTTTGCTTCTTCAAGAGAAGGTTTACCTGTGTCTCTAATGGAAGCGATGGCGATGGAAAAGCCTATTGTTGCATATAATATAAGAGGGGTGAGAGATTTGGTAGAAGATGGAGTAAATGGCTTTTTAGTAAAATTCGGAGATATTGATACTCTTGCAGAGAGAATCTTATATTTAATGGAAAATCCTGATATTGCTAAGGAAATGGGAAAAAGGGGGAGAGAGAAAATAGAAAGAGAATTTAGTTTAAACGTTATTTTGCCACAGATGATAGCTCTGTATAGAGAAATTCTTGGAGAGAAATAAATAAAAATTCTTTTAGATATTCCTTTCCTACCTTGCCCCTTGTCTTCGTAGTAATACCAATATAGTTTTTAGTATGATAACTAAATCAAGCCAAACTGACATATTTTTTATATAGTATAAGTCATATTCTAATTTTTCTATAGTCTCTTCCAATCCTGCTGCGTATCCATAATGGATCTGTGCCCAGCCTGTTATTCCGGGCTTTACAAGATGCCTTAAGTTGTAATATGGAATTTCCCTTTCGAATTCCTCTACGAATTTTGTTTGTTCTGGCCTTGGACCAATAAAACTCATTTCTCCTTTTAAGATATTCCAGATCTGCGGAAGCTCGTCTAAATGAAATTTCCTTAATATTCGTCCTATTCGAGTAATACGAGGATCATCCTTATCTGCAAACTTAGGTCCTTTAGCTTCTGCATCAACATACATAGTCCTGAATTTTATCATTTTAAAAACTTTTCCTCCCTGTCCAACTCTATCCTGTTTAAAGAAGACAGGACCTTCTGAATCCAGTTTTATAAGGATAGCAATAACTATACTGAGTAGAAGAGTTAAAGGTGAAAGAACAAGGGCTAAAATAACATCGAAAGATCTCTTTGAGAACTTTACCGTAAAGGATCGATAATTATCTCCTATAAACTCTTCAGAAAAATATTTGAAGGGTAATTTCCCTAAATAAGCCTCGTATATATCAGAGATATGATATACAGATGCTCCCTTAAGTGCCTGGTTAACAACATAACGTGACCAGGCTGAATCTAACTCTTCTAGAGAAGATATTACTATTCCATCTAAAGGGGGGGCTTCGGAAGGGCTATTTGGAATATACCAGGCGATATTCTCTATAGCTAATAAGTCATCACAGTCAGTAGATGTAAGTAACATAAGCTTTGGTTTCCTTTTCCTTTTCAGGAGATAACCTATCATCAGCCAGATGGAATTCAGGATATATGCGTATAGAAGGAAACTTCGAGAGTAATATAACCTTCCTATGGCTATAATACTAATGAGGATTAAGTACATAAGACTTACAACTGTAAAGATAACTCCAGCATGCTCTATTCTGGGGAAAATAGTAGTCTTAGAAGTAATCAGAAATGTAAGAAGGTAGGAGGTCAAAACCAGAAAGGACATTATAGCTTCTTCTCTTACTTTCCAGAATTCTAAAGTTCTCCAAGCTAAATAAGACGGAAGAAATAGCATAACTAAAATTCCTATAATACACCAGATCTTATAGAGAGGATTATTAGTATACTTGAGCAAACTTCCTGTTCCCACTTCTATAAATGCCTCCCAGAGTTTTCATATTCAAATACTCTACTATTTTTCTTAATATATTCAACATAATGATATTCACATACCAATGAAATCCCTATTTCCTTTAAGTTTTATTCTTAAAGATATTATACCATATCTATCAAACAAATATATGAGGGTGTAAAATAATCTGTGTAAACTTCCTAGAACATATCAAGGAAAGGATGTGATAGGTATGCCAGTAATGAAAAGAGAAGAGTTAAAGAAGATTATAGAGGAGAATAATTTAAAAACTATGGAGGATGTTGGGGAGTTTATCACAAACCTGGAGAAAGAAATGATCGAGGCTATCCTTCAGGGGGAATTAGATGCACACCTGGGATATGCTAAGT
>Ga0080004_1129419_pt1 | contig 13448 bp, 23 predicted proteins | sample WasSprMetagenome_FD_69207 | JGI IMG/M metagenome (GOLD analysis project Ga0080004, IMG submission 69207) | Sulfidic aquatic microbial communities from Washburn Spring, Yellowstone National Park, USA - WS (SPADES assembly) (version 2) | ecosystem: Environmental > Aquatic > Thermal springs > Hot... | reverse complement strand
CCTGCTATCATGATAAATACTAACCATTGTATGTTATATATTTTGTGGTAAAGCTTTTATATCGGTATATATACATACACTATAAAAGGATGAGTGGGGGTATTCATTCACTACAATCACCACTTTTTACTATACGCTCTTCTCGTAATATCCACACCCAAAAAAGAATGGAGGTGTTTATAGCATCCTCCTCAGGATTCTGGCACACGCCCGGGAAAAGGCAGGGCTCACGCAGTCGGCCACCATCTGGTATCTGGTTCCCAGAGGTGTGTCGGGCGGAAATCTGAAGCGGTCATCGAAGCCCATTATTGCCATGGCCTCCCTGACGGATATAACCCTTTCCTCCAGCGGGTGCAGTATGTACGTCTTCATGATGTTTCCGAAGGAGGGTGCCGGACGGTCGGGCCTCAGCCTGTACCAGCCGTACCTGTTGCCGGAGTACTTCTCCCGGTATCTGTTCAGAACCCCGCTCTCGAACCAGTCGTGATCGGGAAACTCCCCCTTGCGGAATCTCAGGTACTTCTTTATCGCGTCCATCACCGTCCTTATCTCTTTCTGTTTCAGCCTTTCAAGCTTGCAGAAAAATTCCTGAACGTCCCCGTTCCGGAATCCGGCAAGCACTAGCCTCCGCCGCGAGCTCGCTGCACCAAAATCCGAGTACCTGACAACACGGAAATCGACGCTGTATCCGACCTCTCTGAGGACTGCGATCCAGACCGAGAAACATGGATCCGAGGAAACGTTTGGCACGTTCTCCATGAGAAATGCATGTGGTTCCAGATCGAGAACGTGCCTGAAGAAGACCTCAAGCAGGGGATGGTCGGGATGATCCCTTCCTCTCTTCTTCAGGTTGAGCGGACTCCAAGGTCTGCAGGGCGGGCCGCCCAGCAGCACGTCCGGCGCATCTGCGACTTTCACGCACCGTTCCATCAGATCCTGCACAAAGGCGACTCCAATTCCGTTCACACGATAGATTTTTGCTGTAACTGGGTTCTTGTCGTATCCGATGACCTCAAAACCCTCCAGAGCGAAGCCCGCAGAAAGTCCGCCCATTCCGGCAAAAAGGTCTATGACCCTCCTAGCCTCCATCCCAACACACCTAATAACAGCCTTTTATATTTTGCACCGTATATGTAAACTATCAGATCCCTTTTATCCCTTATGTGCATGCCGTATGACCTTCTTCTGAACATTCTAGTGTGTCTGTACGGTTCAGAGTGCCTCCTCATCACTGGCTGTCTGAACGGTTCTATCATCATCCCACACCTTGTTCACATGGTTTGTTAAAATTTCAGCCACAAGCTCTGTAACAGTCATGTTCTTCCTGTTTGCAATTATCTTCAGTTTACACATTGTTATAAACGCATCGTATAACGCTCTGTACTCCATTGTATCTACCATATTCACCACTCCTTTACCGGATCCAGTACAATCCTACCGTTCTCAATATAAATGTCAAAGTAGCAGTCCTTGAACTGCTTTCTTATGTGCGATGGAATGTAAACAGTCCCATCGCTTATGAACACTCTTTCCTCTCCCTCAAACGGGTCGAACACTATCTTACCGTTCTCAACCCTAATCCCGAACTTATAGCCCCTGAACCTCCTCCTGATATCCACAGGGATCCACACCCTGCCGTCTTTATACAGCTTCACAATCCTGTCTCCTTTCATCTCACACCCCCCAACTATACAAGACCATCTCGTATATAGGCGTTTCGATACAAAAAATGATATTTCGCAAGAAAAACCTTATATATACAGAAAAGCTTTAATATCAAAATGCATAATATACTAAAAAGGATGAGTGGGGGCAGCCCCACCTCCATACATCACCCCCGTCGCCATGCTGTTCTAAAGGGCTCCCACAGCCCCCACGACTTCACAACCCTAATGAGTCTAAGTACTCATCGAACTTGTCCCCTGTTTCCTCAAACGGACAGTAGCTCAGCACGCATACATGGTACTGTTCCTCTTCCTGCTTCAGATCGGAAAACACTTTGACTAGGATCCTATGCACACAGTCTTTGCATCTAGGCTTAGTTGCTAGTATCATAGAGGCACACCATACGGACATCCAGATTCAACTGTGACTGATGATGTGTTTATGTACACCATCCCTCCAAACAGTGTGCAATATCTGTATCTAGTTGAATAGAATCTGCACCATAAACACGGCACAGTCACGTTCTCACCCCTCTCGGAACTTTATATTTGCACTGGTTTGGGTGCTTGTCCAGCTCTATCCCGAGCCGGCACACGTAGCATTCCTGTCCCTCTCCACGCACCTCCCCCGATTCTGGATCATACAACGTTATCTGGAAAACCCTGAAGACCCTATTCACGCAATCCTTGCATATTGGCCACGTGTAGTCCTTCACTCCACTCTCCATCATTCTAACTCACCCCCTACCTCATGGACACCCACCACACTTTGTCTCGTATCTCGGACACGCTGCTCCTTCCACCAGAGGGCTCACGTATCTGTCAAGTACCCTAACAGCACACCTCCATCATTCTAACTCACCCCCTACCTCATGGACACCCACCACACTTTGTCTCGTATCTCGGACACGCTGCTCCTTCCACCAGAGGGCTCACGTATCTGTCAAGTACCCTAACAGCACACCAGCCGTTTATGAAATACCTGCACGACAAACACGGACTGCTCGGATGTATGGTGTACATCACCTCACCTCTACAGGTTCCAGCACTATCCTGCCACAGTCAACGTACACGTTGAACACAGAGGCTCTGACCTTCTTCCTCACATCTGCTGGCAAGTATATCAGACCTCCATCAATATATGCTCTTTCTCCCTCTCCGTGCGGGTCCATTATTATCCTGTTGCCATCGACACGTATGGTGAATGAGTTGCTGTTCACATGCTTCCTAACATCCTTGGGTATGTATATCCTGCCTTCGTACAGCTTTCTCAACATCATATCCGCTTCTCACCCTTCTCCTCCTCGATGTATTTGCGCAGTGCTTCTGCTATCACATCGGACAGCAGTCTCTTCTTCTCCGCTGCTATCACTTTTAACTTTATCCACAGCTCTTCCGGGACAACTATCGTGCTCTTGACCTTAACACCACTCCCCGCCATGTAAGAATATACGGCTTTAAGTATATAAGCTTTTCCGTATAAGCACTTACACATCAAGAGTACTCTGCTTTATAAACGGTTCAAGCCTTTTCTCCATTATCTTGCAATATTCAGGGTTTATCTCGATCATTATCCACTTCAGGTTCCATTTGATCCGCTTCGCAGTCTCGTTGACGTATACCCGGAACTCGTCCCACATGCCACGGTTGATAAGCTCGCAAGTGTATGCGACAGTACCACTTCCAGCAAGCGGGTCAAGAACCACTCCATCCGGAGGGCATGAAGCAAGAATTGGTCTCAGCGGTAACTCGGGAGGGAAGGTGGCAAAATGTGCTTCTTTGAACGGTCTCGTGTTTATGCTCCACAAATCACCTGGGTTTTTTCCCAATGGGCAGTCCAGCCTTTGGTATTTGCTCTTCAGGTTCTCTATTATCCTCCTCTTCACCTCAGCGGCGTTCTGCGCTCTCGCAGACTCGTAGTCCTTCACGGCTTTCCCGTGGTATTCTCCGTGTTTGTCTGCACCCCAATACTTGAGGATCTCCTCTATACTATCTCCCGCCTTGTACGGTTCTCTAATGTTGTCAAGATTGTAGTAGTACTTCTCCGATTTAACAAAGTGGAACACATACTCATAAGTCCTCGTCAGACGGTCTTTGACGCTCTCCGGCATGTGCGAGGGTTTGAACCATACAACAGCATTTCTGAGTATCCAGCCGTCATCGATCAGAGCAAACGCCACCCTCCAAGGAATGCCCATTAAACATTTTGGTCTGTATTCCTCAGTCCAGTTCATACTTTTGCCGGCGTAGGTATCGCCGATATTCAGCCAGAAGCTCCCTGTCTTCTTAAGCACCCTCTTAACTTCTCTGAACAGCTCGACAAGATGCTCAACATACATCCTCCAGTCTGGCTCAAGCCCGAGCTGGCCTTTCCAAGCCCTGCACTTCACGCAAAAACCGGATTTCCTATCATCGAACTTCCGTATGTATGTGGTGCTCCTTTTGCCGTGGACTTCTTCCTGCGTCCCAACAAGGAAGTTTCGGTTCTCGTGAGCAAGAGTCATCCTCCCCTCAGACCACTCGTGCTCGCAGTTCGGATCACCACCGAAAACAGTGTCAGCTCCACTACCGTAATCCCTTAGGCCATAGTAGGGAGGACTTGTAATCACACAGTCAACAGACTCGCTTGGCATCTGCTTCAGCAGTTCGTACGCGTTGCCGCAGTGGATTTTATTCAACCACTCTCCTATCGGCTTCATATCTGTGAATAAGATTGCCTTCTACGACAAACCGAACCCTCTTCTCACCAGCAACGACAACCAGCTCATCGAACTCTCCGAGGTAGGAGAACTCCACCGCTCTGGCCTTTGCGAACCAGTCCGCAAGCAACCGCAGAGCGGAAACATCCATCCCGTGTAAACAGTTAATGAACCTAGAAAGCACAGCGTTTTTCTCGGAAATCTTTTCCAGCAAACGCTGATAAACCCTCGCCCCGAGCTCAGTCGTAACGCAGTATTTGCTCTTCTTCACCCACAGCGTCCTGTTCTTTGCTGAGCTTAGTATCTCCCAGAGGGTATCATTTGATATTTCCTTTCTCTCGATCGCAAAATCGACAAACTCCCAGCCGAAAAGCAGTCTGAACACAGGCGCAATGATCCGAGTCTTGTGCTTCAGCTTTTCCAAGCCACAACCATTTGGGCCAATCGCAAGCAATACAACAAGCTCTTCCGGTGTGTGCGCCTTTATTTCCTCATCAACATCCAGCATTCCAGCCACCCCTAGCACCTATTAGCGATCACATCGCCACCCGGTCTTCCCCTTCCAGCATCATCTCAAACGTCAGCGTGTAGTTCTCCAGCTCGTTCGTGAGCCTGGACAGCTGTTCGGCTATAGTATGGAGTCTGCTGCTATCAGCCCTGTTCGCAGCTGCGATTAGCAGACCTATCGAAACATGCAGAACAGAATAGCTGTAAACATCATCGTCAAGCACAGAAACAACGTCCCCCTCCATACCCAGCCTGATGATCTTCACGAGCAAGTTGTTGTGCTCAACTATGAGTTCCAGCTCCTCGCTTATGTCTATGCCGGCGCTGGCAAACTTATCGCGCAAACTGTCGGGATCGCCGAACACGACTTCGAAATCGCTCCGAAGGCTCTCATCATCGTAGCCTGCTTCCATCAGTATCCTGGCTATCTCCCTATCTTCCAGCACCTTCTCCGCAACCTCAGCAACTCTGCTCGGATTTTCAAGAACCTCCTTTATGTACCTGTCCATCAACTCCGCAAACCTTCCCATACACCTCCCTCCATATGTTTTTACGGCTTTAAGTATATAAGTTTTCCCATATCAGCTCCTTAACCCCCTCTTCGCAGTACCGCCCATGTGGATGACGGGAGCATTCACGAGCACTACTCTACCAAGCTTCTCCAGTTTGCTCTTAAACCCGAACTCCTCCTCAGCAAGGAGGATCCTGATATCTCCAGTCTCAAGGTACCTTCTGTCGGCTTCAAGATCAAACCCGCCCACGGCGAAGTACGCCCACTTCCTGAAAGCGCTCCCACGACCGCTCATCTTCATGCTGAATACGACCAGCTTTGGTATTCCAGCAACAGCCTCAAGCCACCCCTGCCATGTCGTGGATGTAGTTGCAACGACATCCCTGCTGTGGAACGGCCTCAGCATAGCATCCATCCACGACGGCGGATAATATGTATCAGCATCAGCAGCTACTATTATGTCCCCCTCAGAGTTCAGTATGCCGATATGCCTTGCGAGCAGCTTTCCCCTCTCAGCGCACATTACCCTGTAACCGAGCTCCAGAGGAATGCTTAAATCCACACCCTCACAGCCGACAAAGATAAAATCGAACATGTCCGGGTACTCCTCAACGACCGTCTGGTCTCTCAAACTTGAGAGGGACTTCTCAAGCAGTTCCTCAGGCTCATGCCATGCTGGGACCACAACGCTTACCCTGCACGGCGGTCTAACAGGCTCTCTCCTCCTGTTCACAAGCCCGTAGCTGCACGCAGCCACGGCCGAGTTCGCGGAGATGTAAGCTACGACAGCCGCAGCTACTGTGTGCAACCTTATCATACAATTTGCTCTCCATACAAAAAGAAAAAGCTTACTATCTTTCCCTCACAAGGAACAGCTTACCGTTCAGTGCTTTTTTCGAGAGCCACACGCCACGTTTGTAAGCAGTATCTTTATCCTTCGAGAACACGACAATCCAGTAACCGCTCTTCGTCTTCCTGACAGAGTATTTGAACGTGTCGTCCTTAGCAGCTATCGCTCTCAGCTTCACTTCCGCTTCCGCAAGTTCCACCTCATCCACTTTGAATACCGTCTCGAATACCATTCCCTCTCAGCCTCCTCAAATACACAATCGAGGAACTCCTCCTCACCTATCCTCTTACGTTTGCCGTACCCGAGCTTGATATCGAAAGTCACGTCGTCCAGCTCCCCGCTCGCAATATACCTCATCTCGCTGAGCAGAACCCTGAACCGATCATCCCCGAGAGCGAGCCTGTGCCATAAGTCGGTCGGGTGATCAGCGATGAAGTGGAACCCCCTCCCTGTTCTGTATATCTCGACGTTGCCGAATATGTGCCTCATGTTGAAGTAGCTTTTGATGGCGTTTATATCTGCGGAATCAACGTCCACGCTCAGCCTGTACCTCACCACCTCACCCCCTTTCCCTGAGAGTGTCTGTACTCCCTGGCGTACGCCTGCTCAACAAAGTCCCTGCAAGCGCTGTACAGGTCTTCCCAGTACCTTGGTATTAAGTAAAAGACGTCGTGCCACCTCCTTATGTTCACGTACCTGTTCTGGCTCCCCCAGTCGTAGATCTCACACCTGCACTCAACCCTCTCATTCTCCGCAATGTACTTCTTTTCCCTGGATATCATGAACCCCATGTACCAAGAGGCTGAGATCAGCATCATGTGATCGTACCCCTTGCTTTCGAAGTAGTTCGTTGCCATCGCCTTGAACAGATCAACTATGTCGTGCACATCGCCGCACTCGAAGACCGGATCGACGACGTGCATGTACTTCGCCTCCTCTCTCATATAGCAGGCTTCCACCTCGTAGTTCTCAATGTACTCCACCTCCTCATCCGGAACAGCAGTTATTATTCTGCACTCCAAGTACCTCCTCCTCCAGCTGCTCCCCGTGCTTATCAGACTCATGCAAAACAGCACATCAGTGCTACTCCTGGAGACCCTATAAATGCTGTTGATGATCCAATAGTACATGAGATAGGCTTTCGCCCTCGGGAACCCTCTTTCCCTCATCAGCTCCTCGAACCTCCGAGCGGATATGACTCCCGTGTAGTACCTGTAGACTACCCTGCTTATGTAAGCGAACTGGTCCTCAGTTAACACCGTACCGTCGGGGAAAGTGTAGTACCTCATAGTATGCCGAAATCAGCGAGGGACATGTTCGAAACTCCCGACACGGACTTCCTCACCTTCTCGCTCGTTATGAACCTGTCTATGAACATCTTCACCACTGTCATGTCCTCGACCCTGTGCAGGGCAGAGATTTTGTCCTTCGACTTGTAGGGGCAGTATATACAGTTCATCGAGTCCCCGAACTTATCGTACAGCCAGACCACGGGCTCAAACTCCTTATGCTTCCTTAGAATATCGAGCTTTTCCTTCGAGCTCAGCTCAAGGGAAAAAAGAGGAGTCCATGAGTAGTACGGCACAGCTCCCTTGGAGTCTATGAGCTGTAACTCGGCCTCGACGACTTCCATTCTGAGTGTGGAGTCCTTTGGACTCATCCCGTTTATCTTCAGTATCGGCCTCTTCATCCTCCTGTCTATCGATGTGAACACTTCCCTCTTGAACTCGCTGAAGCACCAGCGGTTCGGTCCTATCTGGAATCCGTACCTCTTCGCCAGATCCTGCATTACCTTTTCCCTGCAAGCATATATCGTCCCGAAGCCGTAGTGCTCCTTATGCCACTCCATTACCAGCGAAGCTGCGTAAGCGTTCAGCGGGTGTGTGTTGCCCGGAATCAAAATGTAGACCATGTAGACATCAAAGTTCAGCTCATCCCTCAGCTTTCTTATCGCATCCCTTGTTATCAGCACTGCTAGAGAGGAGTCCTTGCCCGCGCTGTACAGGAACTCGACAGTCCTCGGCTTTATCTTCCTTATCTCATCCAGTATGCTCTCGTTCAGAAGGTTATTCCTCATAGGTCTCGATCTTCGGAGCGAGTATGTAGTCCACCCTAACCCTATCAGCGCACAGCTTGAATGAGAACCTCGCAGGGTACTTCGAGCCAAACTGCAGCGTGAGCAGATCTCCAGCCCCGGATATTCTGCAGAAGCTCTTCACGTATTCCAGATCGTACATGCTCCTCGCCTCAGCTGGTGTGAACTCAAGCAGGTCCTTAGCACCGAAGGCTATGGAAATCCTGTCTGTGTCTCCCTTCCCCTCCACGTAAAAGCTGCTGCTGTCTGCTCTAAGTATAACGTCCCTTGCTATTTTGTCCACAGCGAGCACAGCGTTCCTGAAATCCCTCGCTCCCATCGTCACCTTAACAGCGAAGCTCAGGTTCGGCTCGTTCGGCTCTTTTCTGAGAGCCGACGGGTCTATCAGAGCAATGCTGTATTCCATCCCCTTTCCCCTCACGGTAAAGCTGTCCCTCACAGCTATCTCCACGCTCTCGCTCCCAACAGTCTTCAATATTTTGTTCACCCTCTCGAAATCGACTCCAATTGCTCTCGGAACATCGACGGAATAGGCTTCCATCGACTCCCTGGGTATCTCCGCTATCACCATCGCAACGTTCGCCCCATCAACCGCCACAGCCTTTATGCCGTTTTCCCCGAAATACAGCCTTGACTCGGCAACCAGAGTGGCTACCGAGTCAAAAAACGTTTTCAGGTATTCAGCCTTTACAACTGCCTGCATTTTTCCCCCACCTCCTTTCTATCCTTATATTATAAAATAGGTATATATACTTTTCGGTTCAGCCTTTTGTCCTTTCCATCAGCCACTCCCTCACCCTGTTAAAATCAGCCACCTCAAACGCCTCAAGGAACCACTCCGGAAACTGCTTCTTATATCTTATCAGGTATTCCATGCTCTTATCAAGAATAATCGTCGCTCCCCAGTCGGTCTCGCTCCTCACTATCCTGCCGTACGCTTGGACTATGTTTCTGATCGCATGATATCTGGCCCAGTTCCATGCTTTCCTGTTCACCCACAGCTCTCTGACCCTTGGATCGCTCTCGTCCGGATACGGCACCTTCACTATTATCTGGTACCTGGCCAAATCATCCTTCAGATCCACTCCCCTGATAAATCCCACGCAAATCAGGAAATCTATCTCTCCGTTCAGGAACCTCTCGAACACCTCGTTCCTGTCCTCCCTGTCGTGTACCGCCACCCTCACTCCATCGACGCTCACCCTGTTGTAGATCGCCTTTGCGATCTCGTAGCTGTGAGCATGGCATATCCCCCTGTGCCCTCTGAATATCCTGACTATCTCCGCAACTGCCTCAGCCACTGCGGAGTAACTGTTCTCCCTCTCCCCCTTTGTCATCTTCGCAATTGGAATGTAAAAAGCGGGCCTGTTCTCTTTGGGGAAGAAGCTTTTTACTTTTATCATCGCAGTCTCGTCCGGGTTCAGTCCGACGGTTTTGCAGAACATGTACCTGTCCAGTATCGTTGCGCTGGAGCATATCCTTATCTTCGACGTGTCCCACACAAGCCTCCTCAGAATGCTCCCGACGTCCACGGGCTTCACTACAAGCTTCTTCCCGTCGCACTCGAAGACCCAGTTGCTCCTGTCCTTATCCACGCTCTCCAAAAATATGCTCAGCTTCATGTGGTACTTGCTCAGCTGCTCGTACCTCTCGAGAGTCTTCTCGCTCTTTTCCTCCATCAAGTCTATCTCCAGCATTTCCCTTGCAACGGCCTTTCTCACAGCCTTTGCCCACACGACAACGCTGTCCAAGTCAGTGAAGTTCTGATCGACTTTGAAAGTGAAGCTGCCGAAGTCGTCTGCCCAGTTCTCCAGGTCGTCTGCTTCGTCCACTATTATAACCTCCCTGTCCTTCAGCTCTCCCACGAACATTCTCTCCATGATGTAGTATGCGAAGCTTGCTGCTGTTATCCAGTGGTTTGTTGCTCTGTCCTTCGCTCTTCTGTAAGGGCACACTTTGTCGCATTTGAATGTTTTGAGCTTTTTGCACAGTCCAACAGCACAGTTCTTCCCGTAGAAGCATGGATAGTTTTCTCTGCCTTTTATAACCGCTATATTGAGATTTTTATCTCTCTCTATCTGATCGAGCAGAGCGACCTGAGGAGTCAGATAGTATGCTCTGTAACCGTACTTCTCGTGCAGTTCCTTCGCTATGTGGTAGTTGACAAGACTCTTCCCAAATCCTGTAGGCGCATCAAGTAATACATTTTTTATTCCTATTCTTACTAATTGCACGCACTTGTCTATCGTCTCCCTTTGCTTGGGCCTCCAGATTACGTCCATGGAGTACCACCTCTACATTTTGAGGCTTTTGGGCACCGATGCCCATAAGCCCATAGTCTGAGCACATAAAAGTAAGGATATAATTTTATCGAATTTTTATCTTCTGCCTTCTTTTCCATTTTCCAGCCACCTCTTGTTTTTAAATTACTTTTATATTTTTGAATATTATTGTTTCGACAATCGTCGAAACTCGGAGTTTTTTCGCATAAGACATTTTTATACTCCGAGTTTTTGTCATAAAGTATTTTTATACTCCGAGATTATCTGATCCCTCATCATCAGATGCCGGAGTTTGGTCTTTTCGCTTGGTGTTACCGCGCATTATCCACTCCATTATTATATTTTCCACCAGATCTCCGATCCTATTGTTGCCCTTTATCTCTCTAAGCCTGTCTCTGATTGCCTTATCGATACGAATCCCCACACTGACTTTCTCGCCGCTCTTCTCCATCCCCATCGTTTTCACCATATCAGCGTATACCTCATCATCATAGACTGAGACACTGCTTGACATAGCAGTAATAACATTTCTGGCTATTTCCAGCGCTTTTCCGATGTTTTTGAGCGCTTTCTCTGCGAGCCTCTCATAGTGCTTCATCGAACACCCCCTCAGTATAGCAAGCGTGGTTACGTCGATTGTCGAAAAATACATCTCCTCAGAAATGCTCGCTATTACCTCAACGACTGGAGTGTACATTGTTACGCTTGCATTTCCGCCAAAGAAGGACGTAAGCTTGGGCACAGGAGGCAGAATCCTTATCCCCTCAAATCCCAAGCTCTCAAGCATATAGTTGTAGTAGCTCATCGCCTCGCTGTTCTTCCTGCTCGCCCTGTACACCTCCTGGAAGTCCCTGCTCATAAGCCCCGACAGGGCCATGCTGCTGGCTGCGAGCGCCTTCCTCCCGCTGTAGTCCTTGGCCCTCTTTGTCACAGCATCCTTCGCTATACTGCGTACGTGGACCTTCGTAAAATCATCCCAATCAATGTCCCCTGTTGTGAGCATCAAGTCCAGCTCAGCCTTTATTCTCATCAGGTCCACACTATCACCTTGCCACGGACTCAAGGAGGTACAACACAACGCATATCAGCGAGATGATCAAAAAGATGATAGCCAGCGATGCTATTACTTTGCCTTCCATGCCCATACAACCACCACCAGCATGTCGCCTGAAAAAATTATATGTTTTACTGTGACAGCACTTTGCTGAACATGTCCACCAGCTTCTTATCAACGTCCGTGATCCTAACGGTAACGTCCTTTCCCCTGTTTTTCACCACCTCCCCATACCACACCTTCTTGTTCCCCTCAACTGTAACGTACAGCTCTATTATCGTATCAAACTTTCTGTCTATCTCGCTCTGAACCCTCTTCCTCGTGTCCGTGTCCCCTATAGGGTGCATTGTGCACAGCATGTGACTGTTCGTTTGAAGCAGATCGTATATCACGGAGAGCATCTCGTCGTATATCTTGTTATAGAACTGAAAAGGCAATGTAAACGTGTCCGGGTCTTTTATCTCGACTATGTTCTCACGCGGTATGTAGTATCCTTGAGCAACGAACTTCTCCTCGAGGTATTTCTTGTGTATTGCCATTATCTCGTTCATCGAGTCTATGACCACCAGATCGTAGTTCCCGCCGTGCACAACACCCATCGCGTTCAGGAAGCCGCCCGTGTACACCCCATCATCAACCTGCTGTAAAGTCTTCTTCCACTCGGTGGTTATGAACATGTCTATGTTTGCGATGTCCTCCTCCTTGATCTCGGTGCTGGCTATCTCCTTCTGGCAGCCCCACTCGGGATCAATGTATGCGACCTTCTTCCCGCTCCTTGAGAACAGGAAGCTCACCTGCAGAGCGTTGTGAGTCTTCCCGGTCCCGCTTGCTCCTCTGAGCAACACCTTGCTTTTCACAAGCTTTTTAACAGCCTCCGCTTTCATCTCCTCTCACCTCACCTTCAACCTCACAACTTGTGCGGAATACAAACGCAAACAACATGTTGAAAAGTACCTCAGCAAGAGAATACTCACTCAGAGTGGAAGTTGCCAGAAATTCAGACACCACGAGGTCGGATACCCAGTCCAGCGGTGCTCTCATCGTTATGATAAGCCTAGCATACCTCCCCTCATCTATCAAATCTGTCTTTATCTCGGTTCCGAACATCATCCTTAGCATGTCCGTGTACGCTGTCAGCATCCCCTTCACAAGAGACATGGCCTGGGGATCAGTGCTGCCCATGTCCACCACCTTCTCGAGCTCGACCACGTATAGCCCTCCATCCTGCCTTATCTGAATATACCACTCCAGCGGGACAACACTACTCTGCGCCGTATTCCCACCTCCTGCCGGTGTCCCTCATATGCGCCCTCTCCATCACGTCTGCTATTGGTCGGTAACAGTCTCTTATCCTTTCCAGAAGACTTGCTGTTTCGATGTTGAAGTTCTCCTCGCTGCTGTAGGGAATACTGCTTTTCTCAGAGTATATATCGAGCTCGTAGTGGTACTTCTCCTTGCCTCTCACAACCGTTATAGTCTTCCTAGCGACTATTTCGTAGTGCTCGTAGCAGTAATCGCTGCTCCCGCAGTACACGACCACACACATGTGCAGTCTGATACCGTACAGTTCCTCAAGCAAGAGCTCGATGAAATCAGCATACTGCTGCAAGTAGTAGTCGAGCTTGTCGGTGCGCTCATTCCCAAGGAACACTCCCGCCACATACTCCGGGTCATCGCTGATCTCATCCACGTAGGCCATGAACTCGTCCCAATAGTTTATACCCCGCGCATCTACTATCCTTTTAACAGTCTCCTCAACATCACGCACTTCTCCCACCCCAAGAAG
>Ga0080004_1123153_pt1 | contig 13464 bp, 16 predicted proteins | sample WasSprMetagenome_FD_69207 | JGI IMG/M metagenome (GOLD analysis project Ga0080004, IMG submission 69207) | Sulfidic aquatic microbial communities from Washburn Spring, Yellowstone National Park, USA - WS (SPADES assembly) (version 2) | ecosystem: Environmental > Aquatic > Thermal springs > Hot... | reverse complement strand
GGACTGGCCCGCACTAAGGGTGGTGACCGCCCCCCACCCGAGGGCAGGTTCTAAATACAGGGTTTGGCCGCTTTACAATTTTTCAGCATCCATAGACGATCACGAGATGGGCATAACCCACATAATTAGGGGCAAGGAACACATCGCCAATGAGCAGTGCCAGAGATTTCTTTACGAGCATCTCGGGTGGTCATACCCGACCGCAGTACAATATGGGCGCCTAAAAATAGGTGGGGCAGTGCTGAGCAAGACTAAAATAATGAACGGGATAAGGAGCGGAGAGTTTTCAGGATATGATGATCCAAGGCTCGGAACCATCGCCGCTTTGAGAAGAAGGGGGATCTTGCCCCAGAGCATAAGAGCGGTAATAATCGATGTAGGCCCCACGCCGGTTGACGCCTCGCTAAGCTGGGAAACCCTTTTCGCTTACAACAGGAAATTGGTTGATGCAGGGGCTAATCGATATTTTTTTGTCCCGAACCCCGTTGAACTTAAAATTTCCGGGGTTCCGGATTTAAAGGAGGTGAAAATAAGGCTTCATCCAAGTCTGCCGGAACGAGGATGGAGAAACATCCCCATCGATAGAAAAGAAGGCTTCGTAAAAGTCCACGTGGCTAAAGCTGATATGAACACATTCAAGGTGGGCCAAATTGTAAGGCTTAAGGATTTGATGAACGTAAGAATACTTTCAATTGACCCAAACCTAATAGGAGAATTTGCCGGGTTTGAGATTTTAGAGGTCCCAAAAATTCAGTGGGTTTCAAAGGATGCTGTTGAAGTCAGCGTGATCAGACCGGATGGCACTGTTGAAGGTGGAATCGCGGAGCCGGGGGTTTCTAACTTAAAGGAGGGGGACATCGTTCAATTTGAAAGGTATGGATTTGTGAGAATAGATTCGGTCGAGCCAAAAATAATCGCAGTTTTCGGACATCTCTGAAATCTCTCTTTCGACGATCACCTCCCCTTTTTTCGGGGGGAGGGTCGCCTAAGCACTCTTCTTTTCATCTCCCCCTTACGAAAAAGGTATTTCCGGCGGTAAAGATAAACTTGTTCAAGATAGCCGTCCGGCGGTCGCAGTAACATTAAAATACTTGAATTCTTCTAATAACATAAGCCACAACCAGTGAATGATGAGGCAAACTGAAGGAGGTGTTTAAAGTGGCTAAACCTATCTACGTAAAATTTGAAGTCCCAAAGGAGCTCGCGGACCGGGTGTATGAGGCGATCGAAAGCGCTAGAGAAACGGGCAAGCTCAGACGGGGCACCAACGAGACGACAAAAGCGGTCGAGCGCAAACATGCTGTCTTAGTTGTAATCGCGGAGGACGTTGAGCCTCCAGAGGTGGTCGCACACTTGCCCGCACTTTGCGAGGAGAGGGGGATTCCATATGTCTACGTGCCTAGCAAGAAAGAGCTTGGCGCCGCCTCGGGCATAGACGTGCCATCTGCTGCGGTCGCCATAGCGGACGCCGGGGGCGCAGCTTCTTTGGTGAAGGAGATAATCAGCAAAGTCAAGGAACTCAGGAAGTGATCTTTTGCCGGAAGATCTCGGCTTTCCCGCTGAGGTAATTGAAATTAGGACCCGTACAGGCATAACGGGCGAAATATTGCAGGTCAGGTGCCGCATTCTTGAAGGAAGGGATAAAGGAAGGATAATAACGAGGAATGTAAAAGGCCCGGTGAGGATAGGCGATATTCTAATGCTCAGGGAGACGGAACGGGAAGCCAAGGAAATAAAGGTGCCGTAAATGCCCACGGAGAGAAAATGCTCCTTTTGCGGGGGGAAGGTGGAGCCGGGCACTGGCCTGATGTTCGTAAAGAGAGATGGAACCATACAGTTTTTTTGTTCCTCAAAATGCAGGAGAAATCTGAACCTCGGCAGAAAACCCCGCAAGTTGAAGTGGACAGAAGCGCCAGCGGAAAAGCCAGAAAAAAGTCGTTCCGCATAAAGTTCCGCTGAATTTTTTTGGGGCTGAAGCTCTTCTTTTTTTCCCGCTGAAACTAAAAACCGCCCAATTGCCAGACTAACGATCCTTTGCGCACCTCTTATTAACGATAAAGACAAAAACCCCTTGTAATGAGCTGACGCGCGAGGATCCAAAATGGCGATTAGGCAGCCTATAATTTCCGTCCTGGGGCATGTGGACCATGGCAAATGCGTGCACCCAGATACGGCTATCCCTTTGGCTGATGGTAGTATGCCTTTCGCGCGCGAGATTTACGAGGAATACCTCTCCATTCTTGGCTCAAAAAGAACCAAAGACATAGAAATTATAGAAGTTCGCGATTTTGGCCCTCAAGTTTTTTCTATGGATCAAAATTTGAAAGTAATGCCCGCGCAAGTTTCTCACATTGTTAGACACCGCGCGCCGCGCAACCTGGTCAGGGTCAAAACACCTGAAAGTTGCTTAGAGGTCACATCGGAACACCCCTTCTTCGTATCAAGCTGGGGGAGAATAATTCAAAAAAGGGCGAGTCTGGTCAGAAAAGGGGATCTGATAGTTGCGCCCGCCCGCCCGCCCAAAAAATTGCGCCATAAAATTGATAGCGAGGAGGAGGGGTTCATCCCCAATTCAGAGGTGAGATGCGTAAAAGTCGAGTCCGTCAAAAAGGTCACGCCAGACGCGAGATATGTTTACGACTTCATGGTTCCGGAGACTTCAAATTTTGTGGCTGAAAATGTTTTCGTCCACAACACAACTCTGCTCGACAAAATTAGAGGTACCGCAGTTGCGCTCAGGGAACCCGGGGCGATAACCCAATGGATAGGCGCCTCTGAGGTCCCAACCCCCACAATAAGGCGGATCTGTGGCGACCTATTTAAGTCCCTTGGGATAGAGATTAAAATCCCTGGCCTGCTTTTCATTGACACCCCGGGTCATCAAGCGTTCACGAATCTGAGGCGCCGTGGAGGGGCTCTGGCAGATCTCGCCGTGCTCGTGGTGGACGTGAACGAGGGTTTCATGCCCCAGACAATCGAATCGATTACAATACTGAAATCTTACAAAACTCCATTCATTTTAGCGGCGAATAAGGTTGACCTGCTCCAGGGATGGAAAGCAAAGCCAAACGCGTGTTTTCTGGACACGTTTAAAACACAACGCCGGGAGGTTCAAAATTTACTCGATGAAAAAATATATCAGATAGTAAGCAGATTGCACGATCTTGGCTTTGAATCTGAGCGCTTTGACAGGGTTACGGATTTCAGAAAACAAGTTTGCATCGTCCCCGTGAGCGCCAAGACCGGAGAGGGAATACCTGAACTGCTCGCCATCCTGTCGGGTCTTGCCCAAAGATTTCTTGAGGAGGCGCTCAAAGTTGAGGTTAGTGGCCCCGCCAGAGGAACCGTCCTCGAGGTCAAAGAAGAGGTCGGCCTGGGAACGGCGATAGATGCGATAATTTACGACGGTACCCTTGCGAGAGGTGACACATTTGCCGTGGGCGGATTGGAGGGAGTCATTGTATCAAGGGTTAGAGGTCTCTTCCAGCCTAAACCGCTCGACGAAATGAGGGATCCGCAGGACAAATTTAAACCTGTGGAGAGGGTCTACGCTGCCGCAGGGGTCAGGATCGCGGCCCCTAGTTTGAAGGAGTGCGCTGCTGGAGCCCCACTATGGAAAATTAGCGATCCCTGCGAAGCAGAAAGGTTGTGGCAGGAAATTCAGGAGGAAATCGAAAGGATAAGGATAAAGGAGGACATAGTTGGGATAATCGTAAAGGCAGATGCGTTAGGGTCGCTAGAGGCAATAGAAATTCAGCTCAAGGAGAAGGGCGTGCCCATAAGGAGGGCTGATATAGGCGACGTATCCAGGCGGGATGTTGTGGATGCGGCTGCGGTTGCGGAGACCGATCCGATGTTCGGAATAGTGCTCGCGTTCAATGTCGATATCCTTATGGACGCAAAAAAAGAGGCTGAGGCAAGGAAAATACCTATCCTGCAAAACGACATAATTTACAAGCTCTTAGAGGATTATGAAAAATGGAACGAACAAAAACGGGTGGAGATTAAAGCGAAGCTTCTGGAGGGTTTCGTCAGGCCTGGAAAGTTCCTCATTAAGCCTGGATATGTTTTCAGGAGAAGTCGCCCAGCGATAGTCGGCGTTGATGTCCTGGGCGGAGTCCTAAAGCCCAAGGCCCCGCTTATGAGAAAGGATGGGCGCAGCGCGGGAGTCATACGAGAGATACAAAAGGAGAAGGAAACGATTCCTGAGGCAAAAGCGGGGGATGAGGTAGCGATTTCGATCGAAAACGCCGTAGTCGACAGGACCGTCAAAGAGGGGGACGTTTTGTACGTTGAGGTGCCCAGGGATCAAGCGATCAAACTTAAGAGGGATCTCAAAGACCTGCTATCGGGGGATGAAATCGCGGTGCTGGATGAGATGATCGCAATCAAACAAAAGCTGGACCCAACCTATGGGGCAATGTAACCAAAACTTTGATGATTGCTTCTGGTAAAAATTTCTTCGTCCAATTCTATCAATCGCGGCAAAAATTCGAGCTAGCATAAATCCAACTGTAATTTTTATCTACGATTGTCAGCTGCTTGACAAACGATGCCAGCTATATTTCTGAATGCGCCTGAAAAATCTACGTGGTAAAATTTGAAAAAAAATAAGTTCGTGAAAATTTGAAAATGCGGACTTCGTTATTACTTTAGACAAGGATCAAAAAATTGTTTGACCTCGCCAAAAGAGCTAGGCTCAAATCGACAGTAAGGTGACCTATCTTTTAATTTAAACCCGTCTTGGCATGCGCGGTCCACTTTTAATAAGCTGCAGAAAACGCAATTTTAATTCTAAGTGAACTTTAGGCTGAAATCAGTGTTTCGTTTATTTAAAAGAATAAATTAATGTTATCTTTCGGTGATAAATTTGGTGAATTTCGGGATAGTGATACCACCAAATAAGCCCGTAGAAGAATGGGTAAAACTGTCGAGGATAACTGAGGACTCAAATGCAATAAAAAATATGCTTGGGTCGCTGAAGAAAGTCCCCCCCTCGTTTAGAGATGCGCTTTAAAAATTCGAAAAAGATTTATGAGGAGCTAAGGGATAATAATTAACCTGTTTCAAAATCGGGAGGATTAAAATGGCGCAGAAGGTCGTGGTCTCAGACCCGAATACCGGGAAAAGCTATCAGATAGAGATAAAGGAGGCAGAAACTAGAAGGCTCATAGGCTTACAAATAGGGGGCAAGTTTGACGGCGGCATCATAGGGCTGCCAGGGTATGAACTGGAAATAACGGGCGGAACTGACAAGGATGGTTTCCCCATGCGCCCTGATGTGGATGGGCCCAGAAGGGTTAAAGTCCTCCTATCCGGAGGAAAGGGATTTAAGCCCAAAGATAAGGGGGAAAGAAGGCGAAAATACGTCCGCGGAAAAGTTATTTCTGACGCCATAGTGCAAATAAACGCTAAAATAGTCAAATGCGGCACCCGGCCTTTAGAGGAACTCCTGCCCCAAAAGAGTGAGGCAAAGAAGTGAAAAATTTTCTCTTTATATTCGGAGCATCAAAAAATATAGAGGATGATAATGCCGCAGGCTGTCGTTAACATAGGAATGGTGGGCCATGTTGACCACGGGAAGACTACGCTCACCGAGGCGCTCACCGGAATTTGGACCGATACCCATAGCGAGGAGATCAGAAGAGGCATTTCCATACGCCTTGGGTATGCAGACGTGACCTTCAGAAAATGTCCCGCCTGTGAAGCTCCCCAAGCCTACACGATAAAGGAGACTTGCCCCGTCCATGGGGTAGGGACGGAAGTTCTTCGCCGCGTATCGTTTGTGGACGCACCGGGACATGAAACGCTGATGGCGACAATGCTTTCCGGCGCTGCGATAATGGATGGCGCAATTCTAGTTATAGCCGCAAATGAAAAATGCCCTCAACCTCAGACCAAAGAGCATCTGATGGCGCTAGAGATTACTGGGGTGAAAAATATCATAATCGCTCAAAACAAAATCGAGCTTGTATCAAGAGAGCAGGTGATTCGAAACTACAATGAGATAAGGGATTTCCTCTCCACAACCTCCGCGGCTGATGCGCCAATTGTTCCCGTTTCAGCGATCCATAAAGCCAATATAGACCTTCTAATCCGGACCATCGAGGAGCGCATTCCCACCCCAAAAAGAGATTTGACGAAGCCGCCGCGAATGCACGTGGCGAGATCTTTTGATGTCAACCGCCCGGGCACCAGACCTGAAGATCTCGTAGGAGGGGTTATTGGGGGCTCTTTGCTCCAAGGGAAATTTAGTGTGGATGATGAAATAGAGATACGCCCGGGCGTTCACGTTTCAAAGGAGGGAAAAAGAAGATGGCAGCCGCTGACCACCAAAATAGTAAGCCTGCAGGCTGGGTATGAGTTCCTGCAAGAAGCTGGCCCGGGAGGCTTAATCGGAGTCGGAACAAAGCTTGACCCATCCCTAACGAAGTCTGATTCGCTTGTTGGATCTGTGGTAGGTGAGGGGGGCGAACTGCCACCAATTTTAGAGGAACTCGAGATGGACATTCATCTGCTAAAGCGCGTGGTTGGCACAGCCGAGGAACTTGAGGTGAAGCCCCTCGTGACGGGCGAAACGCTTATGATAAACGCGGGCACCGCGGCCACGATCGGAACCATCTCGAGCGCGAGGGGCTCAAACGTTGAGGTTAGGCTAAAGCTTCCCGTCTGCGCGGAAATCGGCTCAAGAGTTGCGGTAAGCAGGCGGGTTGCGGGAAGATGGCGCTTAATCGGATACGGAGTAATCCTCTAAAGCCTGAGGGAGAAATTGACGAGACTAACCGTGATAGCAGATACGAGTTTCTTGATGACACCTGGATTGTATGGGGTAGACATATTTGCTGAGCTCGATAGGCTACTCCAAGGAGATTATGAACTTATCGTCCCTGAGGTCGTCCTGAAAGAACTGGAAAAACTTTCCAGAGCAGGGGATCCGGAGGAAAGGGCTGCAGCTAAAATTGGACTCAGTTTGTCCTCAAAACTAAAGGTGCTCGAAGCTGAGGGGCGGGCCGACGATGTGCTCTTAAAACTCGCCAAGGAACGCAAATGCGCTGTGGGGACGGTAGATTTTGCTTTGCGAAAGGAGCTGAGGAGGAATGGAATCACCGTAATATTTTTACGTGAGAAGTCACATCTTGCAGTAGACGGCCCGATTGGGTGACGAAAATGTTCGACCTCCCAGTTCAACTTAGCTTTATTGCAGCATTGGCCGCGCTGGCTGTTGCGGCTATTTCCGCGCGCATTGTGCTGAAGGAGGATCCCGGATCAGAAAGGATAAGGGAGATTTCAGGTGCAATTTATGAGGGTGCGACCGCTTATCTAAAGAGGCAGTACACCACCATATGGATTTTCGTCGCAATTGTTGTGCTCTTATTCCTTATCTCGGGTTGGGGATGGAGGGCGTCTATCGCATTTGCATGCGGTGCCCTATCTTCAACAGTCGCCGGATTTGTTGGCATGCATGCCGCCATACGCTCAAACTCCAGAACCGCAAATGCTGCCATCTCCGGGCTTGAAAGGGCCTTAAAAGTGGCATTTCGAGGTGGCCTAGTCATGGGCATGTCTGTGGTTGGGGTTGGCCTCCTGGGGGTCCTAGTCTTTTATCTGTGGTTTGGCGATCCTCAGCTAATACTCCCGTTCAGCTTCGGGGCAAGCTCCGTGGCTCTTTTCGCGAGAGTGGGAGGGGGGATATACACAAAGACTGCTGACGTGGGAGCGGACTTGGTTGGAAAAATTGAAGCGGGCATACCTGAGGACGACCCAAGAAATCCTGCGGTAATAGCGGACAACGTGGGAGATAACGTGGGTGATGTCGCAGGGATGGGGGCGGATTTGTTCGAATCTTACGTGGCGAGCTTGGTGGCGGCGATGATCGTAGGGTATTTGCTGCGCGATAGCCCTGGTTTCGAACTTGCCGTGATACTTCCTTTGCTCGTCTATGCTGCTGGAATAGCTGCCTCTATCATTAGCGTGCCCTTCGTGCGCACAAAAAAAGGTAAAGACCCGAGCTACACCCTTAACATGGCGACAGTAGCGGCGATAGTAATAACGGGTATCTGCGTGTTCTTCGTAAACATGCAGCTTTTCGGATTTGAACTCGGATTGAAGCTTTTCACGGCAATAGCCTCGGGATTGATTGCAGGGTTTGTGGTCGGGATCACTTCTGACTATTTCACAAATAGGATTCATAAGCCGGCGCAGTTTATCGCGAGCTCATCTCAGTCCGGGGCGGCCATAAATATCCTCTCGGGCTTCTCGATCGGGCTTTTGAGCACAGTTTTGCCAATAGTGGTTATAGCCATCGCTGTGATCGTAGCATACGTCTCCGTTGGGGCTGGGATTTACGGGATATATGGAATATGCATGGCCGGAGTTGGCATGCTTTCTGTGACGGGGATAGTCGTCGCCTCCGACGCTTATGGACCGGTCGCTGATAACGCAGGGGGAATAGTGGAGCAATCTGGCCTTCCTGAGGAAATAAGAGATGTCACGGACTCTCTTGACTCCGTCGGCAACACCACCAAAGCCATTTGCAAGGGGTTCGCGATAGGGTCGGCTGCTTTAACTGCGATTGGGCTCTTCGCAACATATTCCCATCTTACCAAAATCTCCGTGCTGGATTTGCTCGGACCTAGAATTGTAAGCGGAATGTTTATCGGCGGCGCAGTGGTCGCCTTATTCTGCGCCTTGACTATCCTGGCCGTCGGAAGAAATTCATTCAGGATGGTCGAGGAGGTAAGAAGACAGTTTAAGGAGATACCCGGGCTTCTGGAAGGAAAGGGGAAGCCCGACTATGCGAGGTGCGTGGACATTGCGGCTAAGGGGGCTTTGCGTGAACTAATGCTTCCGAGCGCAGTGGCATTGATCGTACCTGTGGCTGTAGGGCTCACACTCGGAAAAGAGGCACTAGGTGGATTTTTGGCTGGTGCGATAGGGTCCGGATTAATTTTCGCCCTGATGATGGCTAACGCCGGCGGGGCTTGGGACAACGCTAAAAAATACATAGAGATGGGACACTTCGGCGGCAAAAAAACTCCTACGCATGCAGCCGCAGTCACCGGGGACACAGTGGGGGATCCGTTCAAGGACACTGCCGGCCCATCGATTAATATACTAATAAAACTTATGTCGATGGTGGCTATGATCATAGCACCATTCTTAATCTGAGGTGAAATTATGTACAAGCTCATTGAGGTTAAGGATACTGTTCGAGTGCTTCCCTCGCGTTTCAACGAGCCATTAAAGGAGGTAATAATCGACGTCCTGAAGAAAACCTATGAGGGCTTAACTGACTCTGATCTTGGCGTTATTCTTGCGATAACCGAGGTAAAGGACATAGGGGTGGGGAGAGTCGTAATGGGTGACGGGGCAAGTTATCATGATGTAATCTTTGAAGCGCTTGTTTACAGGCCAGAGATAAATGAGGTGGTAATGGGCGAGGTCATCGAAATAGTCGAGTTCGGCTCGTTCATCAGGTTGGGGCCTGTCGATGGCCTAGTTCACGTCTCGCAGGTAATGGACGATTTCGTGGGGTTTGATAAGAAAAAGGGAGTGCTCTACGGTAAGGAAAGCAAACGCTCATTGAAGGAGGGCGATAAGGTCAGGGCAAGGATAGTGACGGTCAGCATGAAGCGGGGCACTCGCGGAAAGATAGGCCTGACCATGAGACAGCCGGGTCTAGGCAAACTTGAGTGGATCAAGGAGGAGCGGGAGGCCAAAGCTTGACTGCAAGAGCTTGTCGAAACTGCCGTTTTATAACCGAGGGGGAGATCTGCCCGGTTTGCAAGGGAAACTCGATGAGCGACGAATGGTTTGGATATGTGGTCATCATAGACCCGGTAAACTCTGAAATCGCAAAACGTTTGAACATAACTCACCCCGGCAGGTATGCTCTAAGGGTAAGATGATGCTAAAATTGACAGAGGAGGGGCGGGATTTCTTAAAACGCCCGCTTGGTGCGCTATTCAGGGATATAAACTCTGCAGCCGAGGCTTTAAACAAGCTGCATCCGATAAAGCTCATCTCAGTCGGTGATGCGGTGACTTCAGAACTCATCTCCTTTGGGATAAAACCTGATACCATAGTTGTCGACTTCAACGTGATGAGATCCCCTGTAAAGGAGGAAATGAAAATAAAAATTGAAAATTTTAACGCAAAATCTGTCAAGGTTAAAAACCCGCCGGGGGCGATAACCGAGGAGCTACGCATGGCGCTCGAAATCGACCCGCCCGTGAAAATTATTGTGGATGGAGAAGAGGACCTAGCTGCTTTGCAGGCTGTGATTGCGGCACCGGTCGGTTCGGTGGTTGCGTATGGGCAACCAAATGAAGGAATCGTGCTAGTTGAGGTAACCGAAGAGAAAAAGGAGGAGTTTCAAGGACTGCTAAAAAAATTTTTTATCCTTGAGGCAAATCTTAATAAAGCTCCCTAACAACTTCAAGGAGGGCAAAAATGAAAGTGGAAATAATAAAAAAAGTTGAGAATCCTCTACTGCAGAGGACAGAGATAAGTTTTAAAGCCGATCATACTGGCGGACCAACGCCCAAGCGCTCGGAGGTCAGAGAGCAACTAGCAAAACTGCTAGGGATATCACAGGAGCTCGTGGTCATAGAAAAATTAGCAAGCACGCACGGGCAGCAGATCGCCCGAGGGATAGCTAGGGCTTATAAGGACGTCGAGCAGTTAAAGAGACTGGAGCCTGAATATCTGCTCACCAGAGGAATGCCAAAAGCTGAAGCCACAAAATCTGAAGGAAAGAAGGAAGAGGAGATAAAAAAAGGTAAGTGATTAAAATGGCTGAACAAAAGTCCGAACCAAAATCAGAAAAGACTAAGCAAACTGCTGCTAAATCGAGATTTTACAAAATTGAGGGTGGAAAGATAAAAAGGCTGAGGCCAAGCTGCCCGAGGTGCGGCCCGGGAGTCTTCATGGGGGAGCATCAGGACCGATTTGTTTGCGGCAAGTGTGGCTATACGACCTTTAAGAGGTAAAGGGCAACCGTCTCGGAAATTTCAAGATTTACGCTTGCAATATCTGGATTCCACCCGCGCTTTGTGTTATTCGCGCTTTTTCATCCTTTCGATTATCTCATTCACCCTCTCATTTATTTCAGATACAATGGCATCCTTTTTGCTTGGCTCCTTGACGAGCAAGGTTAACCTCAGCTCGACTGATTTTCCAGTCCTTTTTTTGATGGCGATAATTGGTGGAAAACGCTCATCGAAATACATCTTAAGCTTGTTGCAGCTCTTCAACACTTCACTCTCAAATTCCGGTAGGTCTACCTCTTTGCTGATAACCATTGGTATTATTATCTCCTTCCAAGCGTGTGGCGAGATGTTCACTATGATCTCTCTTAAAAACACGGCATTTGGGATAGATATCAACTCCTCATTCTCGGTCAGCAAAATCGTGCTTATCGGATTGATTTCGATGACCCTGCCTGAGAAATTTTTAACCTTTATCAAGTCCCCGACCTTGTATGGGACATAAACATCCGAGAAATATTTTGAGGCAATATTTTGCAACGTGTCCTTGGCAGCGATCACAGCAGCGATTCCGACCAAGGCGATGAGTAAGAGCAGCAGGTCGAGCCTTATCCCGAGCAGTTCGAGAGCAAACAGCGCCCCAATAATCCAGACTATGATCACGACTACTTGTTGGGCATGCGTCGCTACTAACGGCATCCCGGCCCTGAACAACCTTCTTATAAGTAATTTTGCGAATTTTGCGACGAGTGCAGTAACAACCATAATGACGACAAAATATGCAACTCGATAAAAAAGCGTTATATCCAAATCCATGGAAGTTCCCCCTTAATCTTTACCCTCCACGATCTTAATAAGTAACTCGGACTCTAGCCTGACCCCTTCTCCAATATGACACTCCCTCAGGGTCTCCAAACCATTTGCCCCTAGCTTGGCGGCCAGCTCTGAGTTCTTCAAAAGTTCAACTATTTTATCCGCTAGCTCAACTGGGTTGTCTGGGTTGAAGACCATCCCATTTTTCCCGTCCACCACAAGTTCGGATATCCCTGCATTTGAACTCACAATTACGGGCTTTTTGTAGAGCCAGCTTTCTAAAACAACTAGACCGAATCCCTCCCTCACCGACGGTAAAACCGTCAAATCTGACCTCGCATACGCTGCCTCCAGCTCATTATGATTTACGTGCCCTGTAAAAATCACCCTGTCCTCAATTTTTAGGTCCCTTGTCAATTTTTGCAATTGGCTCAACCATCTGCTCGCCTTCGACAACCCCAGACCTTCTCTCGAACTTGAGAAACTTCCATTCCCCACCAAAATTAGCTTTACCTCCGGGATTTCTTTAGCCACCCTAGCGATGGCCCTAATCGCCCGATCCTGCCCCTTGGTAGGATCAAGCCTAGCAACAACTAACACCACCCTATCGCTCCCCGCTATACAAAATTTTTCGCAGAATTCCTCAACTTGCCGCCTAGAGGGTCGTTTGTATATTTCCGGGTCTATGTAAGGATAAATATGGTAGGCTTTTCCTCGATACCCAAATCTTCTGAGGGCTCCTAAGTATTTTCTGCTACTGACTATTACAGTTTCGTAGCTATCTAAATATCCCAACAGAAAATGCTTCCATTCTGCAGGGATTGTGGTTTCGTTAAATGGTATATGCCACCTGAAAACCTTCGGTTTTAAAGAATGAAGCATGAAACCTGTAGGTAGCTGCTGAAAATCGTGGATGTAGAAGAGATCGAAATCTTGCTCAGCATCCAGCTTTAGGATCCGTTCAGCGCATATCCTGTTATAGTAAGTGTAATCCGAGTATTCGTCCCCCCATAAGAGATGGGCGACGGAAGCCGGTTCATGCTTGATGCCGTGGATTATGTTCCAGATGGCCTCCTTGACCAATCCGTACCCCCTCATTCTCTCAGATTTCAACGCCACGTGCTCAAGCGTGATCCCGTCTACCACGACCCTTTCAGGTCCAATCGGGTTTAGCGACACCCAGTAAGGATTTGTTATGAATTTCCTGCCGACTATCTGCTTCAAAAGAGGGAAAACCATTCTCGTTACCCCGCCGGGTGAGAAAACGTAGTCGTCACCCTCCTTGAGTAAAGAGAGAGGTATCCCACTTGGCGGGCACCCATATTTGGTTATGAGGTCTTTTGCCATGACCCTAAACCTAATCAAAGGCGTTTGAGAAGCAACACAAAGTCTTAACATAAACTCAATAAATTACCAATTTTTATTTTTATTTGTAAATCAAGAAATAAATAAATTTCTGATCAAACCGGGCACGACAAAAAATTGAGGGGATGATTATAAAGAATTTGCTTTCGTACTGGGAAGACATAGAAGATAAGCTTCCTGAAAAAATCGTGCTGATGGCTGACCACGATGGCACATTGACCCCTATAGTTGATATACCTGGGCTAGCAGCTCTGTCTGAGGATATAAGAAAGTTGTTGATTCGCGCGAAAAAATATTT
>Ga0080004_1120844_pt1 | contig 13464 bp, 12 predicted proteins | sample WasSprMetagenome_FD_69207 | JGI IMG/M metagenome (GOLD analysis project Ga0080004, IMG submission 69207) | Sulfidic aquatic microbial communities from Washburn Spring, Yellowstone National Park, USA - WS (SPADES assembly) (version 2) | ecosystem: Environmental > Aquatic > Thermal springs > Hot... | reverse complement strand
ATCTTCTAGGAAAAAAGATTAATAGAAGCATATTATAAAAGCTTAGGGAGGATGAAATAGGATCTACTCTGACATAAGTATGATGACACTATCCGGGGCTGAACAAACTTTACGATATTACCAAAAAACCTTGCACCAATACTTAAAAAATTATCATTAATAAAATTAATAAAAAATTTTTAAGTTCAGGAATCTCATACAGCTAATAAGAATAGCAAATATCAACTATATCATTAACGAAACATTACATACAAAAATACCGTAAAAAATTGACTTTTTTTAAAAAAATTGCAGAACTTAACCACAAAAAGTATATAAACAAGCATCACTAATACCTATAACTTGAAAAGATATGTCTGAACCTAAAAAGGTTGGTAGAAGAACTTTTCTCAACTACGCCATAGCGGTTGTAGCTACAGGAGTTATAGTTGGTGCAGCAACATATTTTGCAGTGCCAAAAGGTGTTACAACAGTAACAGCTCCAGGAACAACAGTAACAACAACAAAAACAGTGACAACAACAGTAACAGGAACACCAACCACAACACCACCAACAACATCGCCTACTACGAGTGCTCCAAAGAAAGGTAGCCTTACTTTAATATTCCATTGGAGTGAACCAGATTTATTAAAATACGTTGATCAATGGATTAGTTTATACACAAAGCTAAATCCTGACGTCAAAATAGATTATATAGCTACAGGTTTTGCAGATTTGTTACCAAAAATAATGTCTTTAAGAGCTGCTGGTACATTACCCGATGTTATATTCTATTATTGCTTATGGGTTCCTGACTTTGTTGAGCAAGGAATACTGGCGGAAGCACCTTCTGAAGTAGTGGATGACGTTAAAAAGAACTACTATTCCTCCGCTGTAGCCGCCGTGAGTTATAAAGATGCATTATACGGGTATCCCACAGAATTTGACCCATATGGACTAGTATATAATAAAGAAATATTCGATAAAAGCGGGATCGCTGTTCCCAAAACCTGGTCTGAATTACAGGACGCAGCCAAAAAGCTAACTATTTGGAAAGATAATGCACTAGAGCAATCAGGTTACGGTTTTCCGATGCAATATGCAAGTGGAATTTATCATGCGTTTGTAAGTAACTTCCTTTCAAATGGCGGTGAACAATTGGTTGATCTAGCAGCTAAAAGAGCATTATTTAATGGCAGTGAAGGAGTTGAGGCCTTGCAATTGTGGTATGACCTGATATATAAGGATAAAGTATGGTCGAAAGAGCTTCCAGCTGAAGATGGTATTCCACTGGGGAAAATGGCTATGACAGTACACGCTGCCTGGTGGAAGTTTACGTTGGTAGGGCAAATGGGTGAAGACAAGTTTAAGAATACGATTAGGGTGGCACTACCACCGTATTCTAAAAGGCCCGTGACCATAGCATATCATTGGGGTGTAGGAGTTACTAAAACTTCAAAGAACCCAGAGTTAGCTTGGGATTTCGTTAAATTTATCAACACTCCTCTTGAACATACCGGTGTTAGTTACATAGGCTCCTTCTTTAAGGATTTCGGTATAATTCCTTCAAGGAAGTCTGACGTCTTGAAACAAGCATACTATGAAAGCGAACCTTGGAATAAAGGTATGAAAGATCTCCTAGAATATGCGAAAGTTGAACCAGAATTTGTAGGTGCGAATGCAGTCAAAGATGCGATCTATGAACAACTCGAGGCAGTCTTAACGACTGGAAAGTCTCCCAAACAAGCTCTAGATGATGCTGCAAAGAATGTAGAAGAAATCTTAAGGAAGACGTAAAATGCCATATCGAGCAAAATACTCCCCCTATTTTTTTATATCTCCTGCACTTCTTCATTTTACTATTTTCTGGCTATTTCCTATTATATTTACTTTTGTTTTAAGTTTTATGAATTGGAATCCTCTTAGCCCATTATCTAGCATGACATTTGCTGGTTTAAAAAATTATGAGGCTATTTTTAATAGTGAGGAATTTTGGATTTCTGTTAAAAACACTTTCTATTTTGCGATAGTCTCACAGCCAATTACAATGATCATTGGATTATCTCTTGCATTATTGCTGAAAGATATTAAGGGGGGAAGCATTTTCCGCACTGTTATATTTTTGCCTGTTATAACTTCTTCTGTTGGAATATCAATGATCTGGTCTTGGATGTATAATCCAACTTATGGTATCATAAATAATGTTTTTTCAAAAATTGGGCTACCAAAAGTTAATTGGCTTGGAGAACCTGCAACCGCCCTCCCGTCTATAATGGTAGTTGATATATGGATGTGGGCAGGCTATCATATGGTGCTTTTTCTAGCTGGTTTACAGTCTATTCCCCCAGACTTATATGATGCTGCAAAGGTTGATGGAGCTACTGGCATATCCATAACACGTCATATAACGCTTCCATTATTGAAGCCAATCGCATTATTCGTGATAGTAATGTCAACAATTGGAGCACTCCAAATATTTGATTTGGTCTGGGTATTAAGCGGTATGGAATATGCTGGAGGTCCGGCCATGAGCACACTTGTCATGGTTCTAGAAATGTATAAAGTCTGTTTTAGAAGACTACTTTTTACTGAAGCCTCAGCTATGGCTGTTGTATTCTTTTTAATCGTTTTGATCCTTTGCATTATAGAATTTAAACTAATGAAGGGAGGTGAATATGCTTGATAAGGAAATATATTAAGTTGTGCGCTATCTATTTGTTAATTTTAATAGTCTGTTTTGCAAGTTTCCTCCCATTCCTTTACATGATCCTCTCTGCATTTAAAACAAAGGAAGAAATCTTGAGAATACCACCCACCTTTTTTCCTGAAAAACCAGTATTTGACAATTTTTTTATTGTTTGGAATTTCGCGAATTTAGGTCGAGCATTCTTGAATAGTTTAATAGTTTCATTAAGCACCATAGTTTTAGTGATTTTATCTAGTTCTATTGCAGGATTTGCTTTTGCAAAATATAATTTTAAAGGAAGAAATTTATTTTTTATGATGCTTTTATCAACACTAATTTTACCCTTTTTCATTACATTGATTCCCAATTATTTATTGATTACATGGTTTGGGTGGCAAAATTCATATTGGGCACTAATAATTCCTTTTTGTGTAAGCTCATATGGCATTTTTTTAATGAGACAATATGTATCTACAATTCCTGACGAGTTACTTGATTCAGCACGTGTTGACGGATCATCAGAAATAAGGATATTTTGGAGCATTGTGCTCCCTCTGTGTAAGCCTGCTATGTCTGTATTAGCATTATGGACATTCTTAACTTCCTGGAACAGCTTTTTTTGGCCCTTTATAGTTATAAGTTCAAAAGAAATGTACACAATACCACTAGCTCTAATTAGCTTACAACAATCAAGCTTAGGACAGAGATTGTATCATTTATGCATGGCGGGTGTTGCCATTGCAACCATTCCTTTACTTATCTTTGCTATAATACTCCAAAAATGGCTCATAAAAGGAATGAGTGGTGCGCTAGGCCTAAAATTATAGCTAACATATTTAACATATGGTAGAATTTAACTTATTTCCTCTTAAAATTATATGCTTTTTACTTCATTATCTTTTTACTTAGTTCTAGAATATTTTATTGAATAAAAAATTAAGTTTCACTTTAAAGTTACATGATGGCTTGACTGACTACATGAAGTATCTGGTGTCGCGCAAATACTTTTTCTATAAAAGGAATTTGATGCATTTATTATTATAGGCTTAATTTTATATATGATCTATCAAATAATTGAAATTCAATCCTCAGAATTATATTATGACATTCAAAAATTATCCTAGTGATTTTTGCTGGCTTAATTTAACAGTTGCAGAACTTATGGGTTCATTAAAAGTCTAGATTATTTCTTTTACCAAAGAACGCCAATGACACTTATTTTTTCAATGCGTCAAAACCCTTATAAAGAAAAATATGTACAGAAAATGCGTGATTTAACTATAAATGAAGATAATCGAATTTAATAAAGAACACTTTGAGGCTGTAAGAAGTCTTTTAAATCTTTCCCTTAACAAGGATATTATTTCAGACAGAACATTAGAAAGAATTACATTTAAGGACCCAAATTTTGAAAGTAAATATTCTCTAGTAGCAGTGGAGGATGATAAGGTAGTAGGTTTTGTTTTGGGCGTTAAAAGAAAAAGAGAACCAAAAGAATTGGTTGATTTACATAAGAAAATTGCATGGATTAAAGTTTTTGTTGTAGATGAAAAATTTAGAAGGAAAGGAATAGCACACTCATTGTTTAATGAATTAGAAACAAGATTAGAGGAAGAATATGTAGAAAAGGTAAGAATATGTGATTATCCCTTATGGCATCTCTTCAGTGGCATAGACATAAACTATGAAGAAGGATTATCCTTTTGTATAAAAAGAGGATTCAAAAAAGTTGGGGAGACAATAGATTACGAAATTGACTTAATTGATTTTTACATGCCAAAGAGAATAATGGATGGAAATTTTGCTTCATTGTCAATAAGGAGAGCGCAAAAGGAGGATATGAAAAGTGTACTTGAATTTATAAGGTCGGAATTTCCTATTTTTTGGGTGTATGAAGCAAAAATAGCTTTCAAGTACAAAAAACCGAAGGTTTGGATAGCTGAAGAGAAAGGGAAAATGATTGGATTTTCAGTTTATAGTGCCTTAGAACCCCATTGGTTTGGTCCAATAGGTGTAACAGAAAGAAAAAGATTTAGGGGAATAGGCACAACTCTTCTTTTTAATTGTCTTAAAAGTATGAGAGAAGAAGGGCAAAGGATAGTGATAATACCGTGGACAAAAAAATTATTTTTTTACACCCAAGTGCCAGGTATAAAAAGAATCAGACATTATTGGATTATGGAAAAAGAATTAGGGATAAAAAAATAGAAATTTCTAACCTCAGATATATTAAGAGGTTTTCTGAATTTCCTTAAAAAGTTCACCGACCATTTTCCATAGCATAATTGGTCTTTCTGAAGCCAATATACTTCCTTTTCCTGCATTATAAGGCCAAACAAATATCGAATCTATGCCTCTATTATTTGCAAGTCTTACGCCATCTAATATTTCCTTCTCTCTTCCAGCTGGTACGCGGAAAGCTTGAAACCAAATTTGAGTCTTTTTATTAAATTTTTTACTCAAGTATATAAGATGATCCATTATCTTTTCAAACCATTTAATATTACGCTTAAACGATATCCAATAAGGGTCTGTGGAAATCATATCTACTTGCTCAATAGATGCAATTTGTTCCCAATCTAAAATGCCAATTTGTAAGCTGAATTGTGGAAGAAGACAAACACATACATCTTTATTAAAATTCTTTACTATTTTAGAGATATCACTAATAAATTCAACAATTTTTCTTTGCCTAAATGACATAACCTTATCATCCATTTTAATTGGCATTTCTAAACCGTATTCTTTTCTAAAAAGATTCCTGCATGTTTCGCATAAGCAAGTCCATTCACCCCTTTTAACTAGTGGATTTACTGCATAATGGGGTTCATCTAAAAAAATATAGTCAACTTCTGTTTCTTTAGACAACTTCTTTACATATCCTAAAATATAGTTTCTAAAAGTAACGGTATTGAAGCACGCTATGGGAAGTTTTCTGTTTTTTGATGATATTTGCCTAAAATTAGAAAAATTTTGTAAAAATATACTTGGAGGTTCTCCACCGAAAACTTTTCCCCACCCCCAGAGGTCTAAATATACTCTAAGTCCAATTTCCTTTGCATCATGAATAAGCTTAATCACATTTTTATACCAAAACCAAGCATCAAACTCTGAAATAGCTAAAAGAACAGAATTACATCCTAACTTCCTGATGGTTCTAAAATCTTCACGAGCTCTCTGGGGAATCAGAACACCGTAATATGCGACACCGATTTCTTTTACCATAAGACAATCGTCTCATCTTGTCATATTATAAGATATGCTTAATAAATTTTATGAACCAAAATGATAACCTCTAAATTAAGCTATTACAGTTTTTGAGATATATACGGCTCAAGATAAAATTTGTCGATACTTTATTGGATAAAGATCATACCAGAAAGCATCGTCTAAATCTTCCAATGGTAATACACAATTATTACCCTTTAATCCTAACTTGGCATTACCACTATCAAAGATAAAGATTTATATTAAAGGAATTACAACCTTATAATATGTCAGAGTGGAAAAAGGCTTTTCCTGTTTCTGTTTGGTATGGTATTGGTCATGTGACACCTGAATTTTCTGTAGATGTTTGGGAAAGAGATATTAAACTGATAAAAGAAGCGGGATTCAAGTTCATTCGAGGATGGATAAACTGGAGTGCTGTCGAAAGCAAACCCGGCGAATACAATTTTGAAAAAGTTGATAGAATGTTGTCCATTGCAAGTAAAGAAGATATGAAAGTTATATTCCAGGTATATATAGAATTTGCTCCAGACTGGTTAGTTAAAGAATACCCTGACGCTATTTTTGTTTCTGAAAGCGATCATAAAGTTTTTCCACAAGGAAGCCCTGGTTTATGTCTCGATCACCCGGATGTTATGAGGAGAGCGGAAGAATTTTTAACAAGATTAGCGCTACACCTAAAAGACAACCCATCCTTTTATGCATGGGACGTTTGGAGCGAACCTCAATTAGTACAATGGGCTTATTATCCCCACGTGCGCCCTGGAATATTTTGCTATTGTCCGCATTCAATACGAAAATTTAGGCAATGGATGAAAGATAAGTATGGTGATATAGAGCATGTCAATAGGGCTTGGCATAGGTCCTTTTCAAATTTAGATGATATAACTCCACCAAAATATTTAGTGCTACACTTTGCAACCGAAAATCTAGACTGGCTATCATTTAATATCTATAAACTTAGAGAATATTTGAAATGGAGGGTTCAAACTATTAGAAAGGCTGGAGATAAACATATTATCTCCAGTCATGCGCCCATACCTTCGCCCTTCTTAAATCCTTTACACGGTTTTCCTGATGACTGGGAAATGGCAAAAGAGGTTGACGTATGGGGTACATCCCTGTATCCTAAGCATGCACATCATGTCCATGATCCGGCAACTATCGCATTTATACTTGATATAACTCGCTGCGCTTCAGAGGCTTATAATAAAGCGTATTGGATTGGGGAAATGCAGGGAGGCCATGGTGTTGGAGGATTAAACCTAATTGAACCTGTGAAAGCTGAAGACATAACCATCTGGTCATGGAGTGCCGTTGCACACGGCGCGAAGGGAATAAACTATTATCACTGGTATCCAATGATGTGGGGATATGAAGCAACGGGATACGGGTTGACGGAACCTGATGGCTCGCTTAATGAAAGGAGTAAGGCCGCTGGAAAGTTTGCGGAAACAATTTCAAATAACGAAGAAATATTCACAGGTCTAAAACCAATTCCATCTGAAGTTGCAATATTGTATAATGTACAAGCTTATAAGGCACTTTGGATTGCTAACACGACAGAAGTAAATGTTCTCAATAAATCGATTATGGGACTATATAGAATATTTTATGAAGAAAATATTCCCGTTGACATAATACATAACGAAAATATTATAAATGGTGATGTGGAAAAGTATAAAGTAATATATTTGCCTTTTTCATACATTTTATCAGATAAATTATGCCAAGGGATAATAAAGTATGTTAAAAAAGGGGGAAGAGTGGTAGCCGATGCAAGACTTGGTTGGATAAAAGATGACGGTTGGGTGGACAAAGAAATTCCGGCACTCGGTATGGACAAATTATTCAAAGTTAGGGAGCTGTACTGCAAGAACGCCAACAAAACTCAAATGACTATAGTGACTAGAAACGCTGAATTACCATTTTTAGATGTGGGTGATATAATATGTGGCACCCTCTATCAGCAGGGGTTCCATGTATTTGATGATGGAGAAGTTTTGGCAAAACATTCTGAAGACGGCGTTCCTGCCATCGTTTATGGAGAAAATGAAAATGGAAAAACATTCATTGTAGGAACAAACATAGGAAAAGGATATGAAGATTTAAGAGACGTGAATTTAAAAAGACTTGTTCTTGGCTTCTCAAAGGATGTCAGAAGAAAAATTAATGTTTATGGCGTTCCTAAAAATAGTATTGTTGAAGCCAGAGTTTTAGAGAATAAAAAGAATGATAAGATAAACGTTTTAATACTTATTAACCATAGCAATGAATTCATTGCACCCGTAGTTAATATTTTAGACAGAAACATAGGAAAGGCAAGAGACTTGATTACAGGAAAAGAATTATCTGCTATTCCCCATGAAAGTGGGCTGGAATTAACTTTAAAAATGGAGCCAAAACAAGTAATAGTTGCTTTAATAGAATAACCTCCTAAGGGGGATTAAAAATGCTGGCTGCAAGATATTATGAAAGAGGAAAACCCTTTGTTGTCGAAGAAATACCGGTACCTGAAATTGGACCTGATGATGTTCTGGTTGAAGTAATGGCCGCAGGCATTTGTGGCACAGATGTGCATTATAGAAAAGGCGAATTTGCCCCCGCTACAACTCCATTAGTTATAGGTCATGAGGGTGCTGGAGTCATTAAAAAGGTAGGTGAAAACGTTACCCACTTAAAAGTAGGAGATCATGTGATAGTAGATTATATTATATCTTGTGGATATTGTAAAAATTGTCTAGAGGGAAACAATAACCGTTGCCGTAATAGGAAATCAATAGGTCACGACGTTAACGGAACCTTTGCTCGGTATATTAAAATTCCAGCTAACAATGCAATCAAAATTGCTGAGCACATTCCGTTTGAATGGGGAGCCGTAATAGGATGTGCAGTCTCTACAGCATTCCATGCAGTAAATGTTTCAGGCCTAAGAAAAGGCGACACCGTAATCATATTTGGCGTTGGAGGGGTGGGTCTACATGCTGTAATGTGGGCCAAATTTTTTGGAGCCGGAAAGATAATAGCAGTCGACCCCGTTGATTCAAAACTAAAGGTTGCCAGAGAATACGGAGCAGACATTACAGTTAATCCACTTAAAGAAGACACTTTGGAAATAGTGAAAAGGGAAACAGACAATTGGGGCGCAGACATAGCCATAGAATGCTCCGGCTCCGCTAAAGCGATGGAGCAAGCAATAAGGGCAGTAAAGGGATTAAACCAATTTGAGACAGGTACAATAGTTAGTGTAGGGCTTCAAACAGAGCCCTTTAAGATAGAATATTGGGGATTAAGAGAAGGATGGATTACAGTATCAGGTGATCATACAAGAGCAGAGTTAACGCAAATAATAAAACTTGTGGAAAATGGGAAAATTGCCCTATATAAATCAATCTCTCATTCCATAAATTTAAAAGAAGTTAATGAAGGAATAGAGCTTATAGAAAGTGGCAAAGAACATGTAGAGAGAGTAGTGATAACGCAGTTCACTTAAGCGACAAAATATTTAAATCATCTGCTTTTATTCAGATAAATTTGAGGAAAATGATAGTCGCCATCGATGTAGGAGGTACGAAGATTTCTGGAGGCATAATAACTGAAGAAGGTGTAATAAAAAATTTTGTAAAAGAAGCTACAAGGAAAGAAGGAGGCTATATTGTCGTTAAACAGGTAGCTCAGATCATTGAAAATTTGGTGAAAAATATTAGAGGCTTAAATAGCGTAGTCGGGATCGGCCTTTCCATTCCCGGTATAGTAAATAATGATACTGTTATTATGGCACCCAATATCAAAGACTGGGAAAACATCCACTTAATAGAACTTCTATCTCTTGAGTTGAAAAATGAAATTCCAATAGTATTAGTTGATGATAGAATATCTGCTACATTGGGCGAATATTGGCTAGGTGCTGCCAGGAATAGCAGAAATGCAGTTGTTATTATCATAGGCACCGGTGTTGGTGCTGGAATTATTATTGATGGAAAACCATATTCCGGCTCCAACGAAGTTGCTGGAGCCATAGGATGGTGGTTGACAGATCATGAAGAGTTGGTGAAAGAGACTTTTAAAGGCTTTTTGGAAGAAAAAGTTGCAGGCCCAGCTATAGCCAGAAAAGCTATTATTGAATTAAAGAGACAAGGTGAAACGGCTAGTGAAGTATTAGCTAGGATGTGCCAGCATAAAATAGATGAGATAACTAGTGAAATGGTCTTTGATGCCGCTAAACAAGGGGATCCCCTTTCTATTAGGATAGTTGAAGAGGTTGTAGAATATGTTGGAATGGCGGTATCTAACGTTGTTAGTGTTTTGGACCCAGAAGTTGTTGTGATAGGTGGCGGCGTAGGTAAAGCCCTTGTTAATTATTCGAAAAAGATTGAGGATATTGTTAAAAGATTTTCTCAGCCATATGCTGCTAAGAAAGTTAAAATTGCATTTTCAGAGCTAGGTGATCGTGCATGCTTGCTCGGGGCTGCAAAGTATGTGCTAGAAAAATGTGGAAAAAATAAATAAAGGGAGGAGTAAAGGGCTAGAGACTTTCTGCTAGGTGCTCTTTAAACCTCTTACTATATTCGATGAGTATCTTCTCCATAATTTTGTCAGCCTCCGGATCATGCCCTCGAACTGGATTGATCAGTGGCCTATATCCTTTACCAAGCAACTTTTCAATCACTTTTAATGAAATCAGGTTAGCTACTACCGTGAAGCCTATGGTTGAACTTGGACCTGCCCTTTGGTTCAGAAATGGAATTGGCACTATTGCATCTCCTTCAGGTGTGCAATTGTCTATCACGATATCGGCTAGTTCATAAAGCTTTTTCCCGCTAGAATGTCTTGATTTAACATTTTTACTATGCTCAAGGGATGTTACACCTATCAGCTTTCCACCTCCCATCTCTTTGAAGGAAATTGCAACATCAATCACGACTGGAGAAGCGCCGGCGTTAGAGAAAACTATCATCGAATCCTCTTTATGTACACTATAATTTTTCATAATCCTTTTACCATAGCCTTCAGAATTTTCGAGAAAGTCGAATTGTGGGAAGCCCAGATCGCCGATCAATCTAGTAAAATGTGATAACGGAAGCTCTAGGATTGGCATGAAACCTAAAACTCCACCATATCGTGGATACATTTCGACAACAGGTATTATTGAGTGGCCACAGCCGAATAGAAAACATACATGACCTGAAATGATTGAATCAGAGATCGTTTCCGCCGCTCTCTCTATGTTGTTATACTGTGTACTCTTTATTTCTTCAACAATTTTAATTATTCTCATGAGCCATTCATTGCACAATGACAATTATCTCGCCTTCACAGTATTCTTGCACTGCACATAATTTAAATTTTTATTTAAACTGCTTCCCGTTTATAAAAACTTTTTGGACGTTTAAGTGTTTATCTAATACTACGAAATCCGCATTTTTTTCTTCTTCTATGCTGCCGATCCCTTTATCCATATTTATTGCCTTGGCCGGGTTTATGGTTAACGTTTTTAATGCACTCTTCATAGGTATGCCGACCTTGAATACAAGGTTTTGTAAAGATCTATCTTGGGTAAGAACACTCCCAGCCAGGGTTCCGTCTTGCAAAAAGGCTGCGTCTTCTTTTACAATTACCTTCCATTCCCAAACCTTTTGGACGCCTTTTGGCGTGTCAGCGAATATTGAGTCCGTAACTGTTACGATGCTGTCTATTGGCTTAACATTATAGACTAGTTTTATAACTGAGGGATGCAAGTGGACTAGGTCGCAGATAAGTTCTACCTTGACATTCGGATTTTCTAGGACTGCTCCTACTATTCCAGGTTCACGGTGATGGAAGCTTCTCATGGCATTGAACAGATGAGTTACGTGGGATGCGCCAGCATTTATTGCCTCGATAGTCTCCATGTATGTTGCATTACTATGCCCAAGTGATACAGTTACGCCCAGAGAAGATGCATATTTTATAAATTCTATTCCTTTAGGTAATTCGGGTGCAACGGTTATAAGCTTCACTTTATTCTGCGAAGACCTGTTGAGTTCCTCAAATTCCTCAATATTTGGCGGTTTCAAATATTCGGCCTTCATTGCACCCGCCTTTTCAGGGTTTAAAAATGGCCCCTCCAAGTTGATGCCGATAACCTTTGCACCAAAAACATCTTTCTTTTCTACAGAAATTATTGCCTCTATACTCTTTTTTAGGACATCAATTGGTGCGGACTCGAGGGTTGGAGTAAAGGATGTTACGCCATGTGCCGCTAACGCTTGCCTCATTTTTTGAATGGATTCGGGCCTCGCCTCCATAGTGCAGTACCCTCCTATGCCATGGACATGCAAGTCTATGAATCCGGGGACAATGATCGAGTTTTCGAAGTCGATAACGTTCAAGCTCCTCCTCTTAAGCTCATGTTTAAGACCTACTTCCCTTATTTTACCATCTTCCACAATTATAAACCCGTCTGAAATTTCCTCATATGGTGTGTAGATTTTCTTGGCCAGTACACAGAAGGCTTCAGATCCTTTCATACTCTGTTCCTCCTAAAAGTGTTTCACCCTACTAAACCTGTACTTCTCCACAAATGGTGCATCCGTTTTATCCCCTCCTGGAACATTTGAACTTGCCCAAACCGGAGGAGGAATTCCTTTGCTGGCACAGTTTTGTGCAACCTTTGCGACTATCAAGTTTACGATAAACGAGTTAACCAACGTCGACACCGGAGCCACCGGTTTAGTGTAGTTGTCAATCTTCACCACTGCATCCCCAAATGGAACATGGTTGTCTATATAGAGGTCGGCTACTTCAAAAAGTCGTTTCCCAAAAATGTTTCGTTTATTAACCATCTCCTGCGGTACATTCTTTGACCATTCAACAGAAGTTAAAGCTATAACGTAGGCACCTAACTTCTTAGCTTCAATTGCCGCTTCAACGGGAACAGCGTTTATTCCTGAAACGGAGACAACGAGCAAAACATCATTCTTTGTTAAACCATAATATTCAAGAACTATCTTCGCATATCCCTCCAATCTTTCAACTTTCAAAGCCTTCGCCTGGAAAATGGTGGAGAGAGCAGGATCTAATATTGCATTAACCTGCATTAGCCCTCCAGCTCTAGCAAACATTTCCTGTGCGATAAGCATAGAATGCCCGCTTCCAAGCACATAAAGAAGCCCGTCGTCTTTTGTTATTCGCTCAGTTATCACTTCAGCCGCAGCTTCAATCTTCGTCCTCTCCTTCTCAAGTACAAGATTGTATAATTCAAGAATCTTCTTATAGTATATGTCAATAGGATCTGACAATTCCCTCACAGTAGACATATTGTATCTACGTGATATTTATGCCTTCTTTAAAATCTTTAGGTGATTCTCTCTTCGACAATCTCAAATCCTCCTCTAATGTTCCCAAAATGTTTTTCTACTTGTGAAGAGCTAGGCTTTAACGTTCTTCATTTATCTGTTTAAGAGATACTTTTTAAGCTCAATATCATTGCTATTTAGATTATCTTTTTGCTCGAGCACACTAAATCTATAATAAGTAGAAAAGGATGACATATATCGTGAAGATTTTAACCTTCGACCTATATGGGACG
>Ga0080004_1129333_pt1 | contig 13472 bp, 11 predicted proteins | sample WasSprMetagenome_FD_69207 | JGI IMG/M metagenome (GOLD analysis project Ga0080004, IMG submission 69207) | Sulfidic aquatic microbial communities from Washburn Spring, Yellowstone National Park, USA - WS (SPADES assembly) (version 2) | ecosystem: Environmental > Aquatic > Thermal springs > Hot... | reverse complement strand
GCCCAGAAACTTCTCGATGGTGCGGGCCTTGGCGGGCGACTCCACTATGACGAGCGGCCGCCCCCCGTCTGCCCCCCGTTCCCGACCGTCCCGATCGCGGCTCCCCTTTGCCAACGGATCCCCCCTCCGCGCTGCGGCAGATGCCCCCGCGCCGCTAATTATACACTATGCCTGCGCACGTCAATCCCGGCCTCACCAGGTGCGCACGTAGACCTGACCGGGCAGCCGGCGGACGAGGCCTTTGAGTTCGAGAGACAGCAGGACCGCCGCCAGTTCCCCCGCCCCCAGGCGGCTTTCGGCCTGGAGCCGGTCGTAACTGGAGCCCTGCTCCAGCAGGTCCCAGACCAGCTGCTCCCTGGGCTCCATTTGCGGCGGTCCGGCCGGCGCGACCGCACCCGTGCCCAGCACGCAGAGGATGTCCTCCACCCCCTCCACCAGGTGGGCCCCGTCCCGGATGAGACGGTTGCACCCCGCACTCTCCCTGCGGGTGATGGGACCGGGGACGGCCATGACCGGCCGCCCCAGACGCTCGGCCCAGTCGGCGGTGATGAGGGCCCCGCTCTGCAGGGGGGCCTCCACCACCACTACCCCCCGTGCCAGGCCGGCGATGATGCGGTTACGGGCGGGAAAATGGTGGGGAAGGGCGGTCGTGCCGGGCGGGTACTCGGTGAGGACGGCACCCCGGGTGACGATGTCGCCGCACAGGCATCGGTTCTCGGCGGGATACACGCGGTCCAGGCCGGACCCCAGCACCGCTATGGTCCGGCCGCCCGCCGCCAGGGCCTCGCGGTGAGCGCAGGTGTCGATGCCGCGCGCCAGGCCTGACACCACGGTGAGCCCGGCCCGGGCCAGGCTCCGCGCCAGGCGCCCCGCCACTTCCAGCCCGTAGGCGGTCGCACGCCTGGTCCCCACCACGGCCACTGCCTTCTCGTCCTCCGGCCGCACCTCGCCCCGGCAGTAGAGGATGATCGGGGGGTCGGGCATCTGCCGCAGCCAGGGGGGATAGTCCCGGTCCCAGCAGGAGAGAACCCGGTATCCCAGGTGCCAGGCCCGTTCCACGTCCGGTGAGGGGACCGTCAGGCGGGAGGCATGGGCCGAAATGGCCAGGACCTGTTCCTCGGGCACCCCCAGTTCCCTCATCTGGCGCGGGGAGGCTTCCCAGACCGCCCGGGCCGACGAGAGGGCTCCCAGCAGCACCCGCAGCCAGCGCTGGGACACGCCGGGCAAGCGCAGCAGCTCCGCCAGGTAGTGGACGTCTTCCGCGGCCCCTCACCCCTCCGGCCGGAGGCGTTCGGCGATGAGAGGCCAGATCTCCGGGACCTCAGTGCCCAGCCTCCAGATGGTGATACCTCCCAGCCCCAGCTCCCTCACCAGGTCCAGCTTGCCGGCCAGGGAGTACTCGTTTTCGTAGTACACCACCCGCCGCGAGCCGGCACGGACGTATTCGAAGTAGGGGGCCTGCGCCCAGTCGTCCCACAGGTGGGCCGCCCCGTTCTCCAGCGCCAGGTCCCGGGCCCGGTAAGCGGGCAGGGCGGCACCGCGGCTGGTGCCGGCCACCCATTCGTACCCGTAGGCGGCCAACCCCAGCCACACTCGCTCCGGGCCAGCGGCCCGGGCCGCGTAGGCCGCCACCTGCCGCACCCATTCCAGCGGCGCCACCGCCCCGGGGGCGCTGCCCGCCCAGTGGTAGTCGTAGGCCATGGGGGCGATGAAGTCGGCCAGCCGGGCCAGTTCCCGGTAATCGTAGGCAGCGTTCCAGGCGGGGTCATCGTCCCCCGTCTTGGGGGGAAGGGCAAGGGCCAGCTGCTTGCCTGCCTTATGTAAAGCACCCGCAACCTCGCCCACGAACCTGGTGAGCGCCCACCGGTCGTCGGGAACCACGTTCTCGAGATCCAGGATCACACCCGCGTAACCGTATTTCCGGCAGAGGTCCCTCAGGGAGACGGCCGCCCTCTGTCGCGCCGTGCCGGAAGCCAGCAACTCGTGCGCCACGCGGGCGTCGAACCCCTGGGAGCTCTCGTTGGTCACCACCATCCAGCCGCGCGCACCCGCCTGGCGGCAAAACGCCAGCACGTTTGCGTCGGGCTCCCCCAGCACGTCCCCGTAAGGGCTGAGCCGGAAGGAGAAATCCCCCACCGCAGTGAGGTGCTTCCCGTAAGACCACAGGGATTCCGCCGCACCGGGCCCGTAGTAGTAACCGAGCACCACCGGCCCCGGCCGGGCCGCCTCCCGCAGGGCCGCCCGGGTGACGGGACCCACGATGCCGTCCACCCTCAGCCCGCGCGACTGCTGGAACGCCCTCACCGCCGCCGCCGTCCGGGGCCCGAACACCCCGTCGATGGGGCCGGGATCAAATCCCGCCGCCCGCAGGCTCTGCTGCAACTCCGCCACCTCGGCCCCCCTGGACCCCTGTGCCAGCAGGGCGGCCGCCAGCACGGGATGGGTCCCCAGGAGAGCAACCAGGACGAGCGCCAGCACCCATCGCCCCGCCGGGAACGGCCCGCCCCCGGCCGCCCGGCGAACCCTGACACCCGGTCTCGTCGCCACCATCGCACCTGCCCTCCGTTGCTGCATATCACCAGAAATGGCTCCTGCGACAATATCTGGGACTGTCCGACAGGATTGTACACGGCTGGGACCGAGGTGTCAAGAGCCGCCACGGGTCACCTTACCGGCGGCAGGAGCAGTCCAGCCCTCCGCGGTCGGGCACGCGCTCACTCCCTGCGGCGCTTGATGGCCTCGATGAGGGCGGGCACCACCTCGAAGAGGTCGCCCACGATGCCGTAGTTGGCCACCTTGAAGATGGGGGCCTGCGGGTTCTTGTTGATCGCCACGATCACATCAGACGAACTCATCCCCGCCAGGTGCTGAATCGCCCCCGAAATCCCCACCGCAATGTACACCTTGGGCGCCACCGTCTTCCCCGTCTGACCCACCTGGTGGTAGTAGGGAATCCAGCCCGCATCCACCGCCGCCCGCGACGCACCCACCGCCCCTCCCAGCAGCCGCGCCAGCTCAAAAAGCAGCGAAAAGTGCTCGGGCCCACCCAAACCCCTACCACCGGCCACGATGACGTCAGCGTCCTCCAGCTTCACCGTCTCCGTAACTTCCTCCACGTAATCCAGAAGACGCGTCCGCGAAACCAGCCGCGACCCATCAACCGGCCAGACCACCACCTCTCCCCGCCGCGAGGGATCAGGAGCAAGCGACCGGAACACCCGCGGACGCGCCGTCGCCATCTGCGGACGGTGCCCCGGACACACCACCACCGCCATCAGATTGCCCCCAAACGCCGGACGCGTCTGCACCAGCACCCGACGCTCAGGATCAACCTCCAGCCCCGTACAGTCAGCCGTCAGCCCCGTCCCCAGCCGCGCCGCCAGACGCGGAGCCAGCGACCGACCCAGCGCAGTCGCCCCAAACAGGAATATCTCAGGCTTCCTCTCCCGCACCAGATCAGCTAAAGCCGCCGCCACCGGCTCCTCCCGCAAATCACCCAGCGCAGGATCGTCCAGCACCAGAACCTCGTCCGCCCCACGCGCAATCAGCTCCGCCCCAAGAGGACCGGCCGCCCCTCCACCCACCGGACCCGCCACCGCCCCCGCAAGGGCAGCCACCCCCTCGCCAGCCAGTACCGCACTCACCTTCGTCCCCAGCACGTCAGCCAGCCGCCGCGCCTGCCCCAGCAACTCATACACCACCGGGGCCACCTGACCGCGGCGGTGCTCCACAAACACCCACACCCCCTGTCCTTCGGCGGCCTCGGCCCGTGCGGCCGCCGCCACCTCGATGGCCTCCGCCGGACAGACCGACACGCACGCCCGGCACAGGTTGCACGCGTCGCCAATGGAGGCAACACCCTCGCGCATCTCGATGGCCCCCGCGGGACAAACCCCCACGCAGGCCTCACACCCGGTGCACCGTTCGGCCAGCACCCGGATGAACTCACCCAGCCCCTCAGCCACGCACAGCACCCCCTACCGCACACCAAGCGCCTCGAGCCGCGAGAGCAGCGCCTCTGCCACTTCCCGGGGGGAACCCTCGAGGATCTCCCCCCGCCTCTCCACCTGCGGGACGAATACCTTCTCCACCACGGTGGGAGAACCCCGCAACCCCACCAGCTCCTCGGAAATCCCCACGTCCGCCGGCGTCCACACCGGAATGGCGGCCCGCCGCGCCTTCATGATCCCCTTCAGCGACGGGATGCGCGGCTGGTTGATGTCCTTCACCACCGTGATCAAACCCGGCAGCGACATCTCCACCGTCTCCACCGCTCCCTCCACCATCCGCTCCACCACCACACGCCCGGGCTCAAGCTCCCTGATCCTGCGCACATACGTCACATGCGGGATGTCCAGCAACTCGGCCACCTCCGGACCCACCTGGGCGGTGTCACCGTCGATGGCCTGCTTACCACAGATGATCAGATCATAAGGCTCAAGCTTCCGCACCGCCGCCGCCAGCGCCCGGGACGTCGCCAGCGTGTCGGCCCCCGCAAAAGCCCGGTCAGAAAGCAGGACCGCCTCGTCCGCACCCAGCGCGATGGCATCCTGCAGCGCCTCCCGCGCCTGGGGCGGCCCCATGCTCACAACCACCACCGTGCCCCCCAGGCGCTCCTTGATGCGCACCCCCTCCTCCAGCGCATAGGTGTCAAAGGGGTTGATGATGCCCTTCACCCCTTCCCTGACCAGGGTGTTGGTCTCCGGGTTGATGCGCACCTCAGTGGTCTCGGGAACCTGCTTGATGAGGACGATGACCTTCACGCCCCGTACCCCTCCCCGCCCTCGCGCCCCCGCCGTCCTACCCCTTGCGGGCGCTCTCGCGCAACAGTTCCTGGGCGATCACGTTGCGCTGGATCTGGTTGGTACCCTCGTAGATCTGGGTGATCTTGGCGTCACGCATGAGCTTTTCCACCGGATAGTCGCGCATGTACCCGTAACCGCCGAAAATCTGCACCGCGTCGATGGCCACCCGCATGGCCACGTCGGAGGCAAACAGCTTGGCCATGGCCGACTCCTTGGCGAAATCCTTGGCCCCGGCGTCGATGGTGCGGGCGGTGGCGTACACCAGCGCGCGGGCCGCCTCGATCTGGGTGGCCATGTCCGCCAGCATGTGGGCGATGGCCTGGAAGCTGATGATGGGCTTCCCGAACTGGACCCGCTGCCGGGCGTAGGCCAGGGCCCGGTCCAGAGCTCCCTGAGCCAGCCCCACGGCCTGGGCCCCCACACCGGGCCGGGCGCGGTCCAGGGTGCGCATGGCGATGGCGAAGCCCTGCCCTTCGCGACCCACCAGCTGACTGGCCGGGATGCGGCACCCCGTGAAGACCACCTCCCGGGTGGCGGAAGCGCGGATGCCCATCTTCTTTTCCTTGCGACCGAAGCTCAGGCCGGGGGTGCCCTTCTCCACCACGAAACAGCTGGCTCCCCGTGGGCCCTTCTCGGGGGCCGTGAGGGCGATGACCGTGTAAATGTCGGCCTCACCGCCGTTGGTGATCCACTGCTTCGTCCCGTCCAGCACGTAGAAGTCCCCCTCGCGCCGGGCGGTGGTGCGGATGGCCCCCGCGTCGGATCCCGCCTCCGCCTCGGTCAGGCAGAAGGCGGCCAGCTTCTCCCCCCGGGCCACGGGGCGCACGTACTTCTGCTTTTGCTCCTCGCTGCCGGCCAGCAGGATGGGCATGATGCCCAGCCAGTTGGCGGCGTAGGCGGTGGCGACCCCCGGACAGGCCCAGGAAATCTCCTCCACCGCGAGGCAGGTTTCCAGCACCCCGCCGCCCAGGCCGCCGTATTCCTCCGGGATGCCCACCCCCATGAGGTCGGTCTCCCCGAACCACTCCCGCATCTGGGCCGGGAACTCCTCGCGTTCGTCCAGTTCCGCCGCCACCGGCAGGATGCGCTCCCGGGCCACCCGCCGGGCCAGGTCTTTGATCATCTTCTGTTCCTCGGTGAAGAAGTACTCCACTTAAGGCACCTCCGCATTCAGCACCGCGGCCACCTGATCCGCCACCCCCGGCAGTTCTGCGTCCGCCAGCGCGCGCACGTCCAGCAGGACCTGCTCTCCCTGCACCCTGCCCACCACGGGCACGGGCGCATCCCGCAACCTGGCAGCCAGCCAAGCAGCCCCCCGCGGGACGGAGACGGCCACGGCGTAACCCGGCAATTCGACACCCGGAAGTGAACCTCCTCCGGGGGCAGACGTCGAGGGCACCACCCTCAGGTCAACGGGGGCGCCGGGGCGAAGCCGCCGCCGGATGAGGCGCCGCAACCTCTCCGCCCGCCTGCGCAGACGGGCGGGGTCGGCGACCAGGCTGGCGAGCACGGGGATATGGGCGGCCGGATCGGGCTCCAGGTACAGGGCCAGGGTGGCGGAGAGGGCGGCCAGGGTCATCTTGTCCACCCGCAGGGCCCGTAGGAGGGGGTGCCGGCGCAGGCGCGCCACGATGTCCTGCCGCCCCAGGATGATGCCAGCCTGGGGTCCTCCCAACAGCTTGTCCCCGCTGAAGGTGATGAGGTCTCCCCCCTGGGCCACCACCCGCGGCACCACGGGCTCGTCCCCCACCCCCGCCCCCGCCAGGTCGAAGAGGCAGCCCGACCCCAGGTCGAACATGACCGGGATGCCCCGCTCCCGGCCCAGGTCCACCAGTTCGGGCCAGCTCACCTCGGACACGAAACCATCCATGCGGAAGTTGCTGCGGTGCACCTTGAGGAGCAGGGCGGTGTCCGGCCCGATGGCCCGCTCGTAATCGGCGCGGCGGGTGCGGTTGGTGGTGCCCACCTCCACCAGGCGGGCCCCGCTCTGCGCCATCACCTCGGGGATGCGAAACCCGCCCCCGATCTCAACCAGTTCCCCGCGCGAGACCACCACCTCGCGGTCGCGGGCCAGGGCGGCCAGGCACAGCAGCACGGCCGCGGCGTTGTTGTTCACCACCAGGGCGTCCTCCGCCCCGGTGACGAGCTTGAGCAGTCCCACCGCGTGCACGTAGCGGGAGCCCCGCTCCCCCGCCTCGAGGTCGAATTCCAGGTTGCAGTACCCGGCCGCGGCCGCCACCACGGCATCCAGGGCGGGAGCGGCCAGGGGGGCCCGCCCCAGGTTGGTGTGCAGTACCACCCCGGTGGCGTTGTAGACCCTGCGCAGCGGGTAGCGGGCATCGCGCAGGGCGGCCGGCAACCGCTCCCTGATCCAGGCGGCGGGGTCGGCCACCCGCACCCCCCGCTCGAGTTCCGCGCGCAGGCGCGCGGCCAGTTCTCCCAGCACCCGGGAGACGAGAAGTTGAGGATAGCCCCGGGCCGCTTCCTTGACCCCGGGGTCAACGAGCAGGCTTCCCACGGCCGGGATCAGGCGCCGGGCGTCTTCTCCCACCTCATTCCCCCTTCCGCCGCATCGTACCACGGCCTGCCGGTCAGCGTCAGGTCAGGCGGGAAAGCCCGGGTAGATGGGGAACGCGGCGCACAACTCCTTCACCTGCGCCCGCACCCGGTCCGCCCGGACCCCTCGCAGGAGAACGTCCCCGATCAGGCGGGCGATGATCCTCATCTCGTCCTCTTTCATACCCCGGGTGGTGACCGCGGGCGTGCCCACCCGGATGCCGCTGGCCACTTTGGCACCGCGGGTGTCAAAGGGGATGGTGTTCTTGTTCACGGTGATGCCCGCCTCACCCAGCATCTCCTCCGCCTTCTTGCCCGTCAGCCCCCGGGCACCCACGTCCACCAGCATGAGGTGGTTGTCGGTGCCACCCGACACCAGGCGGAATCCCTGCCGTAACAGTTCCTCGGCCAGGACGCGGGCGTTCCTCACCACCTGCTCCTGGTAGCGCCGGAACTCCTCCCCCATGGCCAGCTTGAGGGCGACCGCCTTGGCGGCGATGACGTGCATGAGCGGCCCTCCCTGGATGCCCGGGAAGACGGCCCGGTCGATGTCGGCGGCATAACGCGCCCGGCAGAGGATCAGGCCACCCCGGGGGCCGCGCAGGGTCTTGTGGGTGGTGGTGGTGACGAAGTCGGCGTGGGGCACGGGGCTGGGATGCACGCCCGCCGCCACCAGCCCGGCGATGTGGGCCATGTCCACCATGAGCATGGCCCCCACTTCCGCGGCGATTTCAGCCATGCGTCCAAAGTCGATGAAGCGGGGGTAGGCACTGGCGCCCGCCACGATGAGGCGGGGCCGGTGCTCCCGGGCCAGTTCCGCCAGGCGGTCGTAATCGATGGTCTCCGTGTCACGCCGCACGCCGTAGGGAACGAAACGGTAATACCTGCCCGATATGTTCAGCGGATGCCCGTGGGTCAGGTGCCCCCCGTGGGCGAGGTCCATCCCCAGCACCACGTCCCCGGGCTCGAGCACCGCGAAGTAGACGGCGGTGTTGGCCTGGGCACCCGCGTGGGGCTGCACGTTGGCGTGCTCGGCCCCGAACAGCTGCTTGGCCCGCTCGCGGGCCAGGTTCTCCACCACGTCCACGTACTCACAGCCACCGTAGTAGCGGGCCCCGGGCAGGCCTTCGGCGTACTTGTTGGTGAGCACGGAGCCCTGGGCCCACATGACCTCGGGCGGGGCGTAGTTCTCAGAAGCGATGAGCTCCAGCCCTTCTTCCTGGCGCCGCAACTCGTCCGCCAGGGCCCCCGCCATTTCGGGGTCGACGCGCCGCAAACCTTCCGCGCTGTAACGGTCCATGCAATACCTCCATTCCACGCTGAAAGTGCCGATCCCCGCCTTCCATTTCGCCGTACGGTCCCCCGTCACCTACCGCGGAGCCGGGCCTCCGCCCCCGGGCCCGCCGACCCGGTGCCCCGCACACCCGCGCGGTGCGGTCCCGCCTACCCGGCAGCGGTGGCCTGGCCGGACCCGGCCTCTGCCGGGCGGGACCCCAACCCTCCCGGCGGGCGGAAAGCCGGACACCGGAACTGGAGCGCCTGCCCCACGTGCTCCAGGCCCACCTGGTCCCGCCCGTCCAGGTCGGCCAGGGTGCGGGCCACCTTCAACAGACGGTAATAGCCGCGGCCGCTCAGCCCCAGCCGGGCGAACCCGTCCGCCAGCAGCCTCTCCGCCTCCGGGCTGAGCCGGCAGAAGGCAGACACCTCGCGCGGCCCCATCTCCGCATTCACCCGCTTGCCCACGGGGCGCAGGCGATGGGCCTGCCGCTCCCTGGCCAGGAGCACCAGGGCCCCGGCCTCGCGGGAAGGCGGCCCGGCGGGTGCGTTCTGCCACTCGTGCCAGGCCATGCGGCGGACCTCCACCTGGATGTCGATGCGGTCGAGGAGGGGACCGGAGAGCCGGTCCCAGTACTGCCGCAACTGCTGGCCGGTACAGGTGCAGGGGTACTCGGGATCGCCCAGGCGGCCGCAGTGGCAGGGATTCATGGCGCCCACCAGCATGAAGCGGGCCGGAAACGTGACCCCCTGGCCGAGGCGCCCCAGGACGACCCTGCCCTCCTCCAGGGGACCCCGGAGCGATTCCAGCAGGGGGCCGGCGAAGCGGTTCATCTCGTCCAGGAACAGCACCCCCAGGTGAGCCAGGCTCACCTCTCCCGGTCTGACCGGGTTCCTGCCTCCCCCCACCAGGGCCGCCCGGCCCAGGTGCGGGTGAGGAGCGCGCCAGGGTCGTTCCCGGAGCAGGCCCTCCTCACCCGCCAGCAGCCCGGCCACGCTCCAGATCCGGCTCACTTCCAGCGACTCTTCCCGCGAGAGGGGCGGCAGCAGCCCCCGCAGGCAGGAGGCCAGCACCGTCTTGCCCGCTCCCGGCGGGCCCACCAGCAGCAGGTGGTGGCCCCCCGCGGCCGCACACAGCAGCGCCCGCTTGGGCAGCTGGTGGCCGCGCACGTCCGCCAGGTCGGGGGCCTCCGCCGGGGGCACCTGCGCCTGCTGAGCAGAGGGCGGAGGCAGCTCCCTCTCCCCCCGCGACCAGGCCACCAGGTCGGTGAGGCGGTTCAGGGTGCGCACCTCGAGGCCCTCCACCGCCGCCGCCTGGCCCGCGCCCTCGGCGGGCACCACCAGCCCCTTCCCCAGGCGGGCGGCGGTGATGGCCATGGGGAGGATGCCGTCCACTGCCCGCACCCGCCCGTCCAGCCCGAGTTCTCCCACCAGCAACCAGGAGTCCAGGTCACGGGAACCGAGTTGACCGGAGGCGGCCAGGATGGCGGCGGCCACGGGGAGGTCGAGGCCGGAAGAGCCCTTGTGCACGTCGGCCGGGGCGAGGTTGACGGTGATGCGCCGCAGGGGAAAGTCCAGCCCGGAGTTGCGCACCGCCGAGCGCACCCGTGCCGTGGCCTCCTTCACCGAGGTCCCCGCCAGCCCCACGATCTGGACCCCGGGCAGCCCCGCCCCCACGTCGCACTCCACCCGCACCGGCACCGCGTCCAGCCCGGTGAGGGTGCAACCCCAGGTCTTCCCCAGCATGCTAGCACCCCCCGCCCGGGTCGGGGAGGGGAAGGGCCTGAGGCCGCCTGCCCTGAAAGAAGTACACCTCCCCGAAGCCGAGATCGCGCAGCATCTGCGGGACAGCGGTGAACCCCCGGGCCAGTTGCGAGACCCGGTGGGCATCGGATCCGAGGGTGATGACGGTGCCCCCCGCGCTCCGGTAAGCGGAAAGGGTGGAAGGTCCGGGGTGAGGATGCCCCACCCCGTGGTGGCACCCGGAGGTATTCACCTCGATGGCCACCCCCACCTTCACCGCCAGGCCCAGTACCTCGCCCATGCGACCCGCGATTTCCCCGTGCATGTCCCGCCAGAGGTCCGTTCCCAGGCGCAGGAATACATCCACATGGCCGAGCACGTCGAAGAGGCCGCTCTTCACCGCCGCCTCGAGCTCGGCGAAGTAAGCACGCAGGATCTCCCGCCGGTCAAGGCCACCATTTTGCAGGGCCGCGCGTGCCTCGGGGTCGGAGCAGTCCACGCCCGCCACCTGATGCAGGGAACCCATCACCACGTCGAATTCCTTGCCCCGGAGGAACTCCCCGATCTCCGCCTCCAGGGATCGCAGGTAGGTGACTTCCACCCCCAGGCCCAGGTGCAACCCCGGGTACCTCTCCCTAGCCTCCGCGACGGCGGCCCGGGCCCGGTCGTAGTCGTACATCCGGTAGCGCTTACCGTGCGGATCCAGTTCCACGTGGTCGGTGAAGACGATCCCGGCCAGCCCCACCTCCAGCGCCCGCCGGCAGTAGGCGTCCACGGGATCGCTCCCGTCCCAGGAGTGGGCACTGTGCACGTGCTGGTCGACCGCCCACCCCAGGCCCGCACCGGACCTCGCCTCTTCACTCAATCCCAGCACTCCCCCTCATCGTCTCCCCCGACCCCGGCTCCCCCGGTCCCGAGAAAGCTGAGGCGATGGCACGGACAGGGACCCAGGCGGGCCAGGGCCGCCCGGTGCTCCCGGGTGGCGTATCCCTTGTGGCGGGCGAACCCGTACCCCGGGTAGCGGGCATCCAGTTCCAGCATGATGGCGTCCCGATGCACCTTGGCGATCACCGAGGCGGCCGCCACCGAGCAGGAGAGGGCGTCCCCCCGGATCAGCCCCCACTGGGGCAGCTCCACTCCCGGCAACACGCCTCCGTCCACCAGCAGAAAGGCCGGGCGCAGGCCCAGACCCTCTATGGCCCGGCGCATGGCCAGGTGCGTGGCGGCGAGTATGCCCTCCCGCTCTATGTAGTCCACGTCCACCACCCCCACGGCCCAGGCCAGCGCTCGCTCCTTGACCGCCGCCGCCACCTGCTCGCGGCGGAGCGGGGCGAGCTTCTTACCGTCGTCCAGCCCCGGGATGACCACGCCGGGGGGAAGGATCACCGCCGCCGCCACCACCGGCCCGGCCAGGGGACCGCGCCCGGCCTCATCCACGCCGGCCACCGGACCGCGACCCCCGGAGAGGGCGAGTTCGAAGGTGTAGTCAGGAGCCAATCCCGCCACCTCCCGTCCCGGCTCTCCCGCGCCGGAGCCTGCTCCGCGCGGGCCGGGGCAGACTACTTGCCCGCCTCCGCCCCCGTCGGGGGCGGCTCGAGGGTAATGCGGCCGAGCTTCCCCGCCTGGAAGTCCACCACCAGCGCCCGGGCCGCCCGCTCCCGGTCCGGCTCTCCGCCCGAGAGCAGGAAACCCCGGCGCCGGGCAATGCCGGCCAGCATGTCTTCGCTCGAACCCCATTCTACCCCGTAGCGCTGGCACACCGCCAGCCTCCCCCGCTCCGGCAGGGCAGCGAGCAGGCGGCCAACCACTTCCAGGTAGGAAACCTGGCCCCAGGGCAGCACGCCGACGGCGACCAGGGTGGCGGCCGCGGCCGGCTCGGGCCGGGGCGGCAACAGGCCGGGCAGGTCCAGCGCTTCCACTCCCTCCCCAGGCCCGTCGGCCACCCTCACCCACTGTTCCCCCCTGGTCACCCCGGGCAGGGCGCCCGTCCGTGCCACCCGCTGGCCCGTGAGGCGATTGAGCAGGGAGGACTTGCCCACGTTGGACACCCCCACCACCACCAGCCGCAGGGGGCGGCGCCAGGAACGCCCCTCCTGCCGACCCCGCCGGGCAGTCAGCCAGGCCCGAACCCCCTCCACCCCCCGGCCCGTGCGCGCGTCCACCACCACCGCCTCCTCGCCCCGGCGGGACAGGTGGGCAAGCCAGCCCTCGGTGGCCGCAGGGTCGGCCAGGTCTCCCCGGGTGAGCACCAGCAACCGGGGCCGGGCCCCCACCAGTTCCGCCAGGAAGGGATTGCGGGAAGCGGCAGGGGCCCGCGCATCCGCCACCTCGATGACCACATCCACCAGCTTCAACTTTTCCCGCAGCGTCCGCAGCGCCCTGGCCATATGGCCCGGATACCAGCTCATGGTCCCCACCGCGGTGCCACCTGCTGGCGCACCCCCGCCCGATGATACGACAGGCGCCCGGCGGGAGCAACCGCCGCCCCCGCGGCCCCCTACCGCACCAGGCACAGGCCCTCCAGACGGGTCGACTCCTCCGGCGCGAAGGTGGCCCTGACCTCCAGGTACCGGCCCGGGGGCAGGTGGGATGGATCTCCCGCCTGGTCCGTCCACCGCACGGCGTCGGGTGACGCCCGGAAGCTCACCGTTACCCCCGTGGCCCGGAGGGCGGTGACACGCCAGCTGACCGTGTCGCCCCCGTCCAGGAGCCAGACTGCCATGGGCCGGGGAACCACCTCCTGCACCGCACCCCCGTCCGTGACCAGATAGATGACGCCGTCGACCACCACCGCCGTCCCGCAGGCGGAGGCGGGCAGCGGCCGCCCCACCTCCCGCGCGGTGCCATCTCCACCGATCTCCAGGATGCGGGCGGAAGGCCCCTGGGGAGAAACGCCTCCTATAGCGTACAGACAGCCCTGCCAGTGGACCGCCGCCGGCCTCTGCAAGGGCACGGGAAGCAGGGCTGCCTGCCGCAGGGACCCCTCCTCCGGGCGCAGAAGCAGAACCTCGTCGAGGATCCCGGCCGGACCACGGCCCCCCACCAGCCATATCCCCTCGGCGGAACTCACCGCCCCGCCACGCCTCCCCGGCA
>Ga0080004_1129372_pt1 | contig 13475 bp, 14 predicted proteins | sample WasSprMetagenome_FD_69207 | JGI IMG/M metagenome (GOLD analysis project Ga0080004, IMG submission 69207) | Sulfidic aquatic microbial communities from Washburn Spring, Yellowstone National Park, USA - WS (SPADES assembly) (version 2) | ecosystem: Environmental > Aquatic > Thermal springs > Hot... | reverse complement strand
AAAACGCGTCGTACACCGTGACCTTGGCTTCCACAGCTATCTTGAAAGCATCCGTAAGATAGCTTTCCTGAGGCTCCATGCGTAAAGCCTTATTCTCGACTATGTCGCGGACAACTTCCACTGCAACTTCATAGCTCATCTCGTTCCTCGCAACCTTCTTCCACAACGCATTGGCGATCTCTTTCGCGGAGAGATCGAGCGTGAGTACTCCTTCCAACATTACCTGTTCGACCCTCTCCCATCCTGGCTCCCTAGAAAAGTACTTGACGAGGGCGGAGGAATCAATGACTCTCACGGTCCTCCCTCACGCTCCCAGCAGCAAAGCCTTCACGGCTAGGCTTGACACCGGCGAGAAGCCTGTCCCACTTTTCAATATGCCTCTTGAGCTTTATTTTCCAGGCGAGCTCCTCCAAAAACGCTCTAACCTCTCTGTTGATATCGACGCCGCTCTCTTCCAAAATCTCCTTGACTTCCCTAGGAACCCTTACACTTACAACTGAGCTCATCCCCTCCCTTGTAAACAAATTTGTAAACAAATTTATATACTTTACTGTAGCGTTTCCCCTTCTTACAAGTGGCACGAGCCCTCCCTCGACCCCTGCGCCCCTCGTCACGTAGACGAACGCCTCAACCCCTTTCGCGGTGGAGACATCGAGGCCCACGTACGCGCTTCTCCCCACACCGTCGGCCGGCTCGCCCAGCTTCCAGGTCAGGGGGCCTGCGAGGTTCCCCCGCGCCTTCTTCTCCTGTATCAGGTGCTCCGCGTAGACTCCAGCGCTGATGTTCGCGAGCACCGCGCGAGCGACGCTCGCCCCCTTTCCGCTCTCGAGCGCAGATTGGGGCGCGGGGGAGAGCACCAGCTGCGTGTGGCAGCCCCTCCTGCTGGCCGCCGACTTAACTATGTAGTACGCGCGCACCCTCTTGGGCAGCACCACTAGCAACAGATCTTCGGTCTTGGAAACCTCTTCCGCGGCTCCGGACACGGCTTCCTCTAGGGACTCCTTGTTCTTTACGAACGTGGGCGGGTCGTACTCGTACTCGATGGCGTCCTTCACCTCCAGCCCCCCGAAGTTCAGCTCCGAGTACCTCTCAGCCAGCATCCCAACGAATTCATTCACAGCATCCGCGCTCAGGGTCGAGGGGTACACTACCACCAGGTTTACCCCGTGCGCTCCCGCGTAGGGCTTAAGCTTCTTGCGGTCGAAGGCATAAAGGGGGAGTGCGGCGGGGGTTTCCCGAGCTTCCCCAGCGCGCGTGTGCGCTCATCCTGGGGGTTCCTCGACGGGCGCGGCGGGCGCTGGTGCGCACGGCGTTTATCTTTCCTTGCCTTAGTTTTCCGCGGAGCCGATGCGGGCTTTGAAGAGCGTGAGGGTGATGCCCCGCTCCTTTGGGGCGCGCCCGCCGTGCCGGCGCTGCGACGTTGGAAGGGGATGCGGCGCTTTGCGAGCAGTTCGGCGACCGTGTCGAAACGCTGCGGGTGGCGGGGGACGATGACAAACAAAAGGTCGGGTACGCTGCAGGTGGCCAGTGCGTCGAGGAGGAGGGCTTCTTCACCGTCGCGGGTGCTGGCGGCCAGCACCACCGGCCGTCCCGGAAAGCGGGCCCGCAGCGCCGCGGCGCGCGCCGCCGCGTCCGGCGGCGGCGTGACATCGAATTTCAGATTGCCGGTCACGTGCACGTTGCGGGCGCCCAGGGCCTGGAGGCGCGCCGCATCCCCTTCGGTCTGGGCGGCCACACCGGCAAGTCCTGCGAGCGTCTGTCGCACGAGGGGGCCGAGGCGCGCGTAGCGGCGCGCGGCGGGGGCGGAGAGTCTGGCGTTGACGAGCCACAAAGGCATGTTTTCCTCCCGGCAGCCGCTGATGAGATTCGGCCACAGCTCGGTTTCCATGAGGAGGCCGAGATGCGGCCGGAAATGGCGGAGGAAGCCGCGCACGGCGAAGGGATAATCATAAGGCAGCCAGCTTTGCAGCACGGTGTCGCCGAAAAGCGCGCGGCCGGTCTCTAGGCCAGTGGGCGTCATGTGGGTGAGGAGCACACACGCTTCCGGATGGCGCGCCCGGATAGCTTCGAGCAGGGGCTGGGCGGCGCGGGTTTCCCCCACGGAGACGGCGTGGATCCAGATCACGGGTTTGTCGGGCCGGGTGTCGTAGCGACCGAACCGCTCCCCCAGCCGGCGCAGGTAACCGGGCTGCCGCCGGGCGCGCCAGGCAAGGCGCAGCAATACCGCCGGCAGCAGCAGGAAGAGGAGGAAGGTGTAGAGCCTTCGCATCAGATGAATCCCTGCGCCGCCCAGTCCTCGATGAGGGCGAGCACTTCGGCCACCTCCGGAAAGCGGCCCATCGTGCCCAGATTGGCGTAAGGGGTGGGCGCAAGGACACCGTTTCGCGCGGGATCGGAGCCGCCATAGAGGCCGATGGTGGGGGTGCCCACCGCCGCCGCAAGATGCAGCAGTCCCGTATCCACCCCCACGGCGAGGCGCGCGTGGGCCGCCAGGGCCGCTGCTTCCCCAAGGCGCAGGCGGGGGGCGACCAGCGCCCCGGGGAGTGCCTCGGCGATGCGCCGCGCCCGTTCGTATTCCGCCCCGCTTCCCCAAGGCAGCATGAGGCCGAAACCCTTTTGCGCGAGCGCCTGACCGAGGGCGATCCAGTGGTCCTCCGGCCAGAGCTTTTCCGCGCGGCTCGTGGCGGTGAGGCACACCGCATAGGGGCCCGGCGGGGCGAAACTGGGTGCGGCAGCAGGCCGCGGCAGGCCGTAGTCCAAGGGCAGTTCCCTGGATAGCCCAAACTCCGCGGCGGCAAGCTGCCGGTAGCGCCGCACGGCATGCTCGCCGGGTTCCACCGAGTGGCAGCGGTCATAGAAGAGGGCGGCAAGACGCTCCCGGGCGCAGTCGCGGCAGTATCCCACGTGGGTGCCCCGCGCCAGGCGCGCCAGCACCGCACTCTTGATGAGGCCCTGGGTATCCAGGATGACGTCGTATTCTTCCTGCCCAAGGCGGGCAAGAAAGGCCCTGATCTCGCGCCAGGTGGAAGGGCGCCATGCCTGGCGTCGCCAGCGCCGCAGCGCCACGGGAATCACCGTCGCGATGGCGGGATGAAGCCGCGGAATGTCGGCGAAGGCCTCCTCCACCAGCCAGTGGAGGGTGGCCTCAGGGAAACGGCTGCGGATGTCCGCCACCACCGGGAGGTTGTGGATCACATCGCCCATGGAGGAGGTTTTGACGAGCAGCACCCGCATGGGGCCGACAGCGTACACGGAAACCGGCCTTTGCGCATAGAATGGCGCCTTCATGGCCCGCCTGCCCCTTTCCGTGACCATCATCGCCCGCGATGCCGCCCATGAAATCGGGCCCTGCCTCGATTCGGTGGCGTTCGCCGACGAAATCCTGGTGGTGGATTCGGGTAGCCGGGATGACACGGTGGGGCTGGCGCAGGCCAAGGGGGCACGGGTGATCCAGCAGGCGTGGCTGGGCTACGGTCGGCAGAAACAGTTCGCCGTCGAGGCGGCAGCCCATGACTGGGTGTTGTCGCTGGATGCCGACGAGCGGGTGAGTCCGGAACTGCGCCAGGCGATCGAGGCGGCGCTTGTCGCGCCTGCCGCGGCGGGCTTCGAGATGGCACGCAGAAACCGCTTCCTCGGCCGCTGGCTTGCCCACGGCGAGGGGTATCCGGACTGGTCCCTGCGGCTTTTCGACCGCCGCCGGGCCCGCTGGAGTGAGGACCCGGTGCACGAGAAAGTGATCTGCAGCGGGCCGGTGGAACGGCTGCACGGGGATCTTCTGCACGAATCCTGCGATACCCTGGAACGGTATCTTGCCAAGCAGAACCACTACACCAGCCTGCAGGCGGAGGCGCTCCACCGTCGGGGGGAACAGGCGGGGCTCTTCCGCCTGCTGTTGAGCCCCCTTTTCCGTTTCGTCAGGTTCTATTTCCTGCGCGGGGGCTTTCTCGACGGCCTGCCGGGGTTCATTCACATCGTGATCGGCTGCATGAACAGTTTTCTCAAATACGCGAAGCTTTTTGAGCGACAGGGAAAGGACAGGCATTGAGGATCCTCGTCACCGGCTGCGCCGGCTTCATCGGCATGCATACTGCCCAGCGCCTCATCGCCCGCGGCGACGAAGTGGTGGGGGTGGACAACCTGAACGACTATTACGATGTCAAGCTCAAGGTGGACCGCCTGCGCCAGCTCGAAGGCCGGCGGGGCTTCGCCTTCGCCGAGCTGAACCTCGCCGATCGCGCGGCCTGCCGGGAGCTCTTCAGCAAGGGGCGGTTCGAACGGGTGGTGCATCTGGCGGCCCAGCCCGGCGTGCGCTATTCCCTGAAAAACCCCCAGGCCTATATCGATGCCAACCTGGTCGCCTTTGCCAATGTGCTGGAGGGGTGCCGCCAGAACGGCGTCACCCATCTCGTCTACGCCAGCAGTTCCTCAGTCTATGGGGCCAACCGCAAGATGCCCTTCTCCGAGCACGACAACGTGGACCATCCGCTGAGTCTCTACGCCGCCACGAAAAAGGCCAACGAGCTCATGGCCCACACCTACAGCCATCTCTTCGGCCTGCCCACCACGGGTCTGCGTTTCTTCACCGTCTACGGGCCCTGGGGCCGGCCGGACATGTCGCCCTCCCTCTTCGTCGGCGCCATTCTCCGCGGCGAGCCCATCCAGGTTTTCAACGAGGGCAGGATGCGGCGCGACTTCACCTATATCGACGATATCGTGGAGGGCGTGGTGCGCGTCCTCGACACGGTGCCGGCGCCCAATCCGGCTTTCGATCCCCGGCAGCCCGACCCGGCGCAAAGCCACGCCCCCTACCGCATCTACAACATCGGCAACCACGAACCGGTGGAACTCATGACCTTCATCGAGACCATCGAGGCGGCCGTCGGCAGGAAGGCGCAGAAGATTTTCCTGCCCATGCAGCCGGGGGACGTGGAAGCCACCTATGCGGATACCACCCTGCTGCGGGAGGCGGTGGGCTTTGCCCCGGCCACCCCCTTGAGCGAGGGTATCCGCCGCTTCGTCGCCTGGTATCTGGACTATTACGGCAAGCGCTGAAGGAGACGACATGACCATCCTGGTCACAGGCGGTGCCGGCTTCATCGGTGCGAACTTCGTCCTCGACTGGTTCAAGCACCACGACGAGCCGGTGGTAAACCTGGACAAGCTCACCTATGCGGGCAATCTGCAGAACCTGGCGAGCCTCGAAGGTGATGCCCGCCACATTTTTGTCCGCGGCGACATCAACGACCGCTCCCTGGTGGAGCACCTCCTTTCTGCCCATGAGGTGCGCGCCATCTTCCATTTCGCCGCCGAGTCCCACGTGGACCGCTCCATCCACGGCCCGGAGGACTTCATCACCACCAACATCAACGGCACCTTCCACCTCCTGGAGGCGGCGCGCGCCTACTGGTCGGCCCTGGCGGAAAAGCGCCGCGCGGCCTTCCGCTTCCTCCACGTCTCTACGGACGAGGTGTACGGGTCGCTTGCGCCGGGAAAGCCGCCTTTTTCCGAAACCACCTGTTTTGCCCCCAACAGTCCCTATGCCGCGTCGAAGGCGGCCTCCGACCATCTGGTGCGCGCCTGGCACCACACCTATGGTCTGCCTGTGCTCATCACCCACTGCTCCAACAACTACGGCCCCTACCAGTTTCCGGAAAAACTCATCCCCCTCATGATCCTCAATGCCCGGGCCGGCAAGTCGCTGCCCATCTACGGCGACGGGCGCAACATCCGCGACTGGCTCTATGTCGCCGACCACTGCGCAGCGCTACGGCGGGTGCTGGAAGCCGGCCGGCCTGGGGAGACCTACAACATCGGCGGCCTGAACGAAAAAACCAATCTGGAGGTGGTGCAGGCGATCTGCGCCATCCTGGACCGTCTGGCACCCGAGGGCGCCCCCCATGCCCGCCTCATCACCTTCGTCGAGGACCGGCCCGGCCATGACCGCCGCTATGCCATCGACGCCACGCGGATTAGGCGGGAACTTAGCTGGGAGCCGCAGGAAAGCTTTGCCACGGGGCTGGAAAAGACCGTGCGCTGGTATCTCGCCCACGGCGACTGGGTGGACAGCGTGACCAGCGGCGCCTACCGCGACTGGATCGAGCGCCACTATGGCGCCTCCCTCCCCCCTCGGGGCGCGCCCCCCGGCGCTGCCTGAGCCCTGCGGGCGTTGACAAGGGCAGCCCGCCTCTCTAAAATCCACCGTCTTTTCAGCAGCCCGGAATATAAACCGCCCCGCCGGAAACCAAGCGGGGACGGCTCGGGTGAGGGATCAGAGCACGTTGGGACGGCGCAGGAAGGCGCGCCGTCCCTTCGTTTTTAGCCAAAGGAAGATGCCATGCCAACGATCAACCAGCTGGTGCGCAAGGGCCGCAAGGCACCCGTTTCCAAGAGCAAGGTGCCGGCCCTGCAGGGTTGTCCCCAGAAACGGGGGGTGTGCACGCGCGTGTACACGACGACGCCGAAGAAGCCCAACTCTGCGCTGCGAAAAGTGGCCAAGGTCCGTCTCACCAACGGCTTCGAGGTGATCAGCTACATCGGCGGCGAGGGTCATAACCTGCAGGAGCACTCGGTGGTGTTGATCCGCGGCGGCCGGGTGAAGGACCTGCCGGGCGTGCGCTACCACATCGTGCGCGGCAGCCTGGACACCGCCGGCGTGAAGGACCGCAAACAGGGTCGTTCCAAGTATGGCGCCAAGCGTCCGAAGGCGGCGTGACGCGCAGGCACAGAGAATCTGAAAGACCGAGGAAAGCATGCCACGTCGTAGAGAAGTCCCCAAACGCGAGATTCTTCCCGATCCGAAATTCGGCAACGCGGAAGTGTCCAAATTCATCAACGTGCTGATGATCGGCGGCAAGAAGTCGGTCGCCGAGCGCATCATGTACGGCGCGCTGGAGCAGATTGCCAAGAAGACCGGCAAGGATCCGTTGGAGGTGTTCTCCCAGGCGCTGGCCAATGCCCGTCCCCTGGTGGAGGTCAAGAGCCGGCGCGTCGGTGGGGCCAACTACCAGGTGCCGGTGGAAGTGCGGCCCTCCCGCCGGGTGGCGCTGGCCATGCGCTGGCTGCGGGATGCGGCGCGCAAGCGGGGTGAGAAATCCATGGGGCAGCGCCTGGCCAATGAGCTCATGGATGCGGCAGAGGGTCGTGGCGGCGCAGTGAAGAAGCGCGAGGAAGTGCACCGCATGGCGGAGGCCAACAAGGCGTTCTCCCATTTCCGCTTCTGACGGGGCGGTTTTACCCATCACGAAAGGCGCCGGCGCAAGCGGACGGTGCCTTAAGAAAGAATTTGAGGCTGATTCAAAGTGGCACGTAAAACACCCATCGAACGATACCGCAACATCGGTATCTCGGCGCACATCGACGCCGGCAAGACCACGACCACCGAGCGCATCCTCTTCTATACGGGGCTGTCGCACAAGATCGGGGAAGTGCACGATGGCGCCGCCATCATGGACTGGATGGAGCAGGAACGGGAGCGGGGCATCACCATCACCTCCGCCGCCACCACCTGCTTCTGGCGGGGCATGGACGGCAGCTTCCCCGAGCACCGCATCAACATCATCGACACCCCGGGGCACGTGGACTTCACCATCGAGGTGGAGCGGTCCATGCGCGTGCTGGATGGCGCCTGCATGGTGTATTGCGCCGTGGGCGGGGTGCAGCCCCAGTCGGAGACGGTCTGGCGTCAGGCCAACAAATACCGCGTGCCACGCCTCGCTTTCGTGAACAAGATGGACCGCACCGGCGCCAACTTCTTCCGCGTCGAGGAGCAGATGCGCTCGCGCCTGAAAGCCAACCCGGTGCCCATCCAGGTGCCCATCGGCGCCGAGGAAAACTTCAAGGGTGTGGTGGACCTCGTGCGCATGAAGGCCATCATCTGGGACGAGGCCACTCAGGGCACCCGCTTCGAGCTCGTGGACATCCCGGCCGATCTGCTGGATACCTGCCGTAAGTGGCGGGAGAAAATGGTCGAAGCTGCCGCCGAAGCCTCCGAGGAGCTGATGAACAAATACCTCGAGGAAGGTGATCTGTCCGAGGCGGAGATCAAGCAGGGGCTGCGGCTGCGCACCATCTCGTGCGAGATCGTGCCCATGCTTTGCGGCTCGGCCTTCAAGAACAAGGGCGTGCAGGCCATGCTAGATGCGGTGATCGAATACCTGCCCTCCCCGGTGGACATTCCGCCGGTGAAAGGGGAAAGCGAGAACGGCCAGCCCGCGGAGCGCGTGGCCTCCGACGACGAACCTTTCTCGGCGCTGGCGTTCAAGATCATGAGTGATCCCTATGTGGGCCAGCTCACCTTCTTCCGCGTCTATTCCGGCGTGGTCACCTCCGGCGACACCATCTACAACCCGGTGAAGGGGCGCAAGGAGCGCATCGGTCGCCTGGTGCAGATGCACGCCAACCAGCGCGACGAGATCAAGGAAGTGCGTGCCGGCGACATCGCGGCCGCCGTGGGCCTGAAAGAGGCCAGCACTGGGGATACGCTGTGCGATCCGAACCACCCCATCATCCTCGAACGCATGGAATTTCCGGAGCCCGTGATCCATGTGGCGGTCGAGCCGAAGACCAAGGCGGATCAGGAAAAAATGGGTGTGGCCTTGAGCCGTCTGGCGCAGGAGGACCCCTCCTTCCGCGTGCGCACCGACGAGGAGTCCGGGCAAACCATCATCTCCGGCATGGGCGAGCTGCACCTGGAAATCATCGTCGACCGCATGAAGCGGGAATTCGGCGTGGAAGCCAACGTGGGTGCGCCGCAGGTGGCTTACCGGGAGACCATCCGCAAATCGGTGGAGGTCGAAGGCAAGTACATCAAGCAGTCCGGTGGCAAGGGCCAGTATGGTCACGTGGTGCTGGTGTTGGAGCCGCAGCCGGAGGGCGGTGGCTATGCCTTCGTTGACGAAATCAAGGGCGGGGTGGTTCCCCGCGAATTCATCCCCTCCGTGGACAAGGGTGTGCAGGAGGCGATGAAGGCGGGGGTGCTGGCTGGTTATCCGGTGGTGGACGTCAAGGTGCGCCTCGTCTTCGGTTCCTACCACGAGGTGGACTCCAGCCAGATTGCCTTCGAAATGGCGGCCTCCATGGCCTTCAAGGACGGCATGCGCAAGGCCAATCCGGTGCTCCTCGAACCCATGATGGCGGTGGAGGTGGAAACGCCGGAAGAATACATGGGGGATGTGATGGGCGACCTCAACCGGCGCCGCGGCATCATCCAGGGGATGGAAGACATTCCCACCGGCAAGGTGATCAAGGCGGAAGTGCCCCTGGCGGAGATGTTTGGCTATTCGACGGACCTGCGCTCCATGACCCAGGGCCGTGCCACCTACTCCATGGAATTCAAGCACTATGCGGAAGCACCGAAGCACGTGGCTGACGCGGTGATCAACAAGAAATAGTCTCAACCTTATCGAGAGGATTGATCATGGCAAAGGAAAAATTCGAGCGTAAGAAGCCGCATGTGAACGTGGGGACGATTGGCCACGTGGACCATGGCAAGACCACGCTGACGGCGGCGATCACCACGATTTTGGCGAAGAAGTATGGTGGTCAGGCAAAGAAGTATGACGAGATTGACTCGGCGCCGGAGGAGAAGGCGCGTGGGATTACCATTAACACGGCGCATGTGGAGTATGAGACGGAGAAGCGTCACTATGCGCATGTGGACTGTCCGGGTCATGCGGACTATGTGAAGAACATGATCACGGGTGCGGCGCAGATGGATGGAGCGATTCTGGTGGTATCGGCGGCGGATGGTCCGATGCCGCAGACGCGGGAGCATATTTTGCTGGCGCGTCAGGTGGGGGTGCCGTACATCGTGGTGTATTTGAACAAGGCGGACATGGTGGATGATCCCGAGCTTCTGGAGCTGGTGGAGATGGAAGTGCGGGAGCTTTTGTCCAAGTATGATTTTCCTGGGGATGAGACGCCGATCATTGTGGGGTCGGCGCTGAAGGCATTGGAAGGGGACCAGTCTGAGATTGGTGAGCCGTCGATTCTCAAGCTGGCGGATGCGTTGGACAACTATATACCGGAGCCGGTGCGGGCGATTGACCAGCCTTTTCTGATGCCCATTGAGGATGTGTTTTCGATTTCTGGTCGTGGCACGGTGGTGACGGGCCGTGTGGAGCGTGGTGTGGTCAAGGTGGGGGACGAGGTGGAGATTGTGGGCCTGCGTCCGACGCAGAAGACCACGGTGACGGGTGTGGAGATGTTCCGCAAGCTTCTGGACGAAGGTCGTGCGGGGGACAACGTTGGTGTGTTGCTGCGTGGGACCAAGCGGGAGGAAGTGGAGCGTGGGCAGGTGCTGGCCAAGCCAGGGACGATCACGCCGCACACCAAGTTTACGGCGGAGATTTATGTGCTGTCGAAGGAGGAGGGGGGTCGGCACACGCCGTTTTTCAATGGTTACCGGCCGCAGTTTTATTTCCGGACGACGGACGTGACGGGGGCGGTGGAGCTGCCGGCGGGGGTGGAGATGGTGATGCCGGGGGACAATGTGCAGATCACGGTGAGCCTGATTCAGCCCATTGCCATGGAAGAGGGTTTGCGTTTTGCCATCCGCGAGGGTGGGCGGACCGTGGGCGCCGGCGTGGTGTCGAAAATCATCGAGTGAGAAGGCGGCGCGGCCCTGCGGCCGCGCCATGTTGCAAACGGCATTCAGGCCAGTAGCTCAATTGGCAGAGCGGCGGTCTCCAAAACCGCAGGTTGGGGGTTCGAGACCCTCCTGGCCTGCCAGACACACCGGCGCGGCGGCCACCGCTTCCGGGAAACAGGCGACGCCGCCGGTTGCCCGTTGAAGCGCCACCGCGCCCGAGGCTTAAGTCATGGCAGACAGAATCAAACTGGCCCTGGCGGGCCTTGCCATCGTGGCGGGGCTCGTCGGGTTTTATGCATTGGCCAACCGGCCCCTGGGGCTGCGCGTGCTCTCCGTCATTGGCGGGGTGGCGGCGGCGGCCGTGGTGGGCTGGTTCACCGAACCGGGGCGCCAGTTTGTGGTCTTCGCCCGGGAGTCCGTCGCCGAGGCCAAGCGTGTGGTCTGGCCCACCCGCAAGGAAGCCATGCAGACCACGGGGGTGGTGTTCGTTTTCGTGGTCCTCATGGCGCTGTTCGTCTTCGTGGTGGACGTGTCGCTTTCCGCAATCGTGCGCATGTTGATGGAACGGGGAAGCTGATGGCCAAACGCTGGTACGTGGTGCACACCTATTCCGGCTTCGAGAAGAGTGTCAAGCGGGCCCTCGAGGAACGCATCAAGCGCGCCCACATGGAGGACAAGTTCGGCCAGATCCTGGTGCCCGTGGAAGAAGTGGTGGAGATGAAGGGCGGCCAGAAGCGCACCAGCGAACGCAAGTTCTTCCCGGGTTATGTGCTGGTGGAAATGGAAATGGACGATGCCACCTGGCACCTGGTGAAGAGCGTGCCCAAGGTCACCGGCTTCGTCGGCGGCTCCGCCGCCAAGCCCACCCCCATCGGCGAGAAGGAAGTGCAGGCGCTGATGCAGCAGATCCAGGAGGGCGTGGAAAAACCCAAGCCCAAGGTCCTCTTCGAGGTGGGCGAGGCGGTGCGGGTGACGGAAGGCCCCTTCGCCGACTTCCACGGCAACGTGGAAGAGGTCAATTACGACAAGAACAAGCTGCGGGTGTCGGTGATGATCTTTGGCCGTTCCACCCCCGTGGAGCTGGATTTCAGCCAGGTGGAAAAGGCCTGAGGCACACCGCAGGCTGCGCGCGAGGCGGGGCCCAACAGGGTGTGGCGTATTCGGGCAGGCCGGAAGCCCTGATTCCGGCACGAGGAGCGCGAGCCGGCTTGCCGGCCGTGCGTTTGGACTCACTTCAAGCAAAGGAAAGCCATCATGGCAAAGAAAATCGTCGGCTACATCAAGCTCCAGGTGCCGGCGGGCAAGGCCAATCCCTCGCCCCCCATCGGCCCTGCCCTGGGCCAGCGCGGCCTCAACATCATGGAATTCTGCAAGGCCTTCAATGCCCAGACCCAGGGCATGGAGCCCGGCCTGCCGATTCCCGTGGTGATCACCGCCTACGCGGACAAATCCTTCACCTTCGTGCTCAAGACGCCGCCTGCCAGCGTGCTCCTGAAGAAGGCGGCGAAGGTGGAGAAGGGCTCCAGCAAGCCCCACACCGACAAGGTGGGCCGCATCACCCGCGCCCAGGCCGAGGAAATCGCCAAAATGAAAATGCCCGATCTCACCGCCGCCGATCTGGAGGCCGCGGTGCGCACCATTGCCGGCAGCGCCCGCAGCATGGGCATCGAAGTGGAGGGAGTCTGACATGGCGAAGATTTCCAAACGCCGCCAGGCCATCCTGGCCAAGGTGGACCGCACCAAGGCCTACCCCCTGGACGAGGCGCTGAAACTGGTGAAGGAAACCGCCACTGCCAAATTCGACGAGTCGGTGGATGTGGCGGTGAATCTGGGGGTGGATGCGCGCAAATCCGATCAGCTCGTGCGCGGCTCCCTCGTGCTGCCCAAGGGCACCGGGAAGAAGGTGCGGGTGGCGGTCTTCGCCCAGGGCCCGGCCGCCGAAGCGGCGAAGGAAGCGGGGGCCGACGTGGTGGGCTTCGATGATCTCGCCGCCCGGATCAAGGAAGGCTGGCTGGAATTCGACGTGGTCATCGCCACCCCCGATTCCATGCGGGTGGTGGGCCAGTTGGGCCAGATTCTCGGTCCGCGGGGGCTGATGCCCAATCCCAAGGTGGGCACCGTCACCCCCAACGTGGCGGAGGCGGTGAAAAATGCCAAGGCGGGTCAGGTGCAGTTCCGCACCGACAAGGCCGGCATCGTCCATTGCACCATTGGCCGCGCCTCCTTCCCGCCCGAGGATCTGAAGGCGAATCTCCTGGCCCTGGTGGAGGCGCTCAACAAGGCCAAGCCGGCTGCCGCCAAGGGGGTGTATCTCAAGCGCATCGCCGTCTCCAGCACCATGGGGGTGGGCGTGAAGGTGGACCAGGGATCGCTGACCGCCTGAGGTGCGTCCCGCCTGCCTGCCGCGCGGCGCAGGCAGACGCGGCCGAACAGGGGAAGGGAAAAGACTTTGGGCCCGGTCACTCGACTGGTCGCCGCATCTCCGCCGGTTACCGACCGCAACTCCGGTAACCGGCGGGGATCGGCGACCGGGTTGGGTGAACGGGGTTATCAAAGACCGTAGGTGTCCGTGAGGACTCAATGGAAGGCGAAGGGAAACGGGCACAGGGTGCTGCCGCTCCCACCAGCCGGAAGCCTACGCAGATGGCGTACCCAAGACAGGATGATCGTTGTGCAAGCGATGTTCTCCTATCGGAAGGTCGCCGATTCGCGGTGAGTTCAAGCCGCATTCGACGTAAGGAGTAAGACCGTGGCTCTCAATCTGCAGAAGAAGCAAGAGGTCGTGGCCGAGGTGAGCGAGCAGGTGGCGCGCGCCCAGGCCATCATCCTCGCTGAGTACCGCGGCCTGGGAGCGGGGGGCAGGACGGTACTGCGGGGGAGAGCGGGG
>Ga0080004_1119909_pt1 | contig 13475 bp, 14 predicted proteins | sample WasSprMetagenome_FD_69207 | JGI IMG/M metagenome (GOLD analysis project Ga0080004, IMG submission 69207) | Sulfidic aquatic microbial communities from Washburn Spring, Yellowstone National Park, USA - WS (SPADES assembly) (version 2) | ecosystem: Environmental > Aquatic > Thermal springs > Hot... | reverse complement strand
GAAATATAGTGCCATATTTACTTAAGGCCCATTTATAGTGCTTCTCAGAGACAATCTGCAAGCCATATTCTTCAGAGGAACCTGCAAACACAATTTTACAGTCTAAGTTTTTGAGCCTTACTGCCTCCAGCAGGTTTTGAGTTCCCAAACTATTGACTCTAAAGGTTTCTAATGGATCTAAAAAGCTTCTGGGAACATAGGATTGGGATGCAAGGTGGAAAATTACATCGGGTTGAACTTTATCAAGAGCAAATAATAAACTGGTTAGATCGGTTACATCACCTTCAACAAGACTCACTCTGTCTATTATACCTGTTTCTATAAGCCTTTTTGGCATGTTACCGTCAGCCCTTCTCCTAAACAGGCCTAAACTTCATAGCCCAGATCCAAAAGTTTCCTAGCCAGATATGGTCCTACGAAGCCTGTTATCCCAGTTATTAGTGCCCTACTCATATCCGCTCACCTGTTCACTTTTCCTCTTTGCATATAAAAACCCTCTAGCTTTCTTCCATCAGAAGTGCACCAAAGCTTTTTAACTTCTACTGTAATTCTACAAATTCTATTTTTTAACTAATGGTATTTTTACTTTATTTTCTTTTATATTGCTAAACTACAGGTACCTCTTTCATAAAGCCTTATTTGTTTATCGTTTACTCCTTCTTTGTATGAAATTTGGAACCAACTTTTCTAAGCGTTTATGTTCTTGGAGAGCTATAGTGTTAAAAACAGCGATCGCTACTATAAAAGAAATCAAGGCTTCTTTTGTTTGATTCGCTGGTTGTTGATAATGTTTGTATTTAATGTATTATTCTGTTTCATATTAATCTCTTGAACACGTTGCGCGATACCTTTTTCCATATTTGCCACCTAATGCCAACTTTTTCAAAGCTATTCAAAGCAGTGCATTGGAATATTTTTGTTCCTACGGGAAGTAATAAAAAATTAGGTTACTTGTTGCTATCACTTGGTTGTACTGTTCAGCAAAGCCTTTGTAACATATTTTATTTGGAGGTATATAATATTGAGCCACTTCTCCTCTCATGCCATATAGTAAATTCTTTTTGGTTAATACCATTAACTTAGTATACTTGACAATATTTGATACCTCAGTATATGAAGAGCAGTCAAGTAGGTATGTGTATTCCCCCAAAGGCATAACAATGATCTGACTAGTGTAATTATGAGAGTATATAGTAAAGCCCATACTGCTGGAGGTTGCAAAATCTGCAAAAACAGTTAATTTGCTAATGTCTGTTAAGGTCATAATCACCAGAGCCGTTTGCTTTATTTCGTCTCCACTTATTATTGGGATGATGCCTTTCTTTGCTAGGTCTACGTTGAGAACTATAAATAGCGTGTTGTTCAGCAACATCAATATGAATATGAGGATTAATACTGCTCTCAATAACAGTTTTGTGAAGTTTTTAAATGATTTGGAGATCAATTGGTACAAGAGAATGTATGTAAAGGATAACACATATAACGCAACAAATTGATAGAGGATAACTGCTCCTTTGTAAACTACTGAGTAAATCAGGGAAATACCCAATATACCTCCACATAAAGAAAGTATAAATACAGCTAACGCTTTAGAATCGATGTACCCCTGTTGGTCATTTTTATCCCTCAAAAAGGTATAGATACTTAACAGAAAGCCTATTGTTAATATCAAATACTTAGAGGTTCCCTCCAGCAGGCTTTGATATTTTGAAAGGGGAAAGATTTCGTAAAATAGGTCTGCATACTTTTGATGGTATGGGGGTTCCATAGGGGTTATTTTAAGGACCTTAGCTATAGTATATACAGTATTATCGATTAATAAAGCAATGGGATCACTGCCTTCTATAAAGGAACTAAATAGCTCTAAATCTTTTAAGTAATATACTTCCAGCAAAGATGCCGATATGAGAAAGGGAGTCAATACAACTAGCATGTACATCAGATTTCTTTGCTTTCGAGCTTTATGAACGCTCAAACCTGACATTATAGCCGCGTATATAAACAGCATCATCAGAACGATACCATTAGCATACTGATGAGATAATAAAATATTTAGCAACAATACGCTTCCAAATACAAAGTTCTTATAAGTGAATGAGCGCGATAATAACCCCCTAATAAAGACAATATAGAGAAATATTAGTAGGTATGCCATTGAAATGGAGTGGTAGCTTGTTACCGTAAAATATGGTAACAACGAGGTTGAAACACTAAATAGCAAAAGTGATGATGATGATGTTTTGCGATAGACAGTGCTGGCAATAAGATAAGTTACCAGAACAGTCACTATTAATCCATCGGGTATAAGGATAACATGAACGGGTTGAAGGTATGTCACAATTGAAATTACCGTGGTTAATAAAACAGAGATAGGCCTATCTTGTACAAGTGCAATTGGTGCCCAATAAGAAAAATCCCCGGGGGTAGCCAGTCTTCCGTTTTGGAGGATAGGATTAGAGGCTATAACTACCTTAATTGAAAAAATTTCTACGATTCCTTGAATGGCTATTAATAAATACATTACTATAATTAAGCAGAATAAAAGTAATAACTTAAGTTTCATACTTTCTCCTTAGATAAGTTTTAACTAGGAATCTTATTTTCTTCTCGAACATCTCTTCGTCAAATAGCAATGATCTTGAGATTGCTAATTCATGGTAGAACTCCCATAACATGGTATTTGTTAGAAGTGAATAAATTAATTCTGCAGCTTCTTTAGCGTTCTCAAAACTAAGCCCATATTTGTCCTGATCTAATATGTCTAAGTAAGGACCACCACTTCTATTAACTATCACTGGTAGTCCAGCAGCCATAGCTTCGACCACCGAAATGCCAAAATGCTCATTTTTCATAGGATGAACATAAACTTTGGCTTTACAAAGCAAGACTATTTTTTCCTCTTCACTTATATTGGGTAGTATAAGAAGCATATCCTCTACATTAAGTTTCTTTGATATTTCTTGTATATGTCTCAAGACATTTAAACCTCTAGAACCTTTCACAGCACCAGCTATTATGAATTTAACATGTAATCCTAAATTCTTTACATGATAAGCTATTAATGGTATAACTTCTAGGTTTTTCTCATATGAAAAACGAGATACTGTTATAACAGCATCTTGTCTTTCTTCGTCGCTAACGTTAACACACTCTTTCAAGATCTTACGTACCTCCACTGGAGGGTAAATTACTATTGAATTCTTGTTTAAAAGCCTCTTTATTTCAAGCTTTGTATAGTTACTATTTGCTAGGTATAGTTGAGATCTGATCTGGTTGCCGAAGAGCAGTGAAACTATAGACGCTAATATAAAGGTAAGCACATATAGAAAGGAGCCGTACAACTCATTAATGATCTTATGTGACGTAAAGGTCTCTTTTCTAAGTGCCTCTTGATGAAACAGGGGGAAATGAATATATGCTATATCTTCAAAAATAGGAGTAAAGGTGGGTGCTAAATTTATTACGAGATGATACTTAGTTCGTAAAATAGCCACGGCGAAGAATTCTAAAAACCATGATATCAGGTTCCGGAAAAGCAACTTTGATGCAAAGGGCACGTGTATATAATATAATCTAGAACAATGTTGCCGTAGTTTACAGAGAAAAGCATAATCGGCAATGCCGAAGAGTAGTATATCTATGCTAATCTCCTTTTGTGAAGACATTCTTTGCACGCACGCGCTAAAGTTTAAAAGAAAGCTATTAGTGCCTCCATAGCCTCTTGTTACATAGCTGTAAATCAAAACCTTATACATATTTACCCCATGCTAACTTTTATAGGAAAGAAAGGACTTTTTCTTTCTGAGAGCATATGGTTGTAGTTAATATTATTACATGTTTATACAATAAATAAGGCGCGTAATATAATCTAAATGTGCGAAAAAGTCTTCCTAGATCACCAAGGGTAAAATACATGATAGAATTACAGAAAGCGCGCTTGCTCTAGTTTCTTTTATTAATTTATTTACATATTTACTATAATAACATGTTCTTCTAACATATTTTTCTAATTTTTTAAATTCACCCATATGAATTTCGAATCCCGATATTATCGGTATAACGCAAATTCTAGGCTTATGCATCAATAGTCTTAACTGGAATTCTATATCCTCTCCAACTAAAAGCCCCTCGGCATATCCACTTATTTCAAGAAATAATTCTTTTTTAAGTATTCGGGAAATACTTTGTTGTAGATTATAAGATGAGAATATCTTTTCTAACAGTCGTATTTTAGTCCATATCGATATCGGTCTTGGCAAAACAACATGCAGTATAGCTTCTGGTTTCTTCGTGGTTATTATTTGTTCTATCGAATTCAGCAAAGTACAAGTCATCCATGAATCATCATCAAGTATAAATGCACGCGTGCTATCTATTTTCATCTCAGAAATGAGGAGAAGTAACCTATAAGTGTACTAAAGAGCGAGAAAATTTTATAAAGAACATATAGAGGATAGTAATACCTGAATACTCTAGGAGCATCTTGAAATTTTAGTGGCGGGTTTACATAAGAGGACGTAATTGAGGTAAGCTTCATCTCGGTTAAGATCTTTTTAAGGTACTTCCCATAATTGTATGCCCTTAAAATGTATTCATTTAGGGTCTTAAACTCTCCGAGATGAACTTCGTAACCTTTATCTACGGTAATTGCCGTTATTTTCGCACCCGATCTCAGCAATCTCCATTGAAACTCTATATCTTCGCTGACTACTAACCCCTCTCTATATCCCCCGATGCTAATGAAAAGAGCTCTTCTAAGGATCCTGCTACTACTTTGAAGTAAGTTGAACGATGAAAAGTATTTCTCTATGAATCTAACCTTAGCCCATACGGATATTGGGTATGGGAGTGCTGCATGTAATACCGCATCGGGTTTTTCTTCTAGTAAAATCTTCTTTAATGATTTGAGAAAAGAGCAACTTATAAACATGTCGTCAGCTATTATATAGACGTACTCCGATGTACTACGCATAATTCCGATATTCATCTGTTTTGCCCTCGTATCTTCGCCCGGTCTCCTCTCCACTATTATCAGTTTACAGTTTACTATGTTACATAGTTTCTTGTAAAGTTTGTTAGCAGGGTTGTCGCTTGTGCTTACAATTATGATTTCAAGATCGCTTTCTAAGCAGAACTTCCTAAGAAACCGCATAAACTTGATAAGATGAGGAGAATATCTAGCTGTCGGTATAACTATGGAAAGCAATGATATTGTAGACTTGGATGAAATCTCACTATTCATAAATTGTCACTTAGGGCTTTATCGTAAAGTTTCAGATAATTCTGCACCATGTAGATTAAGCTAAACTTTCTTAGCTCATCATTCTCCATAGAAATTTCTTCGGGATATGTGTTGGAGTAAAGTATAAATTCTAAGTGCTCGATATATTCTTTTGCGTTTTTAGCGATTATTAGATTTCTGTGGCATAGTTCACGAAAGCTAGGGAGATCGAGAGCTAATACTTTCTTATTCAACCATAGAGCTTCTATGACGGTAATTGGGCAAGCCTCGTAGAGGCTCGGAAACGGAATTAAGTCAGCTAATGACATTAGTCTTATAGTCTCATCATATGGAAGTCTACCTGTTAGAACCACGTTGCTCTCCACGTGTAGCTTATTAGAAACTCTCTCTATGAAGCTCTTTACTAATGAAGGACCCACAAGAACAAGCAGTAGTTTTTTATCTTTCCTTATCAATTTGCTTAAGGCAGTTATAAGCAGAAGGTGATTTTTAATTGGATAAAGTCGTGCGGGATACACGAGGAGTTTGTAGCCTTGTGCTTTAGCTTTCACTAGGAGCTCGAAATACCTTGTTTTAGGCGGGGTTTCTAGAGCTTTCTGTAAAACTGCAAGGTCTATGCCGTTATATATGATGGCAGATGGTTCTGAAATCTTAAAGACCCTACTGAGAGTTTCTCTTAAATGTTTGCTGACGAATACGGGGATAAGTTCACTTAGTTCATATCTTAGAGCATTGCTAGATTCGAGCATATGTAATGCCCCATAGATTTTGCTGAGCGGGCTACTATTAAGCCGTAAGGCAGTTGTATAGACCGTTATAGGATCTCCATGAATAGTCACTATGACAGGCTTTCTTAAATTTGCAAATACAGGTCGTAGAAAAGGATAGTACAGACCAGTATTTATATGGACTATGTCATGTCTACTTGAAAGGCTCTGGATAAGCGATTTAGCATATAGTTGAAAGACTACATGTCTAGGGTATGTGTATGATGGTATAGTAACCCACACTATCCTTAGGTTCCCGTTTTTGTCGGATTCTACGAATGTATTTCGGGAAATGGTTTTTGACAAACTATGAGCTATTACGGTAACCTTCACTCCTAAATCGGCAAGACCGTGTGAAAGGTTATACATGAACGTTGCTCCTCCCCCAAACATATGGGGAGGATACTCTCCAGCTATTAGCAGCACCCTCAAACTGTGCTCCCCTTTCTGCAGGTATTTAATGCGCTAACGAACTCCGTTAAGCTTATAGATTTTTCTAATTCAGGATCGTTCAATGGTTTTACATAAATATCCATCGGGATTCCGTGAAGAAGACCCCAAAACCTAACGTAGAGCGCGATGATCAGTGAGAGGAGAACGCACCTTACTGACTTCTGCGGGGTTATTCTAGCGTCCATATCGGCTCCCTCCAATAATATCTTACAGGGATTACGTGAGAGACTACCAACTATGTAAATATCAATACATAAGTTCCATCTTTGTTTAATATTGTTGAGCTTTAGAATTAATTTATTTAATGTTTCGGGGCTCAATACTTTTCTTTTGCTCTGTACCCATTTAAGGATGTCCAAGGGATTGGAGTACAAGGGGTATAGTAGGAGGTGAGATACAATTACGGCTACTACTAAGTTCAAGTTTAACATTACAACCAAAGTAATTATCAAAAGTACTTGAATAACTACTCTTAAAGCGAGTTCTATATGCCACATATATCCAATGCATTGAAATACTAAGTTGGAGAGAATGATCAGCCACTTGTGTCTATAGAATAACGCCCGCAGTATGTCGTTTTTGGGGTCTGAATACACTCTAACAGGATTGAAATCTGAAAGAATAACATTAACTGTCTGCTCGAGGTCCCTTTGTGTTTCGTTGGAAAATGTTCTATAGCCGTAAGCATGTCCCAGAAGTTTATAGAGAGAGCAAACCTTTCTGAAGTTGTGGTTACAAAGGTTATCTCTACGTCTAGAGGTAAGGATAGAATAAGAAGCCATTACCAATATTCTTGAAGAATTCGTTCTCCTCGATTCTCTTCCAAGATATGCATGTAAGAGCTCAGGAAACCTCTTTGTCTCCACATAGACATCTATTAATATGTCTAGTAGACCTCTATCCACAACTACTATGAAGCCGAAGAGCCGAGGAATGAAAACTTTAAAGAATTTATAGATAAGATAATCGATAAGTATCGCTAGTTCGTATACTCTACCTAGTATGGGGACCTTATAGTATGCATGGAATACGTGTTCACATATATTATCTATCCTTATATTAATAGTTGTTCCTACGAGCTTAGATACAAATAGCGGTAGCAAGGATATAAATCTAGGATAACGAAGCCAAGTATAGTAAACTGGATAACCTCTCTTCCTAAGCTCCATCTTCAGAATCTTTGCAATAGTGCTTTTGCCGCTACCGTCAGGGCCACTAACTACTATTATTTCGCGATACCTCATGTGCTCAAGCCAGGGATCTAATTAGCTCACTAGCGACGAATTCCCAATCTAGACAGCAAGAATTCATTGAGATTTTAATTCCTTTTTCTGCTAAGCGTTTAACAATATCCGGGTTTTTCACGTGAGCAAGGTCTAATACTATGAGATTTGGTGCCTTTACTATGTCAACATGGCTATACTGTGTGGTTATGACAAGCCTTCCACTACATAGAATTTCTATCACTACAAGCGGGAAATCGGACACAACAAATCTAAAGGGTAAAAGTAGTAAATCATATTTACGTGCTTCATCCACAAGGTCTTCGGTGGAGCAGAAGAATTTAGTGACAATTTTAAGATTTCTAATGTCTTTACTCTTGATCCTCTTTCTAGCAATGAGCGGCAGGGGCTCTCTTAAGTTCAACACGAAATTCGTATTTTGAGAAGCCCTAGCTAGTTCAAGAACTATATCGTATCCTCTCGCTATCAGAGGGGGACCAAAATATGCTATGCTCGGTATACCTCTATGCTGACTTGAAAAGGTATGATTCTGTGCTACACTAGACTTTAGCTTAAAACTAATCTTAAATGTCTCAAATCCGTGTCTTTGAAATAACGCTCTGGAGTCCTCGGAAGCTACAATGACCTTAAGTTTATTTAAGGGCCTCACCGCTTTTAGAAAGAATCTCACCATAAGGTTCTCGAATATAAGTTTTATAAAATAAATTAAATCCATAGGTTCCCCATACTTTAAAGATGAAGTAAGGTAGTCCATACTTATCTTTGATAACTCATTTAGTTTATACACCGGAGTAAGTACAATCAGAACTAAGTTATCTATCCTTAGTTTATCGGCAACACTATTCCATACACGCAGGTTCCAGCCACTAAGAACAACTAAAGTATCTATACTCAGCTTCTCATAGAAGGTCTTCAACGTACCTAAAAGACCCTTATAGGGATACCTCAGAATAGATTTAGATATTGATATTAATTTAAGGTTCTCTTTCTCAATTAATTTCTTAACAATAACACAGTTTTTCGTATCCGTTAAGACATAAATTCTAACATTAGGCATCTTTTCAGCAATAATAGGTAAAGTTTTCATAAATAATGCCCAGGGCATCTTCATATAATTGGTATCATTTAAATCAAATATAGTAAATAATATGTTTTTAACAATCATGCTTGTAAAGCTAATTTATATATTTGCCACGCTTTCTGCGCGACGATGCTCCAGTCGTGGTTCTTCACTACATACTCGCGTCCCCTTATACCATACTCTTTTGGACTCTCTAGCAATTTCATTATAGCTTCTGTAAGTACGTGGTGATTACTAGGCGGTACTAGTATACCGTTTTGCGCCTTTTCAATAAATTCCCGTGCTCCTGGCACAATATTGCTCGCTACTATTGGAACAGCTAACGAGCTCGCTTCTAATAATACTATCCCGAAAGACTCGAGTTTAGTTAATGAGGGTAAAACTAAGACAGAAGCATTCATTAACTTTTCAAGTAGTTTATCTTTGGGAAGGTAACCGATGAAGATAACTTTTCCTATTAGACCTTTCCTCCAAACGTATTGCTTGAGATGCAACCAGTACTTTATATCTACAGGCTTCCCGATTATGAATAACCTGAGTTCTGGATTAGAATGAGAAAGCAACTCAAATGCTTTTATCAGAACATCTACACCTTTCTCTGGGATTATTCTCCCAATAAAGATTATTTGGGGATCATACTTAAAGGCGGGACTGAGAAGATTTGTATCCACACCTAGTGGAAGAACCTTTACTTTATACGAAAATCTCTTTAGATAAGGCGATTCATCAATAAAATACCTGCTAGAGGCTGTCACTATTTTTGCTTTTCTCAAAGTTCTACTAAGTAGAGTGTGCCCGTAAACCTTAGCTATGCTGTTTAGCGCAACATTCCGTAATTCAACATCATAATGATATGTAAAAATAAACACAACATCATTGTTTAGTACCACATCTCCAACTAATGGGAAGGGACCATGGAAGTGTATCATATCATATTCCTTTAGAAGACGAACTACTTTATAATACATCCTCGGGTTAATAATTAGAGGATTTCTAAACATGGATAATTCTTGATGTACCCAATATGCGTTGAGTCCGTGTTTCCTGATTTCCTCCGTGACCTCATTTGGCAGAGCATGCCCGTCCCCTATGCATAATAGGGGGGTATGGAGTCTACACGCTAGTTTGATGGCAAATTCTTGAAGGCCTCCGTAATAGGGAAACGGAATGAATGTTAAAATAGACGAGGAGGTATTTCTTGCCATTTTGTCTCGTTCTGGGAATAGAGTTGTTGAAATTTCTTCGGGTTTTTACATTCTAGAAGTGCTTACCTAGCTTCAATAGCAACCTTGACTCTATAAGTTAGTTGTCCTTTGTGATATACGCACCAACTTTTAGGTCTGTAAGTTAAGTTCTCCCTAATTCCCTGCAATCTGTGGAGATATTAAACTTGAGGCACACGCGTCATGGTGGTAGTTGCTTCTAGGAGCTATTGGTGTTTGGTTGCGTAGTGTGGCTTTGAATGGATGGTGGCTGTTGTGGTGTTGCTGTGTGGGCTGGGTGTTGACTGGTTGTTTGTTCTTTGAGTGTCTGTATTGTTCGTATTATTCTGAGTTCTGCTTCGAGCATCTTAAGATCTCTTCATTCATTCAGCAAACTCTTGGCAGCAGCTCTAACAGCCTCTCTGGAGTTAAGTTTAGGTTTCCACCCAATATTTTTAATTCTGGATATATCGAGGAGCATCATCTTCACGTCTCCGGGCCACCCTCTCCCATCCTCAAAGGGCCTGTAAACATACTCAACATCTCTGAGGCCCATCTCCTCAACCACAATATCGGCAATTTCCTTCACGCTTATCCAATCATCTGAACCTATATTATAAACATTAAATTTATCCATATTCCTGAATGCAACTAGGGTGGCCTCAATTGCATCGTCCACGTAAATATACGATTTCCTCTGGGATCCATCCCCCAGTATCTCCAGCTTTCTTCCATTTTCCCTCAGCTTTCTTATGAAGTCAACTATAACCCCATGCCTCATCCTCGGCCCCACGACATTTGCATACCTCAGTATCAAAGCTCTTATCCCATAGAGCCTTGAATAGGTTCCTATTATCGTTTCACAGGCCAGTTTAACGGCTCCATACACAGAAATGGGATTGAGCTCATGGTCCTCGGGAGTTGGAACCCTTGCATCCCCGTATACAGTGCTTGTGGAGGCAAAAACAATGAAGGGAATATCCAGATTTCTGCATGCCTCCAGAACGTTGAACGTTGTTACCAAATTCTCATCGAAGTGTATCCTTGGGTTTACCGTGCTCACCCTCACCTCAGGGTTTGCAGCATAGTGGAATACAACATCAGCTCTTATCCCTTTTGCCCACTCTGGATCCTTTAGATCCCTTTTCAGAAACCTGAATCCTTTGCTACCAAGCCATTTTATGTTGTCCATGCTTCCGAAGCTCAAATTATCCACCACGACAACTTCATTTCCCTCCGACATCAGCCTATCGACAATGTGGCTTCCTATGAAGCCAGCCCCTCCAGTGACAACAGCCCTCATGTTAAAACGAGAAGGGATAAGGTTGTCATAGTGCTAACTCTGAAGCATTCTCGCTAATCCCTTTCTAAAGCAACGCATTCCTTTGCTTCACTGTACACTAGCTTAAATTTTCTCATCAGGTCTCTGCCCAACAATGAAGGCATAGCGAGCACTCTCTTAACTTCCTCACCAGATAATCTGCTAAAATCATGTTTTAAGACGAGCACATCCAGTATTTCTGTATGCACACCATTCAGAGTTTTTAAAATATTTTAGCATCCCTAGCCACATAAGTGTCAACCAGCCCTCCTATTCCCCCAATTCTGGTGGGCGCCTTCTCAAGTTCATCAATCCCTATGCCTAACAGCTCTCTATCCCTGTCAAGTATGGCGGTAGCAGAGGCTCCAGTGTCGAGAAGAAACTTGATATATCCCTTAACCTTCAACTTCTCAATCGATATGAATGCTTTAACCGCAGGAGCTGGAGGACTGAAGGAGCTGTCCAGAAACCCGCGAATAATCATAGTATGAATTCCAATGGCTTTTTCGAGACGTATTCAACCATAACAGTCATGGGGTTAAGGCCTCTTGCCAGTATTTTTTCCCTGAGTTTACTGGGATCCTCATCAAATGCGATAATTTCTTGTTTATGGATCGCTACAAACATGCCGTCGTACTTTTCAACGAGGTGCTGATAGTTCTTTTTAAACCATTCACTGTTGCGCTCATGTTCCTCAAATAAGGCTAAGGTTTCAGACAATTTTTATCTCAGCTTATGAGAATTGACAGGTTCTTTATAAATGCGCGCGCACTACTTCTCGAACTTGTAGGCTTTCGATAACTTTGCATTCATCTCTTCCTTAAGCTTGTTACCTATTTCCCCTATCTCTCCCAGTATTAGGTCTTTCGATATAGTGGCAACTTTGTCAAGCTTTATCACTGATGCGACTTTAAGTCCTGTCAATTCAAACTCAGGATGTTCCTTGCCAACTATGATATCTGTTGGCATAGGACTTTGAGGTACTCTTGAAGAGATGAATGCTACCACGACATCCCTTTCTCCTTCAAAGAAAACCAGAGCAGGCCTTAATTTCGCTGCTGTCAAGTCCGTAAATGGAAACGGAATGAGAACGATCTTTCCCTTCATTGGTATCTAACCTTAATATCACCAATCGAGTAGATATCCGGTTCCTTCTCTAGGAACTCCCTGAGGGATCTCTCAGCAAGCATCATCAGCGATAAGGTCTCTCTATTTTCAATCAACATGTCTATCTTGCTGTTCAATGCAGAAAGGATCTCCTTAATCTCCCTTATATCGACTTCAATGGTCATATGAATTCCACATCAATCTAATCAATCCTCTATTAAAACTTATTCTTTTAGTCAATGCATGCTGTTAGTTGGAAAAGTTTCCTTCAACCCTTTATATGCTCCATGAGAATAACGGTCACTAGGATTTGTAAGCAGTTCGGGATCATTGAGACCTGTCCTTCCTGCCAGGGCTCAGCGCACAAGTAACAGGCAGATTCTCTCACCCCCCTTACGCGCCCCCTGACAGAGAAGAGCAGGTCTCTCTCCCCAGAGTTCAATGTGTAGAGTTCAGCGTTCAAAGCTGAAAAGAGGGGCCAAATGGCCCCATCACTCACCCCTCCACCCGGAATGCCCTGGCTCCTCGAGGAGCTTCTTAGAAGCTCGGAGGAGGCAGGACACCCGGCTTTGAGAGGGGTCATTTAACCACCATTGGGATTACTGCACCGTTACTTTTGTCAGTGGAAATACAGAGAAAGATAAAAATCTTTCTTCACTCTCTTTCGTCTCCTGCCTTAATGCTGAAAAATAACAGCCGAAATCTGCCATGAAAAAATTTAGCAATTGCCGATATTCACTAACATAGATTATTTCTCAGCTTCCTCCTCTTCCCTTTTCTCCCTCTCTATCTCGATCTCTATCCTCAAGGGAGATAGGTACAGTAGCACCCCTACAAGCGCTATTGCAGACACTGTATAAGGCACATAATTCACTTTTACAGTTATATCTGCTTGGCCATCAGCCTCAAATGCCGTTATCACGCCATATGCTGGTATTGGTTTCTTCTCATCATAAATCCAGTTCTCTGAGAAGGGCTCCGTTATCACTATGTACTTCTTTTTTGGCTTCTCCAGCAGCTTATACCCATTGCCAGTCCACTCCACCTTCAAGGCATAT
>Ga0080004_1129369_pt1 | contig 13482 bp, 14 predicted proteins | sample WasSprMetagenome_FD_69207 | JGI IMG/M metagenome (GOLD analysis project Ga0080004, IMG submission 69207) | Sulfidic aquatic microbial communities from Washburn Spring, Yellowstone National Park, USA - WS (SPADES assembly) (version 2) | ecosystem: Environmental > Aquatic > Thermal springs > Hot... | reverse complement strand
AACCCTCTTCAACTGACCTTTAACCCTTCTAACCCCACTTTTCACACCTACGTCTATGAAACTTTTTGTAAATAAACCTTTCCAAAAATACAAAAAACCCATGACACGCATCATGTTAAAATTGCATGTAATCTCCTAGATCCCCATGTTGTTTTCACGCTCTCTTAAAGTTCTCCCAATTTTCCACAACTGACGTAAGTGGTCTTATATCAACTAACTGACATAAATTGTTTAATGCTAATTTTTTATTGATATATGTAGTCAGCATTTTTATCAGCAGTTTTACTGAAGCATATAATATGCATGCAATTTTGGATGCGATCTTATGGGCTTCCAATATTCCTTTATTATTGTCATAATTTCTCTCCTTTAACGTAAATGTAGAATATGGTTTCTCCTAAGCGGAATTCACTATTTAAGAGGTAGTGGTAACCTTCTTTATGCTCAGGAATTGTGTTTTTGTGGTAGCGTTCTTCCCATATCTGTTTTAATTGAGGTGTAAGGTCAGCGATTTCTATGTTCTTCAAGCCTGCACTTGTCATCCATTCCTTGAAGTCGTTTTTGGTGGCATAGCATAGGTAATTGAGACCTATCGATTTGAGTTCATTTCCAACGTGGTCTGGAATTCTCTTTGTGGTAATAATGTCCGTTAGTATCATCTTCCCACCCCTCCTCAATACACGAGCCATCTCAACTTGCCCTATCTCTGTTGGTGTAGGTGTGGGGAATATTATGAATTCACTGATTAAAGCATTAAACTCTTCATTGGGAAATGGAATCCTATGCTTCTCAGCTCTATGAAATTCTACAATGCCCTCCAATCCCCTTTCCCTTAATCTTTCCAAGCTCCTTTTTAAGCATCCCTCATCAAGCTCTAATCCCATAATCCTTCCATTAAAGTCCTTTTCCTTCCCCGCAAGCCAGAAGGCAACATCACCCTCACCACTACAAAGCAATAGAATCTTCTTAGCATCCAATGGTTTTAAATCCTCATAGATTCTTTCTAATATCACAGCACTCAGCTTCTTAACTTCATCCTCAGTCCATTGTGTCATTACCAACACCCCGCGTATCTTCCATTTTATTGCATAATTTAATCGTTTCTAACTTAAATACGCCCAATAAACATTTAAAGACTGTTAGTATCATAGCCTCTTAGCATTTCATTAACAATGATTATTTTAATAGTAGTTTGATTACAAGTATATCGAATACTCGAAGAGTTAGAGCTGGATCATAGTTGCAAATAATACCTTGTTAGAGTGCTTAGAGCATTAAGTGTGAAGTTGCGGGGTTCAAATATGAAGGTTATAGACCTAATTTGTTGATCATCATGTTCTCAAGAGTAGCTACTGGATTGAAAACTGGAAACAGTGATTTGCTGGTAAGCGTAAACCCGTTTAGGTTCTAGCTACCCTTAAGATATTTTTCCATAAGCTTTTGCCTTTGTTTAGCAAGCTCTTCATCAACCTTCCATCGAGCTTCAAGCCTTTTTATAAGGATTGGGTATAATTCTCCCTTCCTCCTCTCTAGCTCGGGAAGAATTTCTCGGATCATATTCACGTACTCTTCAACTTCTGAAAGCATTTCTTTAAGTTCATCTGCCTCGATTGCCCCCTCATAGAATCCCCATCCATGCAGGTTGTAGGCAAAGTATCCAAATTTCGTTTCAAGCTCCTTCACTGCATCGATATGTTTCCCCAATTCCCTAAGCAAGGCTCTCCTCTCATGGGTAAAGAGGTGCCAGCTCCTACTCCTCTCGGGAATTCTTGACTGAACGTATTCAATCACCCCTAACCTAGCAAATAAGTAGTCAGTGGTCAACGCCACAGCACTCCACCCCTTCTCGCTAGCTTGCCTCACATGTGTTGGGTCTTTATCCTCGTAATACTTCTTTAACTCATTACGGGCACTCTCTATCATTCTAAGGGATTCTCCAATTAAACCTTCCTTCTCCATTTCCACATCCTACGCTAATCAACTAGTGATGAAGTTTAAAAATCTTATGTTTAGAAAACTGAAGGGTAATCCCCATAGAATAGTCGGTGGAAAATGGGTTAGAAAATCATTTAGCATAGGGGTTTGAAAAGGATTAAAGGTAAAGTTGAAAAATGGAGGAGAAGATATAAAGCGTAGAGTATTCAATTCTTAAGGACAAGTTGAACTAAGTTTTGCTGGAAAGTTTATCTTCTTGGCTTCCTCCTCCGCTATTTGCATTGATACCTTTGTTTCATATTCCCTTAGCATGCTCACCAATGGATGCTCGAGGTTTATCCTATAGAGTTTTGCTCTACCTATTTTCCTGGAAACTTTCACTATGCCGTACTTCTCTATATCTTCAAAGTACTTGTAGAAGGTTTGCTTACTCATCCCCAGAGCTTCAATAACTTCCTTCTTGGTGAAGTCAAATAACGGGTTGTCTAAGAAGAAATCTATTATCCTTAGTTTTGGGGAGTCCCCGAGAGTCCTTAGTAAAATAGATTGGTATTCCTTCTTCGTGTAAATTTCTTCTGGCATACTTATCAATAAACAATTTATGGATAAAGTATTTAAAGTTAAATGATGGATATCTCATGCCTCATATATATTCCAGCAAACTTATGATGGCTTCAAACCAGACTAATAGAATTATTTAGAAAATAGCATTTTTCATAAGAAACGAAGAACTTCACAGATAAAGATTGAGCAGAAATTGTATCTTTATACGGAATTAAGGCAGCTACATCGAGCATATTGAATGTGTAAATATTCCCAGAGAAGAATTAGGCTTAGTATAAAATTCAAACAGTAGGCTGGATTGAACATCATGGAGAAATATGGGATCTACATTGAAGGAGACGAAATAAAGTTTAAACATTATCCCCCAACATCCATGATAATTTAGACAAAATATTCCCTATCTAAAGGTAAAAAATATTGAATATTTAAACAATTAAACATGAAAGTAGGAAAAAGCTAAATATACATTATTCCTCACTAATAATATTGATGGTTAAGGATGTCCAATGTTAAAATTAAGCTTGAGAATGTAAGTAAGATATATCCAGGTAATATCATAGCTGTTAATGATTTGAATCTGGATATATATGAGCATGAGTTGTTTGTTCTCATTGGACCATCGGGATGTGGGAAAACAACAACTTTGAAGATGATTAATAGATTAATTGAGCCTACAAAAGGCAAAATATACATAGATGGGAAGGATATTTCTCGTATAAATCCAGTAGAACTAAGGTTAAACATTGGATATGTGATACAAGATGTGGGCTTATTCCCTCATATGACGGCAGGAGAAAACATTGCCATAGTCCCAAAATTGAAGAAGTGGCCTAAAGATGCTATCGAAAAACGTGTTACTGAATTATTTAATATGATTGGATTACCAGCAGAGATATTTAGTAAAAGATATCCGCATGAGCTTTCCGGGGGACAACGTCAAAGGATAGGTGTTGCACGGGCTTTGGCTGCAGATCCACCCATAGTTTTAATGGATGAACCTTTTGGCGCTTTAGATCCCATTACGAGAGTAATATTGCAAGATGAATTCTTAAAGATAAAGAAGATTATTAAGAAAACAATTGTTTTTGTTACCCATGACATAGAAGAAGCTGTAAAGCTGGGAGATCGATTAGGAATAATGAAAGATGGTAAACTGATCCAGGTAGGCACACCAAGGGATATTTTAAAGAACCCCATCGACCAATTTGTTAGATCAATCATAGGAGCTGACAAAATTTACAAACGAATTGACGTACTTAAAGTTGAAGATTTCCTTATAAAAGATGCCCCTGCCATTAATCTAAAGTGTAGTCTAAAGGAAGCTGAAGATTTCATGTTAAAATCGAATACAGAAGCTGTAATTGTAATTGATGAGCAAAAGAGGCCGATAGGTATTGTTTCATGGGCTGATATCTACCAGAGTAATGATAAAAAAATTCCAGTAGAGAATGTTTTGAAAACCATTAACCTCCAAATCGAGATGGGCGAAAATGCTCTGGAAGCATTTAAGAAAATGGCAAATCTAAACCTTCCTTTTGCACCAGTAGTGGATGACAATGGAGAATTGAAGGGTATTATCACTTTCAATAATGTAATGAAGATACTAGTATCTTAGGGGGTTGAAACTATTTCCACAGAACTGTTTTCCAAAGTGATGTTTAGGCTTATAGAGCATCTCCAGCTAGCTTTTTACTCATTAATCCTGGCATTAGCTGTAGGAATATTAATAGGAATCTTTATATCGAAGTACACAAAATTGGCAATTCCAATAATAAGTGTGGCTGGCATCTTAGACACAATCCCAAGTTTAGCGATATTATCAGTACTTATACCCCTCGTTGGCATCGGAAAACCACCAGCAATAATTACACTTTTCCTTTATTCCCTTATGCCTATTATTAGGAATACTTATGTTGGCATTAGGGAGATTAATCCTGCAATAATAGAAGCTGCTGAAGGTATGGGGATGACTGAAATGCAAATACTAATAAAAGTAAGACTCCCACTAGCCCTACCAGTAATAATGGCAGGAATAAGAACTGCGGGTGTACTTTTAGTTGGAATAGCCACTATAGCTTCACTTATAGGAGCAGGAGGCTTAGGTGAAATACTCTTTCTAGGGATCACCAGTATGAATATCGATCTCATCCTTGCAGGGGCGATACCCGTAGCATTCCTAGCTGTAATAACAGAGATAGTGCTTGGACGCCTTGAGAAAGCAATGATCCCGAGAGGTTTAAAGAAATAGCTTTATTACCAGAAGTTCTTTTAAGAATTACTTGATAATCTACATGGTAACTTGGAGAAAATACATAATTTTTCCCCTTTAAACCCTAACACGCTCATAGTAACCCATCTAAGAATCTTAGAATCACATTACTTATTACTTATTACTTAATTATATGACCACATCGCTTAGCATTTCCAGACTAATGAAGCCAAGAAAACAAGTAGCTTAATTAATCAGCTTCTATTCGGAAACTCTTGATATCACTTATCTCGCTCTTAATAAGTAAAGTCAAATAAACGTCAATAACCATTAAGTTCAGCAATAGCCCTATTGCCTTACACGACCATTCTCAATACTCATCTCCATTATATAGTTGTGTTTTTCCAAGATAGTCAACTTTAACTACAAACCCCCCTACTTACTAAAGCGTAATGCGGAGGATGGCATGGGCTAAAGACTACAAACCTATCTCTAAACATCAATTTTAAATGAAATTCATTATAGCTCTCCCTAAGCGGTAGCTCGATTAGATTGGTCGAGGATAAGGCGTAACTCTAATCCCTATGAACAATTAAACTTAGGTTATGAGTACTCATAACATGATTAAGCATCCAAACGTACATCCTTTCTTATATTGCTTACACACAAAAAATTTAAATTTAAAATAAATATAACCAACTATACGGGATGTACATGCATTACAAATCAATGCATTCTAGAGGAACTATAACGAAAACTAGAGGAATAATTTTGGCAATAATAATAGCCATATGTGTGATCGGAGCAATTGTTTACTATGTCGCGTATAAACCCCCAGCGGAAGTAATAACAATTACAATAGGCTCAAAGAGGTATACTGAACAATACATTCTGGGACATATGGTGGCAGAACTAATTGAAAGGAATACACCCTACAAAGTGATACGGAAAGTCGGCTTGGGAGGGACGGCAGTTTGTCATGAAGCCCTCGTAAAAGGTGACATACAAATCTACGTGGAATACACAGGTACAGGATTGATGACTATACTCAAAATGGAGTGGACGCCCGGAACGAGTCCTGATAAAATTTACGAAATTGTGAAAAACGAATACGAGAAGAGATGGAATATTATATGGCTACCAACATTAGGTTTCTCCGATACTTACTGTCTTGCAATGCGAAAAGCACATGCAGAAGCCCTTGGAGTTAAGAAAATCTCGGATCTCAAGCCCTATGCAGCAAATCTGGTATTCGGTGGCACAGCTGAATTTGAAACAAGACCAGATGGTTATCCAGGCTTAACTAAGACATATGGCTTTTCCTTCAAAGAATATGTAGCATTGGATCCAGGGCTAATGTATATCGCATGCGCACAGGGAAGCGTTGACGTTATATCAGCTTTCTCTACCGATGCACGAATCCTCGCTTATAATTTAACGGTTTTAACGGATGACAAACAATTCTTCCCACCATACTATGCATGTATTGTTGTCCGTGGTGACCTCCTTGCAAAAGCACCTGCACTAAAAGATCTTTTAATGAGGTTGAGTGGAAAAATCGATGATAAAACAATGACTGACCTCAATTATCAAGTGGATGTTCTAAAGAAGGATCCATCTCAAGTAGCAAGAGAATTTCTGGAAAAGCTGGGATTAATTCCAAAATAATCACCCCTTTTTTCCAAATGTTTTTCATAAATTTCTATTTGCTCCATTAGAAGAGATACGCTTACTTTACCTTATTTCTAATACTCTTTATACCAGTTTTGGAAGAATAGGACTATAAGTCAACTTCTTTCATATGTATTGCTTTAGCAACTTTTGCCTTTACAAGTAGGTCTGTCTTTAGAACCAACATTTCTGCAACCTCTATTACAATTTCAATAAGCTTACATTTCTCTCCTTACATTTTAGCCACTAATTTTTCAAAATATTGTCGAATGCTTTTTTAATCTAATTTAGTATAAGCTCATGAAATTTAAATAAAATGCAATTAGTGCGGTACACAGGTACGTAACCCAAAATACTTTTAAACTCTTGCATATAATATTGATAAGCTGGTGAGATTTGAATGATTAAATTGAATGTGCCTAAATTGGAATTGCTTAGTAGAGATGACCTTGAAAAGGTACATAATGCTTCCCTTGAAGTTTTGGAGAGGACTGGCATTGTCTTTAAGCATGAGGAGGCCCTTAGGGTTTTTGAGGGTGCAGGTGCTCATGTGGATTATAAGGCTCAAAAAGTTTACATTCCCAATCATTTGGTTAAGGAGGCTTTAAAGAAGGCTCCAAGCAGAGTCATATGGCATGCGAGAAACCCGAAGAAGACTATAGTCTTTGAGGATGATAGAGTACATTTTGGTCCTGTATGTACCCCAGCCTTCGTATACGATTTGGAAACAGGATTAAGACGAAACGCCACTATGAAGGATTTTGAAAACATTGTGCGAATCATGGATTATTTGGAGAGGATTGATGATGGGTATGGGGCTGTTCAAATAACTGATGTTCCAGATCACGTTTACCACGCTTATGCAATGCTACTTCAAATTAAAAATACGGATAAACCCATTAGAGGTAGAATGAGGGGAACAACTGTAGCTAGGGATTGCCTAAACATGATATCCATGGTTGCTGGAGGTGAGGAGGAGCTTAGGAGGAAGCCAATGCTTCTATGCATGGTCAACCCCACAAGCCCACTACAATGGGATAAAGTAATGATTGAGGGGATGATGGAGTATGTTAAGTTGGGGCAAATCGTCATTCCATCTCCAGAGATAATGTCTGGTGCAACTGGCCCAGCGACATTGGCTGGCACAATTGTGCAACATAATGCTGAAGTGCTTTCAATGATAACCCTAACACAGCTAATAAACCCTGGAACCCCAGTACTATATGGTGTTGTATCCACAGTCATGGATATGAAGACCACTATGACGAGGCTTGGTGGACCGGAGCTTGGAATTATGCACATCTGCCTAGCACAATTAGCGAGAATGTATAATCTCCCATGTAGGGGGGCAGCTGGCAACACAGATTCAAAAACACTGGATATACAGGCAGGTTATGAAACAGCATTCAATCTAACATTAGCAGTCCTAGCAGGATTCAACTTCATCACATACGCTGTCGGAGCCCTAGACTTCTCGCTTTCAGTATCCTATGAGAAGATTATAACAGACCATGAATTTCTGGGGATGGTTGAACGGCTAGCAAGAGGTGTAGAAGTTTCCGATGAAACATTAGCTGTTGATGTAATTGATAAGGTTGGTCCAGGAGGAAACTTCCTAGCACAAAAGCATACGATGAAACACTTCATGAAAGAACACTTCATCCCAAAAATCTTCGACACAAAACCCTATGATACTTGGCTTAAAACTGGTGCAAAACAATTAAGGGAAATTGCAAGGGAAGAAGTTAAAAGAATCCTAAAAGAACACCAGCCTCCACCCCTAGACAAAGACATAGAAAGAAAACTACATGAATACGTAAAGGAAGTTGAAAAGAGAAAACAGTAGGGGCTTAAGCATTAGAATAAAGAAGGTGAGAATGTTTTGGAAAAGGCGAACTCCTATTTATGCGAAGAATTAGCTCACTTTATTTCAGATATAACTTTCGAGGAAATACCAGAGTACGTTGTAGAAAAGGCTAAAATGTGTATTTTAGACACGCTTGGGACAGCTTTACTTGGATCTCAAACAGAAGCTGCGAGAAAACTTAACAAAGTCATCCAAAGTTTAGGTCTCCCTAATGAATGTACTGTGATTGGTGCATGCTATAAAACATCACGCCTCTATGCTGCTTATGTGAATAGTATGGAAGCAGCCTACCTAGATTTTGATGATGGACATAGAGAATCCGGAATTCATCCTGGTTGCATAATAATTCCTACAGCACTAACCCTTGGAGAATATTTGAATGCCTCAGGTGAACAAATATTGGAATCTGTAATCCTTGGCTACGAAGTTGCAATAAGAGTTGGCGTAGCAACAGGAATGGCTCAATTTAAGAGGAGGATAGATGCTCCATCCACTTGTGGAGTTTTTGGCGCTGCAACAGCAGCTGGGAAACTGCTAGGTCTCAACGAACATGAACTAGCAAATGCGTTGGCTATAGCAGGAAGCCAAACACCATTATCTCCCTCAATATGGTATTATGAACCATCCATGGTGAAATCCTTACCACATGCATTAGCATCTAAGGTAGGTATACTCTCCGCAATGCTTGCTAAAGAAGGGTTTCTTGGACCTTTAGGCATATTGGAGGGGAGGGGCGGATTTTGCGAAGCTACCTGTTTACCAGAAAAATATCAATTAGAAAAAATAACGGAAGAGTTAGGGAGGAAATGGAGGATAATGGAGGTTTACTTTAAGTTCTACCCCTCATGCAGATGGTGCCATTCAGCCGTAGATGCAACATTCAACATACTTCACACACAAAGAATAAAGCCAGATGATATAGTGGAAATAACTGTGAAAACTTATCCCACAGCTGCACAACTATCCTTAAATGAACCAAAGGACGACACAACAGCACGATTAAGCATACCATATAATGTTGCAGCAGCCATCGTCTACGGTGAATTGGGAGTTGACCAATTTAAGATTGACGCAATAAACAATCCAATAGTACTACAACTCGCTCGCAAAGTTTCAGTAGTAGCCGATGAATCCTTTAAAGACAAATATCCCTCAGCACGTCCAACCACCGTGGAAATCAAATTAAAAAATGGTTCCAAATATTCTAGCCACGTTGATTTCCCATTTGGAGAACCAGAGAACCCACCATCCGCAGAGCAAGTCCGATATAAATTTGTAAAATGGATTGGAAAATACTTAAGTCAGGAAAAAATTCAAAAAATAATAGAAAACGTTGAAAATTTAGATAAATTGAAAAACATAAAACAATTGATAGATTTACTGTGTATATAAGTGTATTTTAAGCTTGCTTTTCAAGTTAATTCCAACTTATTAGCTACTCTTAATGACATATCTTACTGAATAAGCTCGTAAAGCAAATTGGACAATAAAATTAAGTATACTCAGAAAATTCGTATATCGAGAATATAAGCACATTCTTGTACGACCATTGGAATTTCTATTTAAGGCGAGAGAAATCTTAGTTGCCACCTTCTAAATCAATTTTTATTCTATTTTTAAAAGTTTTTTGACTAATTTAACTGCAGCTACTCCATTTTCGGCATAACCATCTGCTCCTATTTGTTCTGCCCATTGAGCAGTAACTGGTGCGCCGCCAACTATAACCTTAACCTTATCCCTTAAACCGTTCTTTTTGAGGGCTTCAATAACTTCCTTTTGTACTGGCATTGTCGTGGTTAGTAATGCTGAGAGTCCGAGGACGTCTGGTTTATGTTCTTTAACTGCTTTAATGAATTCTTCAACTGGTACATCTCTCCCAAGGTCTATTACTTCAAATCCGGCGGAGAAGAGGAGGGTGGCGACGATGTTTTTACCTATGTCATGGATGTCGCCAGCCACTGTGCCTATCACAACTTTGCCGAGGGGCTTCCTTTCCATTCTAGCTTTTTTAAGTGATGGTTCTATGTATTCGGATACAGCCTTTTTCACCATTTCTCCAGCTGTCACCAAGTGTACTAGGAAGATTTCACCTTCCTCGAATTTTCGGCCAATCTCTTGTAGAGCATCGGTTATGACATTTATTATTTCAAGTGGATTTATGTTTGTCTCCAAGCTCTTCTTCACAGCCTCCATAAATTTCTCTTCATCAAACGAGAGTAATGCAGAACGTAATACATCCAAACTATCCATACCATACACCTTAATTCATATTCTACAAATTAAGTCAAAATTTAAAGCTTTCGCAAAAAGCAAATCAAAAAAATTGTTTAAATTAGTTGATTGCATACCCTTATTTTAAATATATATTTTTTAACCATAGACTGTCATTTAACATTTGAAGGTATGTGATTCTCTTCCATTCATAGTTATAAAGCACACTAAATTTAAGGGGTGCTTATAAAATTGCAGAATTCTCGTTCAACAAATCGCACCTACAAAATGTTAAAAGGAATTATGCAAATAATTCATCGCTTTTCATGTTTAAAAGAAATCTTTTTATAGATTTTCTTGTTAATAAGGAAGGGATGTATGATGTTGGAATTTCGAGTTGAACAAAAAGTATTTCAAATTGGGAAGGTAAGTGTTGGTGGTGTTCCGGGGAAGAGGCCTGTTGTTCTAGTAGGGTCTATTTTCTATCATGGACACAAAATATTAAAAGATGAGATGACTGGTGAATTTGATAAGAAGGCTGCTGAGGAACTGATTAATTTGCAAGATGAGCTTTCAGATAAAACTGGGAATCCATGTATGCTTGATGTGGTTGCAGCTAGCCAAGAAGCTATGATGAAGGAGCTGGATTTCGTTGCTTCCGTAACAAAGGCACCAATTCTAATAGACTCCCCCTCTGCAAACGTTAGAATTGCAGGGATAAAGTATGCGGAAAGCGTTGGACTAATCGACCGTGTAGTCTATAACTCAATATTACCAGAAGCCAAAGCATCAGAACTTGAAGAAATAAAGCAATCAAAAATTGAAAGTGCAGTTTTACTTGCCTACAACGCCAAAGATTTCACATCAAAAGGGAAAATGAAGGCGATAAGTGATTTAATTACAACAGCTGAAAAATTAGGAATTAAAAAGCCTTTAATCGATACATGCGTCCTCGACGTACCCACATTAGGTTCATCATGCAAAGCAATCTACCATGTGAAAAACGAGTGGGGACTACCAGTTGGCGCCGGCACACACAATGCAGTTGCAACGTGGAAAGGTTTAAAGAAGAAACTCGGCCCCCAAGCTTACATCCCATGCACAGTTTCAGCGGCAATAATGGCCGTTAGCATTGGAGCAGACTTCATCCTCTATGGCCCCATAGAAGATGCCAAAATCTTCTTCCCCTCAATAGCCTTAGTTGATGTAGCATACGGACAATTAATGCTAGAAAAGGGTGAAAGACCTCCAACAAGCCATCCACTATTCAAAGTAGCATAAAATAACATAATCTTCTATTTCTTCAGATTTCTAATTTGATCTTCAAGGTTAATTTCCTTTACTTCTTTGTGAATTTGTCTTAAATAGTTCCGATTTTAGGAGGCACCATTTAAATTAAAGTTAAATTTTTCTACTTGCGATGCATCTTAGTTTATTTTCCACTTCTAAAGCATGCATAATAAAAATTCTTGCATATTTTCGGACTATTCTTAAGTCTATTCATAATTACAGATGTATCTCCGCAGTTTTTTCTTACACCATTTGTTTATTGTTTTTATAGTGTTCCAATAATTCCTTTCCTTACTCCAGATTAAGTGATTTTTAGAAAGGGGGATTATCTGATGAAATGCATGAATTAATTCAATACGCTTATGAAAAATTGAAAAGAGAAAAGGATGGATGATTTTGTGACGATTCCAGCTGTTGGTTTTGGTGATGGTTGTAGGTGTGGATGTTTCGCCAGTATTTATTGAGGATGCCTTGATTTCAGATTGCACTGAAATAGTTTTCATTCTTTCAGAAGATCTTGATGCTTTTAAGTTTGCCATGGTCACCCTCAATAATTTTATTGTGAGGTCGCTAATGATGCTCCTTTACCCATAACCCGCAAGTCAACTTCTTCACGGTGCTACTTCAAAAAGCTTTTTAATTTTCCATTCTTTAAATAGTCTTGGTAGGGTATATGAGTAGTGAGGAAATATTAACTATTCTGCTTCCAGAACTTATTGAAGATGTGGAAGAGTTGATGCCAGCTATCCTACCCCCTGAAGAGGAGTTGGAGCATGGTTCTAAGGTTGAAGATTAGGGTGTGCTATGGTGAGAAATGCGTTGAAGGTTTAGGGATAGCTAATAGTGGTTTTGCTGGTAAAGAGCCGGAGATTGCACTTCCACAAGAACTTGTAAGAGAGTTGATAGGGGGAGAGCCTAGCGTTATCCTAGTTGAGAGGGTGCTGGCTGATGGGAGTAGAGTTCTCCTACCAAAACTTTCAAACCCCCTCAACATATACCTGGTAACCGAGGATAAGGTTGAGGGACCTGTGAAGGGCTATGCATACATCACTAGAGGAAGATTTATACTATTAAATGATGCTCTACTTAGCAGATTACGCGTTGTAATTATCGATCCCTTTGAAGGCGTTTGGTGTTTCAGAGATGAACTTGGTAGGAGGGAGAGGAGAGGAGCCTAGCTTTGGAAGAGCTGGAAGCACTTATTATTTTGCATGTATTATCAGCGGGGGATGTTTGAATATTGGGAAAATTTAAATTGTAAGAATACTTTTAGCATGTAAGTATGGTGAAAAACGATTTGACTTGTACTATAACCGGGAAAGGTACGGTGACGATTCCAGCTGAGATTAGAAGGAAGTATGGGTTGAAGAAGGGGTCTCGTGTGAAGTTCATAGAGACTGATGGGGGAATATTACTTGTCCCAATAATTCCATTGGAAAATCTTTTTGGTGTAGACAGAGAAGCTAAGGAAACAGTATATCAAATGATAAGAGAGTTGCAAGAAGAGAGGGGGGCTTCTGAGGAGAGATAACCATGTCTTTATATAGATCCACACTGATTTTATGGTGACCATTTTGAGTAACTCTACAAATTGGATAAATGAGTTTTTCATTAATAAGGGGGAGTTGTTTCTTAGAATGCTTAATAAGAGGTGGGAGAAGGCAGATGTGGAGGCTTTGGGTGTGAAGAGGATATTGGAGTCTCTCGGTTTGGGGGAGGGTTCTCTAATACTTGA
>Ga0080004_1129366_pt1 | contig 13488 bp, 14 predicted proteins | sample WasSprMetagenome_FD_69207 | JGI IMG/M metagenome (GOLD analysis project Ga0080004, IMG submission 69207) | Sulfidic aquatic microbial communities from Washburn Spring, Yellowstone National Park, USA - WS (SPADES assembly) (version 2) | ecosystem: Environmental > Aquatic > Thermal springs > Hot... | reverse complement strand
GTGGATTTCCAAAATTTGGCACCTTCCCTCCGGATCGGGGTAGTGCCTCAAGAAGTGCGTTCATGAGGCAGCTTAGCCGCCTTCTCAGAATTGGTTTTCAAGCAACTTTGCGAGGCATGGGGAGTGCGCAGGCTCCGAGGATTTGCGGAAATCCAGATAGGGAACTACCATGTTGCCCTTACACACTAAATGGGGCACTATGCAAGATTTTGGGCTTGTCAAGCAAGGTTTGCAATCCAAGCTATTACAATTGGTCCCTTTTGTTAAGTCCGATGGGGCGGGGGTGCTTAAGCAGAAAGAAGTAGAAAGGCCTTCGGAAGACTTTCTACAAAGCCTAGCTCCGACGACACTGCCTGGCTCATTTCTTCGGCGTGCTTACGCCAATCTTGCCCCATTGTTGTAGGATTAGTCCGCGGGCAAACCTTTACTTCACTGGGAAGCATGTCTGGTAAAAGGTCTGCCTGGACCCTGAGGGACACGGACAACCTTTCCTTTTACTACTCCGCGGCTTACTTAGCCAAACGCACGATCCTCATCCGAGCCCTTTTCAGCGAACAATGCGCAAGCCCGCACCAGCAAGAAGGCGGTCACACTCTTCTTTGGTAGCCCAAACGAAGTCCCCAGGGTTCGTCTGCTTCAGGGCCGATATGGCCACTCCATAGCGGATCCCGGCTTCCACATCCTTTGTAAGGAAACCGTACAGGAAACCACCGGCAAAAGCATCGCCTGCACCCACTCGGTCCACAATTTCGATATCAAAAACTGGTCCCCGGATAATCCCTCCCGGAGTCCAGGCCAACGCCGTCCACGTATTACGCCAAACAGAGGGCGTTTCCCGAATAGTTACCGCCACGGCCTTGAGCCGGAATTCCTTTCCTAGCCGTTCGGCTACCTTCTCGTAAGAGTCCTCTTTAACTCCGAAGACCCTCTCTGCGTCTTCTTCAGTGGTGATAAGGATGTCTGCCATTTGCACGAGCTCCGTCATCACCCGCCTTGCCTCCTCCTGGCTCCATAGCCTCGCGCGGTAGTTAAGATCAATGGAAACCAGAAGTCCGTGTTCCTTGGCTTTACGCGCCGCTTCCTTTGTGGCTTCCGCTGCGGAAAGGGAAAGGGCAGGCGTGATACCGGTAGTATGAAAGGCTCGCGCTTCCTTAAAGATCTCGTCCCAAGCCACCTCGCCCGGCTTAATTTTTGCCATGGCGGAATTAGCCCGGTCATAGAGGACAGAGCTAGCTCTAGGGCTTGCGCCGAATTCCACAAAATAAAGTCCAACGCGGTCTTCTTTAGTCCAAACGATGTGGGAAACGTCCACACCGTGCTCCCGGGCTTTGTTAGCAATCATGCGACCAAGGGGGTTATCGGTGAGGCGAGTTACGTAAGCACAGCGAAGGCCCAGCCTTTGCGCAGCCACAGCTACGTTCAGTTCTGCTCCACCGATATTGACCTCAAGAAGGTCCGTTTGCTCAAGCCGCCGAAAATTTGGCGGCGAAAGCCTAATCATGGTCTCACCAAACGTCACTAGATCGTAGCGCATCTGCGCTCCTTAACTTTCCCGAGCTTTGCGTACCGCCTCGACAAGCTGGCGGGCTCGCTCAGTAAGAACTTCCAAACGTCCTTCCGCTATAGCTTTTTTGTCCACAAGCCACGAGCCCACACAGACAGCTACCGCTCCAGCGCGAATAAAATCGCCGGCATTCTCAGCCGTAATCCCACCTGTGGGAACCAGAGGAATTTGCGGTAGAGGACCATGGATTTCCTGAAGGTATTTAGGGCCAAGGACAGAAGCGGGAAAGACCTTGACCATGTCTGCACCAGCTTCCCAAGCAGTGAGGATCTCGGTGGGGGTCATAGCGCCGATGATGGCGGGGACACCATAGCGGTGAGCGACCTCAAGTACATCAAGCTTAACAGTGGGAGTGACGAGGAACTTCGCGCCAGCTAAGATAGCCTGACGGGCGGTGGGCCCGTCTAGCACCGTTCCTACACCAGTGACGACATTCTCGACCTTGACTATGATTTCTTCGACCGCTCGAAGTGCTCCTGGCGTATCGGCGGTTATCTCGATGCAGGAAAGCCCGCCCTCAAACAATCTCCTGACAATCTCCACAAAATCTTCACCGCGCTGGAGCCGAATAACGCCCAACACTCCTGCCGTACGCAGGTGCTGTAATAAAAACTCTTTGTTCATTTGTAGCCCCCTATTAATATCAATTCTCATTTTGAGCTATGCCACCCTAAAGCGTTCAATTTTCTTATAATCACACTCAGCACCTAATCCAGGTCGATTAGGTAACTCCACATATCCATCAATGACGCGCGGGGGATTTTGAGTAAGTTCTCGAAGCGGAGAATCTATAACGCAATATTCTAAAAAGGGAGCGTTAGGTAATGAACCAATAAAATGGAGGGTAGCTAATACGGCAATATCAGAACTCCAACAGTGTGGCACAACAGGGATGTTACGCAACTTTGCTAACGCTGCGATTTTTCTACACTCAGTGAACCCACCGGCTCTAGTTACATCCGGTTGAATTGCATCTACCATACCTTCTTCTATTAATTGATGGAATCCGAATAAAGTGTATTCTTCCTCACCAGCAACAATCCAGCAAAAGTCAATGGACTCGGCCATGCGCTGATATCCACGATAGTCATCGGGCGGTAAAGGTTCTTCTATCCAAAAAGGCTTAAACGGCGCTAATAATTTAGCACGTTGAATACCTGTTTTACTGTCCCACCGCATTCCCACGTCAATCATTAAGTCAGTGTTTTCACCCATCTCTTTGCGAGCAGCCTTAACGAGCTCAACATCGGTGTCGGGGTCAACTCCAAAACATCCCCATCCAAATTTGATTGCTTTAAAACCTGCATCTGCCCACCGGCGTGCTGAAAGTTTTACCTCGTCTATATGAGCAGGGTCTTCGGGAAATAAACAACTTGCATATGCCTTCACCTTTTGACGAAACGGCCCGCCAAGCAGTTGATATATAGGTTTGCCAACAGATTGCCCTATAATATCCCACAAAGCAATATCAATGGCGCTTATCGCCGCTATTGCCGCCCCTCTGCGCCCATAATAGTATGTATTATAATACATCCGTTCCCACAATACTTCTACTTTGAAGGGATCTTCTCCTATAAGCAATTCACGCAGTCCACAACACTTATCGTGGGAACGCGGTGCTTCAACAATTGTCTTCATAATCCACGGAGAACTATCAGCTACGCCCACCCCTTTTAGACCGGAATCTGTAGTAATAACCACGAGAAACACTTCTTGTGTTGCGTCTGCCACATTTCTCGCACTACCTAGAGATAACACCATTGCCTCAACATCGGTTATCTTCATTTGTCCCTCCTTTACTTTCTTTTTGGTGTCAACATATCCGTTAAAACATCACCTGTAAGATTTATGAACAATACAAACATTATTATTATGCTTCCCGCTAACAACGATATCCAAGGAGCGACTTGCAAAACGTTCTTTCCATCGGCAACCACATTCCCCCAACTCGGCTTAGGTGGCATTACACCTACGCCTAAAAAGCTAAGAGCTGTTTCTGCAGTTATTCCACTCCCAAGCTGAAAGATGACTTGAACAATAAGTACAGGTAAAATATTTGGCAGAACATGTTTTGTAGCTATATGTAATCCACCGGCCCCAAAAGATCGAGCAGCTTCGATAAAAGTCTCCTCCATCACCTTGCGTCCTGTGTTATGGCACACTAATGCTATGCGCGGAGCGCGCACTAAACCTAGTGCAATAACTAAATTTCGTTCCCCGGGACCTAATAATCCCATTAAAGCCAGTGCCAGAAAAATACCTGGCCACGCTAACATCATATCTACTAGTCTTCTTACTACTTCCCCAAGCCATTTGGGTGCCCATAAGGGTAACAAACCTAGAGGCAGTCCTAAAAACAACCCAAGTCCAACTGCAGATGCGGCAATCGCTAGCGTAACACGCCCCCCAAATATCACACGTGCAAATACATCGCGTCCGTAAATGTCCGTTCCAAACCAATGACGGCTAGTAGGAGGGCTTAATATATTTTGCATATCCATAACAAACGGATCAAGTGTACTGAATATAGGATAAACTAAAATGACAATAGTAAACAACAATGTCATCCCTAAAATAACAAAACGAATGATTTTCTTTAGTTGTATATTGTTGTATTTAAGCATATTTATATTATGCGAATTCGAGGATCGATTACAGCTAAACATATATCAACTATTACATTAATTACATAATAAATACTCCCCATAAACAAAAGCATTGCTTGAAGGACAAAAACATCCTTTTTAACAGCGGCATCAAATGTCAACCGTCCAATGCCCGGAATAACAAACATGGTTTCTGACACAATAGTACCCCCAAGTAATTCAGCTAGGACTAAACCTCCTGCAGTCAAAATAGGTACTAAAGAAGGTTTCATAATGTGCAAAAAAACCAAACGTGCTCTTGTTACTCCCTTAGCTTGAGCTGCTACTACGAAGTCCTGCGTTAGCGTTTCTAGGATAGCGGCCCTAGTCATTCGGGCTATGTAAGCAATGTACATTGTGCTGATTGACAATGCAGGGAGACAAAGAGACCTAATACCCTCGATAAAGTGAGATGTCGGCGCGATATAGCCTGCAACTGGGAACCATCGTAGCTGAACTGCAAAGATCCACATAAGAAATAATGCAACAAGAAAAATAGGGGTGGCTAGAAAAACTGTACTCACTGTCATAACTAACCTATCAATCAATCCTCCAGCATAAAGAGCAGCAAGTATACCACTGGGTATACCAATAAATATAGTGAGAAGGAAAGATAATAACGCGAGCCATGCTGTACGTGGAATGCGCGTTTTGAACAACTCAGTAATAGGTTGGTTCATTAACAGCGAATATCCTAAATCACCATGCACCACTGCATTTGTGATCCAGTTATAATAGCGTACCAAAAAAGGCTTATTTAAACCAAGTTCAATTCGTAACCGCTCGATATCTTGCCAAGCTGCGGCTTCGCCCAACATAGTAATTACAGGGTCACCTGGGACAAGCTCAATTAGACAAAAACTTACAAAAGATAGGCCAAGCAACGTTAAAAGAAGACCTGATAAACGCCAAAACAGGTATTTCAGCATGGGTAGTAAATAACAGGGGGGAGGTCTAACAACCTCCCCCCATTAACTAATCAACTCCCCCAGTAAATATCCCAAAAACGATCTAGATACCACTGCTTGAGGCCAGGGCCTTGAAGCCTCGCATCCCAAGCCGCCCAGAGTGCAAAATCACCAATATTGAAGCAGGGCAAGTCCGCCGCGATGAACTTCTGTATCTCCTTATAAGCTTCTACTCTGGCGTTGAAATCAAGCATGCTATCAGCACGCTCTATGAGCGCGTCCAATGTCGGATTCCGATAGAACCAAAGACGTTCACTAGTTGAGCCGTAGTAGAATAGCCGCATAGTAACCGGATCGAACATATGTTGCGTTGCTCCGCCTAAGAATATGTTCCATGGTTGTGTTCCTGAAGTGCGGTAGTTAACAGCTGTAGCCCAATCGAAAACTAACAACTCGGCGTTTATTCCAGCTTGTTTAAGTTGTTGAACCATAACTTCACCTGCTCTAGCGGTTTGCTCGGATCCAGCGACAATGATAACCTTTTCTCCGTGGTAGCCTGCAACCTGTAAAAGACGTCTTGCCTCCTCAACTCGCGATTTGTGCCCCCATACCCCCATCAGCTCTGCTGCCGGATACCACCATGGGCCTTCAGCTGCGAACAAGCTCGAATCTGCGCGACAAAGCTCGGAACGACCTTGCACCATTGGCAAGAGAATTTCATCCATACCTAAGGCACGCATAATGGCATGCCGAACAGCAAGGTTATCTGTAGGAGGGCACTTTACATTAAAATTGCAAACGGACTTTTGAATCAAGCGAATCCCCCATGAAAGGCGCGGATCTCCCTTAATCGAATCGAGTACTACATATGGAGGGTCATTGACATAGTCGTATTCGCCAGTTAGTAATCCGGCATATCGGGTTTGAGCATCCAACACAAAATAGATCCTCACCTCGTCAAAATAAGCTGTCCGCTTACCGCCCATGCCATTAGGGCCAGCATATCTAGTATCCATTGAATATTGGTCAAATTTACGGAGAATCAGTTTTTCTCCGGGGACGTACTCGACAAGTTCAAACGGGCCGGTCCCTACAACTTGTGATACACCTAACTCTCGCACTGGCAGTGCAGCTAGTTCCGCCGGCATTATCGCCGGGAAAGCCAGAGGAGAAGCTAATAATCCAAGCAGCGGGCATGGCTCCCGCAACATTATCTCAACTGTGTATGAATCAATAATGGTAACCGCGGAAACAGTAGAGAAATCAGCTGCTCTTGCACCATACTGGAAGAATCTTTCCAGCGAAGCTTTCACATCCTCCGCTGTCATCTCACCATAACCTTTGTGGAACTGTACGCCTTTTCGAAGATGAAACACGTATCGGAGACCATCATCGCTTATTTCATATGATTCAGCTAGCTGGGGGATAACGTTAAACTGTTCATCGTAACATACGAGACCTTCCCATATATGCCACCCAATTCGCCGCAATGAAGAATCAGTACTCCCTTGCCAATCTAGCGTAGTAATTGTATACGGAGTTGCCACCCTTAAAATGTTGGCCGCCAACAAAAAGCTAGAGTAGCAAACTAACAAACTCGCTATAAGCCACACGACACGACGCATCATGAACCCCTCCTTTCTTCAAGCTTTTTAAAAGCCTACCCTCTCTTTTGTCAGCTGCTAACCATATTTCTATTTGTAATTAGTTCTGTGCCCAATTATCACCTCCTTTTTATCATAATTTTGGCCTTAGCACTACACCAGGTGCCTGTCCTGTAAGTTTACCTTCAGCTACAACGAGTTCACCATTAACGAATACATAAGCGATCCCGCGCGGATATCCCACGGGGTCATCAGGTGAGGTTGTGTCAGCAATTTCGACTGGGTCAAACAATACGAGGTCAGCCCGGAACCCTTCTCGAACAAGCCCACGATCGTGAAGGCCAATACGTTCTGCTGGAAAAGAAGTCATTTTACGTACAGCTTCTTCAAGGCGCATAACGCTCAACTCACGCACAAAATACCCAAGCACGCGCGCTGTCCAACCAAACCCAGCCTGGTTTACAAAGGCATGTGCTAAATGGCCAGTCAAGCTGACCGGTGCCGCATCACTGGAAAGGCAAAATAGAGGATGCGTAACAAGATCAACTACATGTTTGTCGTCAAAAAGCCGACCATATAAGTGAAGGCCAAATACATCTTCACCTTCGTCTCGTAAAATTTGTAGAAAAGCTTCCCATGGTGTGGTACCAAAGCGTTCAGCAATTTCGCTAAAAGTCGCTCCTATTAGTTCAGGATGGCTTTTGGAAGATGCTAACTTAACACGCTCCCATTCTCCTCGATGTATGAAACGCCAATAGCGATCACTATCACGCCACAATTGTGCCAATGTTGCCCTATCTTTCAACATAGAGAAAGCTGCTTGTGGGTCTCTAGACAATTCAGTCGTAAACCAATCGGGCAAAATACCAATATAACTACCAGGCCCCCAAGCGTACGGAATGCAGTCACTACCTATGTCTAGACCATCTACGTCACGAGCGTTTTCCACCATAGAGACCACACGTTCCCAAGCTCTATAAGGAGCTCCTGTATTAGCACGGCAATTAAGGTGTGCAATTTGCAGGCGTACTGCAGTTTCTTTCGCAACCTCAATAGCTTCATGTACTGATGGAACATAAAATTGATCACGGTTGCGAATATGGGGAGCATATATTCCATTATATCGTCCGACCACGCGACATAAAGATACAATCTCATTTAAATCTGCAGCACGCCCAGGTGGAAATTCCAATCCCGCTGACAGTCCCAGCGCGCCTGCGTCAAGCGCTTCTTCGAGAAGTTGTTGCATCTGTAAAAGCTCCTCATGAGTTGCAGGACGTGACTCTACCCCCATAACCGCAGTGCGCAAAGTGTTGTGCCCAACAAAACTCAGAACGTTAGTTAATAGTGGAATAGTGCGCAAAAATGTTACTAAGTCTTGGAAACTACGCCATTCCACCTCGTTTGAGTGAATTCCCTCCTTATGGCGCAACTGGTGAACAACGTATTTAATGTTCCGTTCTGAAACGGGAGCAAGTGAAAACCCACAATTGCCCATAACAACGGTAGTCACTCCTTGGCGCACAAAACTATCAGCCTGAATGCCGGCAAGAATAGTATAATCAGCATGTGAATGAATATCTATAAATCCAGGGGCTACCACTAACCAAGGGAATGGATTACGCTCGTCTCTATATGGCACACGCATCTTGGCTACTATAGTCGTACGTGCCTCAGCGTTTTTAAGGTTTCCTATGGCGACTATTTTCCCGTCCTTAATCCCAACATCAGCTGTAAACCATGGATTTCCTGTTCCGTCAATAATACGCCCTCCCGTAATCTTAAAGTCTAACATCAGCTCCCTCTTTGATTAAGACAAAACCGTTTAGATAACATTATATAACCACTCATAATGTGTGTCAAGAGAACGCAGGTTTGTCTAATAAACCGAGTTTGAGGTAGAGTTTTGAGCCGTAGTGAGAGGAAAAGAGGTATACAGGCCGAAACGGGTGTTTGGCGTGGCCCTAAAGCTGGCCCAAGAGGTGGAGAGAAAGAGGGAAAGGAAGCGGGGAAGGCCTCCAACTTATCCGGATCTATCTTGTCCTCCTTAATCTCCGCTCCTACTACAACCGGACTTACCGGCGGACAGAAGCTTTCGTCCGCGACCTCTTTCCGGATGCCCCTTGTCCAAGCTTCCAAGCCCTCTACTGCTACATGCGCAAAAAGCTTGGGGAAGAAGAGCTTCATAAGCTTTTAAAAAGAGGCTCCGCCCTGTCCTTGAGAAAAGTCTCCTCCCTCATCCTGGATAGCACAGGGATTCTTCAGCGGGGCAAAATTCAGGAGCCCAAATAGATGGGGGAATGATTCCATGGGGCCCAGGGGCATGCCAGGCTCTGTCTGGCCATACGTTATCCCCAAGAGTAGAAGTTCCTTCTTCCCGTGGGAGTGAGAATAGGCAAGGGTTATGCACCTGGTCCTTTTCTTGGGCCCAAGCCCCAAGCGCTGCTCGTCCCGGCGGCCTTCTTCTTGCCGATGCGGGCTCCGACTTGGGGAAGGTCTACGAGGAAGTTGATGGGAAATACATCCAGATGATTCAGTTCGAGGGCGGTGGGTGAGGGGATATTCGGGGCCCGGAACACTCCCTCGCCCTTCCCCTTCCACCTCATTTTCACCGCCTGGTTTTACGTACCCGCTCGTGATTAAACCAAACCTCGTGTTTTGTAACACTGCGATGGGGCGACCCGCTTTTCTTTGACCTGCATGCCAAACCAGTTCAGCTGAGGGATCGCTAGAATGTTGCAAGGCAAGGGTAATCCGAACAAGCGAAAGGTCTCTTTACTCGCTCACCGATGCGCGTCAAACACCTAGCGCAGAGAGGCGCTTTATCCTGTAAAACGACCCTTTTCGCATAGGCCAAAGTTCTTTCCAGAAAAAACGGGGCCGCGGAAGAATGCTTACTCCGCACAGCCTAAAGCCTGGGAGATTGCACGAGTACCGGCGGTGACAGCCTGCACAAATCGATCTAAAGGCTCATGAGTTAACCGGGTTTTGGTAAAAGACACGGAGACTGCTGCTACCACCCGCCCGCGATAGTTTCGCACAGGCGCAGCCACGCAGATATTGCCCTCGTGGAATTCCTCCCAATCTACGGCATACCCTTGTGTCCGTACCCGCTCCAACTCCCGCCGGAGAACTTCAGGATTGGTAATCGTGTTTGGGGTGAGAGCCGGCAAAGGCCCCTTCCCTAAAAGGCGCTCCAAAGCCTCCGGGTTATAAGCTAAAAGAACTTTGCCTAGCCCGGTGCAATGGGGCGGAACCCGCCGACCGATCACGGAGGTGATTACTACGCTAGGTGCTGCCTCCTCTCGATCTAGATACAGGACTTCGTCCTCATAAAGAACGGCCAGATGAGCGTTTACTTCAAGCTCCCGTGCCAGTTTTTTCAAGATAGGCTTTGCCTTCTCCCGGATGTCCAACGAAGACAAAATCTGATTGGCTAGAGCCAGGATTCGCAGTCCAAGTTTGTATCTCTTGGTCTCGGGATCTCGCTCGAAATACCCAAATTTGTGCAAAGTATAAACAATCGGGTAGACGCTCCCCGGTTTAGTCCCTAAGCGCTGGGCTATTTCGGAAAGACTTAGCCCCTGTTCAACCCCATTGAAAAACTCTAACACCCGCAAGGCTTTAGCCAAAGACGTGTTTAAATACCGTTCTTTTGACATATGTAACTTAATTATACAAAAACAAAGATGCCCGGTCTAAGAAACCTCAAGAGTAAAACAGCTTAACAGGGATTAGAAAACCTTTGCGACATATGTCGCAACAAGGGGAGCGAAGACTTTGAGCCTGCCCAAGAGGATTGCAACACCGACTGTTACAATTTGCATCCAATTGTAATCAACCCTAAAGCCGATAAATCCGGTTCGCATGAGGCAAATAGGAAGAAGCCCGTTCAGCCGATACAGCTTCTAAAACTTTGAGGGGGGAAGGCACCCCTTTAAGCGCGACATATGTCGCAATAGAGAAGGTTTTGGGCCTGCCTACAGGGGTTGGAACATTGATTATTACAATTGCGGCTCAATTGTAACCAACCTTAAGGCCCATAAAGGCGGCCCGTCCTAGAAAAAAAAGGAAGAAAACGTCCCCTGGCCCCCTCGCCTTATACGAACCCTTAAACAGAGGGAAAACGCCATCCTGAACCATTTTTAAAGCGCGACATTTGTCGCGGGACTGGGCAAAAAGGTCAACTTAGTCCGCGGCCCTCAAGGTTTGCCCTGATAAATACCCTCGCCTGCGGTTTAGCTGAAAGACGTGTCGAGAGCGGTGTCCCAAGTAGGCTGGCATCCGGGCGTAGGAGTAACAACATTGTAACCAAAAATCACCCCCTAGCCCTCTAAAGCCCAAACTGAAAGCACACGAAGACCATCATTAAAACTTAACCTCTTGCCCGGTTGAAAAATTGTGTATACTGGACAGAGAGGTGGAATAATACAAATTAAATCTTGGATGGTTTTAGCTTGTGTGTTGTTGGCCCTTGGAGCGCTTACGGGGTGTTTTCGGTTTTTCTCTACCCTTGAATGAAGGGACAGTGGAGCTGGCTTCAGGAGACCCCGATGTGGAGGCATTCTCCCTCGATACCCAAGGATTGAGTAGGGTTTCTGAGATTATCGTGATTGGCCGGGTTCTCAACGTTGCTAGCCTTCAGGAGACGACCCCTGAGGGCAGTCTCATCTTCACGGATGCGGAGATTGATGTCCAGGAAACTCTCAAAGGTGAATGCCCAAAGAAGGTGATCGTCCGGACCTTAGGCGGCCAGGCAGGGGATGTGGTTATGGCCGTTTCCCATGAGCCCCATTTCAGGGTTGGCGAAACAGTGGTGCTTTTCCTGGCTCCAAGCCCATTTGGCCAGGGGCGCTACGGGGTATGTGGCGCCGTTCGCGGAAAGATGACCGTCGAAGACGGGAAAATTTTGGAAATGCCTCTTACTCTTGAAGAACTGGTGGGAAGAATATCCCGGGCGCTTCATTCCCAGGATATTGGGCCAGATCCATATTTCATCCCTGTTGATGAGGAATACTCTTCGGTACCAATGGGAGAGATGGCTCCGCTTGCTTATCGGTATGATGACGTGCGTTGGCCAGAGGATTTCGTCAATGTCAAATACTACATCAACGCTTCCGACCCTTGGGTTGCGCCGATCACTGCTTCAGCTGAGACCTGGAATGTTGTAGGAAGCAAGCTCGTCTTCCAATACGCTGGCAAAATAACTAGAAAAGGAGGGATACGGGACGGCTATAACGTGATTGATGCCACCCGTAACTATGGTCCCACAGGCTGGCCAGCCCAGACCATCTATTGGTATAAGCGTCTAGGAACTAATGGCGGGTATTACTACGATCTCGTGGAGTGCGATACCCTGGTGAATCTCTACTACCGTTGGTTCATCGGAAGCGATCCCCGTGGCTTGGATGCCCAAAACGTCTTAACCCATGAATTCGGACACTGGATAAGCTTGGGAGACCTGTATCGGCCACAGTGGTCAGAGCTCACGATGTACGGATATACATCCTACGGCGAGACGAAAAAGCGAACGCTCGAGGAGTCCGATAAGGACGGAATCCTCGCTGTATACGGTGCTCGTTGAACACAATCTGTAACCAGGACGTTTGCATCTATTGAGCCACTGGTTTTTGTCCACGTAGCTTTCGCCGCTCGTTTAAAGCCACCAAAATCCACTTTTTTCAGGAGTAGCTCGGCGGGCGCATCTATGGGTCAGAGTATCTAAGTGAAAGCCTAGGAGCTCTAAGTTATTGTTACGTTTGCTTTACCAGTCTTGCACCCTTCTGATCCACACTAAACTAATATGAAAAAGTCTCTTTTAGCCCCAAAGCCAGCGAAAGATCCCTCGTGCCCACCAGGGCTTGTGATCCTTTGGCGCGGGGAGGGCCAGCCGCTCTAAGTCCCGGACCTGCTCTTGTAGCTTAAGGGCCATGTCGCGCCAATAGTCACGTTCGCGTTGCAAGGCTTCGTTCGCTCGTCTCAGCTCTTCGATAAGCGCTCTTATAGCCCACGACTCGCCCAGATCCGAGTCTAACGTAACCTCTGACACAGGTTTACGTACAGCATCCCCTACGTTTCCACCTTGCTCTTCCTTAAGCGCCTGGAGCGCCTGACGTAAGCTAAGCTGCCTGGACTTACGTAAATCTTCGAGGCGTTGTAACAATGCAACACCGGCCTGATCTACAAGAATCTCATTCTTTGTTCCCCTGTGAAGGTACGGTGAAACCGTGTCACCCAGTAGCTCCAGGCGGAAACGCACGCCCCGGGTCGTGGTGCCCAGAAGTTCGGCTAGCTCCTGCACCGTGAGCATAACGGGGTTTTACGTTAGGCAACGTGCTATATAAGGGACATTTGGGACACTTTTTCAGGACATGTGGGACAAAACGCTTGACGTTTAGCCCTCTCTGGAGGTAGAGTAAAAGCTGTGATGTTCACTACGTAGGAGGGGGTTAGCGTTCGATAAAAAGCAAAACTAGCGGGGAAAAGAGGTCCTTATAAAAACGGGAAGCCCGAGCTCTGAACTCGGGCTGAGGTCCTCTCCCCGCTCAAGGGGGCTTCTGTGCCAAGTGAAAGAGTACCCCCAAAGACGGGGACTGTCAAGTCATCGGTCTCGTACCGACCGGACGTTCTTCACCGGTTGCCGCGGTCCTGCAACAAGGTTTGGGACCTTCTCCAGCTTGAGGGAGAGGTGACGATCGTCACTTCCCTGCGGGAGCTAGCTAAGGATGCCCGGCTTTCACCCTGCCAGGTGCACCGGGCACTGAGGA
>Ga0080004_1128882_pt1 | contig 13498 bp, 12 predicted proteins | sample WasSprMetagenome_FD_69207 | JGI IMG/M metagenome (GOLD analysis project Ga0080004, IMG submission 69207) | Sulfidic aquatic microbial communities from Washburn Spring, Yellowstone National Park, USA - WS (SPADES assembly) (version 2) | ecosystem: Environmental > Aquatic > Thermal springs > Hot... | reverse complement strand
AAGTTTATCCAACAGGAAGACGTTACGTAGACTTGGAAGTCGATGTCTGCATCCATCCAAACGGCGAAACGAAAATTATAGACATGGAAAAACTTGAAAAAGCCTTTGAAAATGGTATTTTAAATAAGGCGCTCTTTGAAAAAGTTAAAAATACAGTAAAGCTTGTTGCGGAAAAAGCTTTTGTTGAAAATTTTTCGGCTAACTTTATTTAGCGTCTCCGCTTCTTATTCTTATTTCAAGAGAGAGCCAAATTGAGCGTCGACCTAGTCCTAAAAGACCTGAAAGCCTACATAAACAACGCGGTAACAGAGTGCTGCCTAGCCGTAAAAGATGGAGAAATTCTCAAAATAGGGAAAGAGGCCTATATGCCTAAGGCTGAGGCAACATTAAGCCTTAAAGGGCTTCTGGTGCTGCCAGGCTTAATAGATGTTCACGTTCACTTGAGGGATGAAGGCAAATCCCACAAAGAAGACTTTCACAGCGGAACAGCTGCAGCAGCTGCAGGCGGAATAACCACGGTTTTAGACATGCCTAACAACGACCCTATGACTATGGATGCTGAAACCTTAAGAAACAGAATGAAAATCGCCGAAAAAAAGATTCTTGTTAATGTTGGCTTTTACTCAGAATTTCCCAAAAACCTGCAAGAAATAGGCGAAATAATTGGAGAAGGCGCCATAGCCTTCAAACTTTTCATGGGGGAACAATTAGGCGGATTAAATGTTGAAAATGACAGTGCTATAAAAGAAGCCTTCAAAATCGTGGGGCAAAAGATTCCGGTGGCGGTTCATGCAGAAGACAAAGAAACTTTGAAAAAAGCCGAAAAAGAGCTTAAACGCAAAGGATGCAATGACATTGAAGCGTTCCTAGAGATGCATTCTGAAGAAGCCGAATTAAAAGCTGTTAAACGCATAATAGCAATTGCCAGAGAGACAGGCGTCCGAGTGCACTTTTGTCACATAAGCACTGAAAAAAGCCTAAAAGCAGTGAATGGCGCGAAAAAATCTGGGGTGTCAATAACTTGTGAAGTGACGCCTCATCATCTTTTTTTGTCTGTTGATGATTTGAAGCGTATAGGCGTTTTGGCGTTGACTGTGCCGCCTGTTAGGGAGAAAAGTCACATGGATGCGCTCTGGGGCGGCGTTAAAAGCGGATTAGTCGACATTATAGCTTCAGATCATGCGCCTCACGCGGTTGCGGAGAAAAATGCAGATATGGTCTGGAATGTTAAAGTGGGTATGCCTGGACTGGAAACAACTCTTCCGCTGCTGCTTACAGAAGTGAATCATGGAAGACTAAGCATAGCTGACACAGTTAGGCTGATGGCTGAAAACCCAGCCAAAATTTTCGGTTTAAGAAATAGGGGAAGCATAAAAGAGGGAAATAAAGCCGACTTGGTGGCAGTCGATTTAAAGCGAGAATACAAAATTGACACGTCAAGATTCCATTCAAAGGCAAAGTATTCCCCCTTCGACAGAATGCGAGTCAAAGGCAAGCCAGTTAAAACTTTTGTAGGCGGCCAACTGGTTATGGATGACGGCGAAATAGTGGCCAAAGCAGGAAGCGGCGAAATAGTTAGGAGGACTTAAAACTTGAAGTTTATCGCTGACGGGATGCTTGGAAAGCTTGCGCGTTGGCTTCGCATGTTAGGGCACAACGTGAAATACTCAAATAAACTGGATGACTCGCAACTAATCGCCATAGCTAAAAAAGAGCGGAGGATTCTCCTCACAAGGGATTTGGAGCTTTACCAGCAAGCCACAGCTAAAGGCGCCCAAGCATTCTATATGGAGGGACAAACAGAGGCTGAAAGGCTGGCGAAACTCGCCCAAAAATTCGGCGTAAACCTTGACATAGACATGACAACCTCAAGATGTCCTAAGTGTAATACAAGAGTAAAGCCGATATCAAAAGAGAAGGTTGCAGATAAGGTTGAAAAAACCACTTTTTCCTATTACAACGAGTTCTGGCAGTGCCCAAAATGCATGCAAATTTATTGGCAAGGCGCCCACTGGACAAGAATACGGAAAACCCTTGAAGCCGCAAAAGAGAACTTAAAAAGAATGAAAACCCAATAGGCGCTTTATAACTGCACAAACTTAATTTAGGAAATATACACAAGAGATAAAAAGGGCTAATGAGTGGAAATTCAAAAACCAGTGCATGAATTGCCTTTAGAGAAAATTTTAACGTGGACTTTCACGCTTTATTCTAGAAATTTAACCACGTTTTTAATACCCTTTTTAGCTGCAGCGCTAGTTGTAGGAAGCCTCGGTGCTGTAGTCTCCAACTTCGCTACAACAGCCGTGGCTAATATTCCAGAGCCTGGGGCATCCCCCGAAGAGATACAAAACTGGTTATGGAGCTTTATGGTGGCAATGCTAGCCATAGTCTTCATTATGGGCATCATATCATGGATAGTGAGCACTGTTGTAAACGGGGTTTGCGTTAAATGCGCTGCAGACCTTATAGAAAAAGGCAAGGCAAGCCTTACAGAAGCGTTCAACTTCACGGTTTACAAGCTTGTTTCCCTTTTAGCGGTGGCTTTGATAACTGTAATACTGATTGGGCTGGGTTTTCTTGCGTTAATAATTCCTGGAATAATACTTCTAATAATGTTTTCTCTGGTTGTTCCAGCAATTATGATAGAAGACATTGGAGCTTTAGACAGTCTATCTAGAAGCAGAAGACTTGTAAGTTACCGTTGGCTGAAAACCTTCATCCTACTTTTAATAGTTTATTTAGCCGTATTTTTCGTATCTTATATTGGAAATTTGATTGGGCAACCCCTCGGACCTTTTAGCACCATTGTAGGCAGCATCGCTGCAGCCTTCATTCAACCCATTATTCCAATTGCACTAACAGTCTATTACTATGCTATGGTGGCGAAGGAGGCTAAGAGGGTTCCGCCTCCCCCACCCCCGCCGCCATTCTAAGAAACAGAAAAAAGAAAATTACGCCTTTTCTAGAAGCCACCTTAACGGTATGTCTTGATATGTGCCGTCTGGCAGCGTCCGCCTAATGGTTATGGGCAGTATGCCAGCTTCAAGCTCTTTTAAGGCGATGTCTATGGGGCTTGAGAAGCCTTCTGAAACGTCGACAAGAATTGGGGCGCCCATGGATATTTGTAGGGCCCTAGCCCCAACTATCCTTGCCTTCTCGAAGCGCGTAAGTTTTGGAGGGCCTATCAAAATTTTCTTCTCTTTTTCAGACGTATTCTAATACTCCCCAGCGCCTGGATATTCGCCTCCGGGTGGCCCCTTCGGCGGCATTGGGGGAGTCTTCGCTTTTCCAGCTGCTATCACATCGTCAATTTTGAGAATCATCGAAGCGGCTTCAGTTGCCGATTTTATCACTTGCTTCTTGACAGAAATGGGCTCGAAAACACCTGCCTCCTTGGTATCTACCACTTTTCCTGATATGACCTCTATTCCGGCCCATGTTTCGCCTTTCTCATGTTTCGACCTTAGTTCTGAGAGTATGTCGATGGGGTCTAAGCCAGCATTTTCAGTTAGTGTTGCCGGAATAGCTTCCAAGGCTTCTGCGAAGCTTTTAACTGCAAGTTGTTCTCTGCCTGGAAGTGTTTCCGCATATTTCTTAAGCACACGGGCAATTTCAAGCTCTGGGGCTCCACCGCCAGCTAGAACCTTTGGTTCCTCAACTATGTCTCGGACAACACATAAAGCATCATGCACCGAGCGTTCAGCCTCGTCAACTATGCGCTCTGTTCCACCCCTTATAAGAATTGTAACTGCACGAGGGTGTTTGCATCCCTCAACGAAAGTCATTTTGTCGTCTCCTATTTTGCGTTCCTCGACGAGACTTGCATAGCCCAAGTCTGCCGGGCTAGCGTCATCTAGGTTTGTTATTATTTTTCCTCCAGTAGCCTTTGCAAGCTTCTCCATGTCAGACTTTTTGATTCTCCGCACTGCAAGGATTCCCTTTCTAGCTAAGAAGTGTTGGGCCATGTCGTCTATGCCTTTCTGGCATAAAACAACATTTGCACCTATCGCGGCGAGTTTCTCCACCATATCTTTTAGCATGGCTTCTTCCTGCCTTAGGAAAGCATCCATCTGTTCTGGGCTTTCAATGTTGATTTTTGCGTCAAACTCGGTCTTCTCAATCTCTAAAGAAGTATCTAGCAAAGCGATTTTAGCGTTTTCCACACGTTTAGGCATTCCTGAGTGGACAACTTCCTTGTCTAGAACTATTCCGTTTATGAGCTTTGTATCCCTAACGGACTCTCCTGGCTTTTTCTCAACTTTTACATCGTCTATGTCCACTTTGTATTTATCATCTATTTTCTCTGCAACTTCAAGAACCGCTTCGACAGCCAAATCCGCTAAGTAATCTCTTTGCTCAGCTACAAGTTTACTTGCCATACATGTCATTGCAGCCTTTTTTATGTATTCCTTAGAGTTTAAGTCCACTGGAATTGCTATTTTCTCAAGAGTTTCCAGCGCTTTTTCTGCCGCTTTTTTGTATCCGTCAATAATTATTGTTGGGTGGATGTTTTTGCCGATTAATTCTTCAGCCTTGCTAAGCAACTCTCCTGAAAGTATCACCGCGGTGGTTGTCCCGTCTCCAGCCTCGTTGTCTTGGGTTTTTGCCACTTCAACCATCATTTTTGCAGCTGGATGCTGAACATCCATCTCGTCTAGAATAGTGCGACCGTCGCTTGTAATTGTCACGTCTCCGAAGCTGTCCACAAGCATCTTATCCATGCCCTTCGGGCCGAGGGAACTCTTCACAGTTTCAGCTATTATTTTCGCAGCCATTATGTTAGTGTGCTGTGCTTCTCTTCCTCTCGAACGGCTTGAACCTTCTTTTAATATTAAAACTGGGACTCCTCCTGATGTAGGTGATGACAAACCAACAACCTCCTAATGCGTCTCAAACAGAAACAGCATTACAATATAAATTTTTCTGATTTAGAAATAAAAATAGATGGATATTATGATTTAAAAAGCACAGCAACCCTATATTAGAACGCTTATCTTGCCTCTTTTATGGCTATCGTTTTAACGTTTGTTTTAACGTTTCAATTAAGGCTGGGATTATTTGGTATATGTCGCCTACCACCGCGTAATCGGCTACTTCAAAAATGGCTGCATTTGGATCCTTGTTTATTGCCACTATAACTCTGGAGTCTCTTATTCCGGCTACATGCTGAATCATGCCGGAAATGCCGCATCCTATGTAGAGGTCAGGCTTAACCTTTTTCCCTGAAAGGCCAACCCACTCGGAAAACCATTTTCTGTCCTCGGCTAATGGCCTTGTGCCTCCAATTTGCCCGCCTAAGAGGTTGGCTAACTCCTCAAACATTTTGAAGTCTTCTTTTTTATTTACTCCTCTGCCGCCGCAAACAACTATTTTAGCCTCTTCAATGCGGGTTTTTGCTGCCTCAACAGGCTTAACCTCCACAACTTCTGCTTTCGATTCTTCAAGTTTAACTTCGACATTAATCACTTCGACTTTTTTATCTGAAGGTTTTGGCTTTTCAAAGGTTCTCGGCGGTACGGTTGCTATTTGAGGCTTCGCCTTATAGGTTTGTACTGCTATGCCGTTTCCGCCGTAAACAATCCTTGTTGCGGTTAACATTTTTTCTTCGTTTATTTCAAGTTTGACAATGTCTGGAATTAAGCCAGTTTGGAGCCTTGCGGCAAGCCTCGCGGCAAGTTCCTTTCCTCTCCTAGTTGAACCTATCAAAAGTATTTGGGGTTTATGTTTGGTCGCTAAATCGGCTAAGGCGCCAAGGTAAGGTTCCACCTGGAGGTTTTTGAAAATCGGGTTATCCGCTGTAAGGATTTTATCAGCGCCATAGGCCGCCAAATCCTCCGCTTGCTCTTTAATATTATGTCCTAAAACTATTGCTGCTAGTTCCGTTTGAAGTTTATCTGCGAGTTCCCGACCCTTGCTCAGCATTTCAGCTGTCAAGTCCAAGTTTTCAGAGAAAACCCATACTCCGTTAAAAGTGCTCATTTCCCTTATCCTCCAAGCACTCCGTCTTGAATTAACGCCTTAACCAGCTTCTCAGCTATTTCTTTTGGGTTTTCGCCTTCAATCTTGATCCTTTTCCTTTCAACTTTAGGCGCTGAAACCTCTAACACTTGAATGGCTATGGCTTCAACTTTTTCCTTTGAAACTCCCAAGTCTGAAAGAGTCCATGTTACAAGTTCTTTCCTTGAAGCTTTAAGAACATCCATCAGCGTTGGCACTCTAGGCTCATTAATTTCCTTCGTAACGGTCAGTAAAGCGGGCATTTTAACTTTAACGACTTCTGAGCAATCTTCTAAAATTCGTTCAGCTATTATGGCGTTGCCTTCTAGGCCTACCCTATGCGCATATGTTACTGCTGGAATGCCGAGAATTTCAGCAAGCCTCGGCCCAACCTGCCCTGAATAACTGTCAATGCTTGCTTCTCCACATATAATTATGTCAAAAGAACCTACTTTCTTTACGGCTTCGGCAAGAATCTGTGAAACCACTAAAGTATCGGAGTTTTGAACAGCGCTGTCCTGCACTAGGAAAGCTTTGTCCGCACCCATGGCTAATGCCTCTCTAAGTGCTGAAGAGGCACTCTCTGAGCTTACGGTTAAGGCTATGACTTCGCCTCCATGCTTCTCCTTTATCCTTATGGCTTCTTCTAGAGCGTTCTTATCAAAATCACTTATCTTTCTCGGGGCATCCGCCGTTAACAACTTGCGGGTGGCAGAATCAACCTTTATTTGAGAAACGTCAATAGCGTATTTAAGGCAAACTATTATCCTTGGCATATATCAGTTAAACCTCCCCTTTAAGTTTCAAATTATTGCCGCGAATAGGGTGGTTCCAAAATAAACAGGGGTTATTTGTAGGGAACGTATTCCTTTCCGAGGAGTTCTCTTCCAATTACTATCTTCTGTATGTTTTGCCCGCCTTCCGCTCCTACAACGTAGGACATTACGCCGCGCCAAGCCGCCTCAAACAAGTATTCTTTAGTGTAGCCTGCAGCTCCCAACCATATCATAGCTTTTTCAGCTGCTTTAAGCGCCAAGAATGGGCCTTTCCATTTAATCATAGAGATCCATTTGGCTACTTCCGTAGGCTTAAAGGTTTTTGCCTCTGAAACTTTCACTGGAAGACCTTCTTCCGCATACCTTATGTCCTGCATCCAAGCTGTTTTCATAGTCATAAGTTTTAATGCTTCCATTTCCATGTATATTTCTGCCAGTTCAAACTGAATTGCCTCGTATTTTGCTAGGGGCATTCCAAAAACTTTCCTCTCTTTTATGTAGGGAATGGCGTCATCTAAAATGCGTCTAATAACTCCTGCGCAGCTTGCCCCTATCATTAGTCTGGCATTGTCAAAGCCTTCCATAGTATGATAAAAGCCTTTGCCAACTTCTCCAAGCCTGTACTCGTCTGAAAGTCTCACGTTTTTTAATACGAAGCCTCCTGTGGAAATAGCCATTCTCCCAGAATCTTTGTAAGGTTCTATTACCTCAACTCCATCAGCGTCTATGGGCACAAAAAAGGCTGTTATGTTGCGGTGAGGGGCCTCAGGAACCAGCGGTCCTGTTCTTGCGTTAACCCAGTAGCCTCCGCCCCACATTTTGCATTCTTCTGTGCCGCTGATGAATGTTTTTTCACCGTTAAGAACCCACTCATTTCCTTCCATTTTCGCTGTGGTCTTGTGTCCTGCAACATCTGAGCCTCCTACAGGCTCTGTTGCTCCAATGCCGATGAATTTCTCGCCTCTGATTGCTGGCTTTACATATTTTTCTCTAACAGTTTCTGAACAGTGCCTATCTATTGTGTATCCCCATCCAGTTTCAACCGCCATAAAGCCTGCAGCAGTGGCGATTGTTGGGTCGTAGTATCCTATGGTTTCAGCTATAAGTGCTTGTGTTTTCCAATCTAAGCCTAATCCTCCATGTTCTTGAGGCACTGTGCCCATTATAACGCCGAGTTTAGCCAAGCCTTCGACAATGTCTTTGGGGTATGGGTGTCCCTTATCATCCATTTGCCTAACGCGTAAGGCTGTCAAGTTTCTTTCGCACCATTCTTTAACGGCTTTAACTATAAGCTTCTGTTCTTCGGTTTCCGTAAAATCAAACACCATATTTTTCTCACCGTTTACTTGAAAATGCATCTTGTCACTTAGCCAATATAAATAGTTATCTATTAAGCTAAAGAGTTGCATGGAAAATGATAATAGTGCATTTTGGGCTACATTTTCTCGTTCAAATGAGAAGTGAAGCCTTAATCCAATATGTGGTGACAAAACCTTCTAATAACAATAGTTTAATTAGTATAAAGGGTGAAAAGGAGTGAACCTTTTCATATTCCTCCTAATCTGGGCTTTTGTGTGGTATATTCCAATACCGCCTAGGAAGACTGGATGGAAGAAACCTTCACGGTTTATATCGCTTTTCTTAGGTTTGTTTCTCTTCTTTATAATTCAGTTTTCCAAGCCTCCCCTTAGCATTTTCGCATATTTACTCGTTTTTCTCAGACTTTTTGTTGCTTTTGTAGAGTCAGCATTTTCCATAAAACGCGCTTCTCTGGAAGAACCGGAAAAGCAATATTACTATTATGGTAAGCGTTTTCATTGGAAGGTTTCAGCGAAAATTAGGGCAAGAATCATAGGCGTTTTATTCATCCTTTATCTGCTTGCAGCCTCCACAGTGATAGTTTTTTGGCAAGTCCAAAGGGTTGCTAACGCCGCATATTTCAACAGTTTTATTCATATTGGTTCAGGGTTGCCATTTAATACTGGAATCCCCGACAACATGGTGCGTCTAGTCACAGAGGAGCTTGCTGTTTCCATAGCCAGAAGGCACATGTCAGAGTTTGGAAGTAATACCCAAATTTTAGGCTGCCATATTACGAAGACTCCTGAAGGCGAGCTTGTTTGGGTTGCCGTTATAGGTTCCACCAATGTGATAGCTGAAAACTATGTTAAAGGGTTCGTTATAATAGATGCTACAGACCCTATTACTCCTCCAAAAATAGTGAAGAACGAGTTTGCAGTTGGGGAAGGCTTATGGTGGGACCATAATATTCATTTTCGCTCTTATATGAACGACCTGTCAAGAAGCTATGGCATAGCCTACATCACATGGAACTTTGCAACAAATGAGGCCGCCTACGTTGTGGCACGCTATAACTTAGGCTTCGATTTGATTAGACGATATGAAACTCCTATGGTTTATGACCCGCAAGGTAACCTATATCCGCAAGCAGAGTCCCTTTCTCAAATTCCCCAATGGATTACACAGGTTTATGATGAAGATTGGCTTGAGGAGATGATAAACGAAATGGGAGGCTTTAGAAGAGGCGAAAGTTTCGACTACTGGGCAGGCGGTTTTCTATGGGTAATTCCACCAAGCCGTGAACGCTTCGAAATGACTGAAGACACCCGCTATATTGTTGACCCCGAATCAGGCGATGTTGTAGCATTAGTCTGCGTAAACCCTGTGGGAAACACGCGAACCCTTTCCGGAGTTTTCAAGGCTACGCGAAACAGCATATTCTTCTACGACTTCAGACAAGCTAACTACATTTCAGGAATGACCGCCGAAGACTTTGTTGAGGGAAGACTTCCAAAACCCGCCGTTGGCATTTATGACGCTGAAATGCCCCTGTTATATCCTGTTGAAATTTCGCCCGGCAAATATAGGCTAGCATGGTATGTGCCCATATACTGGAGGGAGGGCACATGGGAAGCGGATGAAACCATATACTTGGCTGGCTTCGCCATAGTGGACGCTGAAGAAGCCAGCAAAATAGCCATAACAATTGGTGAGGAAGGCTTAACAAGCGAGCAGCTTGTGCGCAAAACGCGGTTAGACTTTCTGAAACTTTTCGGAGTGGTAACCTACACTGAAGTTAGTGCAAAAGTTTTGGGCAAATATGAATATGTGGAAGATGGAACAACGCATATAGTATTGCGGCTGGACAACGAAACTTATCCGTGGGTGGAAGCAACCCCGAGGGACATTCCAACTCTTCAATGGAACGAGTTAATGGCGACAAAAACAGGAGAAAACGTTACTGTGCAAATTGAAAAACGTGGAGATAGATGGGTGATAACAGCCTTCGACAACCTGAACATTCCAACTCCCTAGTAAACGGAGACTTTTGCAACTCCCCTTATCTTTAGAAGCTCTGGAATAAGCTCACCGGGAATCTTCTTTTCAGCGATAAGGGTGAGTTTAGGTTCAGGCGAAAGCTCCGGGTCATCAACAATCGCCTGCCTTATACTCAAACCGCCCTTTGCAAGAATCATGGCTGCGTTTGCCAATATTCCTGGAATTTTAGCATCAACAGGAGTTATTTCGACAACTCCGAGGTCTAGGTGTCTTGCGATCTCTTTGAGGGAATGCCCAGCAGACCTCAAACCTTCAAATATTAATCGTAGCTCACGATTAGCCCATATGGTGCTTATTGTCTCGTTAACGGTTCGCCTGTCAACGCCGGCAACCCGCGCAATCCGCACTGGCGGAATTTCAATTTCGTTAAGGTAAACTTTCCCTTTTCTAACGCTTAACCCGTTTTCTACAAGAATGCGCGCCACTTTTAGTCTTTCAGGATAATTTTCCAAATGTTTTTTTATATTATTCCACATGCTTTCGCGTCCCCAATGTACTTTTTTGTTCAATAAAGTATAAATATGTTTATTTAATCCAATGCCTTTAGCGACTTAAACGTTTATGCGGGTCAGTTTTTAGAAGGCTGCAGACATGCATATAACTGTTGCCAAAAGACTAGGAAGGGATCCTTGCGTTGATATTCGCATAGTTGACATACTTATTTTGAAATGCCACGAGAAAGTTGATGCGCAACGGCTTGCTAACCTTAAGGCTGAAATTGAGTCTGATGGGATTCTCAAAAAGCCCATAGTGGTAGATGTCAACACAAACGTCGTTCTTGACGGACACCATAGAATAGGAGCGCTGCAGGCTCTTGGTTGTTCAAAAATACCTGTGGTCCTCGTTAATTATCAATCTCCTAAAATCGGCGTCAAAACCTCAGAAAACGGCGAAGAATATTCAAAGCATAAAGTTATTGAAGCCGCCTTAAAGGGTGAACCACTGCCTCCGAAATCCACATGGCACTATATCACTTGTTCCAAAGAAATAGCCCACATCTCTAAAATACAAAAGACAGTAAATGTTCCTCTTGAAAATTTAAAGTGAAAGGGTGGCTTTCTTAAATCGTGTACAAAATTATACTCAAAAGACTTAAATATAACATTTAAGTTCTTTTCTCAGCACCATTCAGGAGTGAAACCATATGCCATCAACAAAAATAGTTCTAGACGAGGAAGAAATCCCTAAACAGTGGTATTGCATACTGCCAGACCTTCCTAAACCGTTGCCCCCATTTATAGAACCGGAGACAAGAGCGCCAGGTGGTGGAATAGCCCCAAAAATATTCCCAAAGCAAATTCTAGCCCAAGAATTCAGCCAAGATCGTTGGATAGACATACCTGAGGAAGTGAGAGAAGTTTACAAGCTTTGGAGGCCTACTCCACTTTTTAGAGCTGTGAGACTTGAAAGGGCTTTGAAAACTCCTGCAAAAATTTATTACAAATACGAGGGGGTTAGCCCTCCGGGAAGCCACAAGCCTAACACGGCTGTTGCCCAAGCTTACTATAACATGAAAGAGGGCATCCAGCGACTAGCAACAGAAACAGGCGCCGGCCAATGGGGTTCCGCTTTGGCTTTTGGGTGTATGCTGTTTGGGTTGAAATGCACTGTTTATATGGTCAAGGTGAGTTATCAACAGAAGCCTTACAGAAGGATTATGATGGAGTCTTACGGGGCAGATGTTTATGCAAGTCCCAGCGAACACACGGAAACTGGCAGAAGAATCTTAAAAGAAGACCCGAATAATCCAGGCAGTTTAGGCATAGCCATAAGTGAGGCTGTTGACGATGCTCTTACTCACGAAGATGCTAATTATGGCATAGGCAGCGTTTTCAACCACGTTCTGCTACATCAAACAGTAATCGGGTTAGAAGCCAAAAAACAGCTGGAGATCGCTGAAGACTATCCAGACGTGATATATGGGTGCATAGGCGGAGGAAGTAGTTTCTCCGGAATTATGTGGCCTTTCTACTACGATAGGGTTTCTGGTAAAGCGCCGAAGGATATCCGATTTGTGGCTGTAGAACCCACTGCATGTCCTTCCGTCACTAAAGGAGAATACACCTATGACCACGGAGACACAGCAAGGATAACTCCGCTAGTTCCGATGCACACTTTAGGACATGACTATATACCGCCGCCAATTCATGCTGGAGGTTTACGCTACCATGGAATAGCGCCCACCATAAGCCTGCTTGCTTCAAAGAAACAGCTGGAAACTGTGGCTTACAATCAAGTTGAAGTTTTCGACGCTGCAAAACTCTTCATCCAAACTGAGGGCATAATCCCCGCTCCAGAACCAGCTCACGCCATTAAAGCAGCCATCGACGAAGCCTTAAGATGCAAGAAAACAGGCGAAGAAAAAGTTATCCTCTTCTTGCTGTGCGGTCACGGTTACTTCGACATGCAAGCATACTCTGACTATTTTAGCGGTAAGCTCCCACCTTACGAATATCCAACAGAAAAAGTTAAGGAGGCTATGCAGAAACTTAGGAAGCTCTATCCATGGCTAGATGACGTCAAAAAGAAGTTTATTGAATGAGAAAAAGCTTCCTAGACATCTCCCTCTCTGTTTTTATATTTTTCAAAAATGTTGTTCACCCTAACGAGTTATTAAGAGAGTGAGCAGTAGATTTAACGAAGAGTTGAGCATAATTGTCTAAAAATAAAATTTCAGTAAAAACTGTCGGTTTCATCGTTAATCCGGTTGCTGGAATGGGAGGAACCGTTGGACTTAAAGGCACAGATGGAAAGGCAATTTTGAAAAAAGCTATAACCCTCGGAGCGAAACCAGTGGCGCCGGCAAGGGCAGAATCCTTCCTCTCGGAACTGAAACCTCTTAAAGATAGGCTGCGCCTCATAGTTGGAGCTGGAAGGATGGGAGAAAACGAAGCGCAAAATTGCAGTTTCTCCTACGCTGTCATCGGGAAGAAGAAAAAGGAAACCAGCGCCAAAGACACGATGGAAATTGCACAAAGAATCAAAGAAATAGGGGCAGACTTACTTGTCTTCTGCGGCGGAGACGGGACAGCCCGCGACGTACTAAACGCTGTTGACATGAGTCTTCCAGTTTTAGGCGTTCCGACAGGTGTTAAAATGCACAGTGCCGTCTTCGCCGTGAACCCTGAAGCTGCAGCGCAAATAGTCAAAGAATTCCTTTTTGAAGGACTGCCTCTAAAAGAAGCAGAAGTGATGGATGTGGATGAGGAAGCTTTCAGAAAAGGGCGAGTGTCCGCGGAACTGTATGGTTATATGCTTGTTCCCTACGAGCCATTTCTAATTCAAGGCTTCAAGATAGCAAGTCCAATAACGGAAAGCGAACTACGCAATCAAGCGGCAATAGCCATTTACATTATTGAAAA
>Ga0080004_1103092_pt1 | contig 13501 bp, 14 predicted proteins | sample WasSprMetagenome_FD_69207 | JGI IMG/M metagenome (GOLD analysis project Ga0080004, IMG submission 69207) | Sulfidic aquatic microbial communities from Washburn Spring, Yellowstone National Park, USA - WS (SPADES assembly) (version 2) | ecosystem: Environmental > Aquatic > Thermal springs > Hot... | reverse complement strand
TTTAACCCAATTACGAAGCCCCTTTACTTTTTCTCTAAGATAAACCATGAGACTGAGCATAGGGTCAGGAGACATCGCTGAACGCGAACTTTCACGCCTTCATATCTAAAAGTGCGGGGGGCGGGATTTACGCATAAACTGATAGATGTTAAAAGCATGGAATTATGTTACAAAAATGTGTAACACAATTGTAACAAAATAGGGTTTGTATACAAAAACCATCAAAATAACATGTATACAAAAAAATCGTTAATGATTCCATTTGTATACATGTTGCTAACCCTCATCCTATCGCATTGTTGTTCAACACATTTTTTCGCATAGGAATTTTGCGGTTTTCTTTGCCAAAATCCGCCAAATTCCAGAGCCTTTGAGTTATGTATACATATCACGACTTTGGCACATTTTAAAAAGAGCCGTGATTTAAGCCTCTTTTATCATCTTCCATGCATTGAATCCTTTTAGATTTCCATTAATTTTTCCATGCTCTCAAATCACAAACGGTTCACATGGAAAATTTAGAATTTTTGCATTTCATAATCTACCTTTGCATTAATGCTTTGAATGAGCCTATCAATCTGGATTTTAAGGATTGGTTCAGAATCTCCAATCTTCTTTAATTCCTTACAAACTTCATTTTTCATAAATATCAATTCCTTTGTTATCTCATCATTTCTATGTCTTTCCTCTAACAATTCCAATTTTAATTTATTAGCCTCATCTTTCCAATAATCCCTTTCCTTTTTCAAGGAGTCTATATCTAAAGCCTCAAATTCCTTAAGTTGCTTTTCCAAGTCATCTATCCTTTGTTTAAGTATGGCATTAATTCCATTCAATTCTTTATTCTTATTTTCCAGAGCCTTTTTTTCATTCTCTAATTGCTCATATTGAAAACTCGCATCTCTAATCATGTTTGCCAATTCTTTATTCTCATTCTCCAAAGCCTTAATTTTGCTCTCATATTGACTTCTAATTTCTTCTTCTAATTCATCTTGAATCTTCTTTCTTAGTTGCCTCTCCAATGTTGGAAATGTCGGAATTTCAAGTCTTCCTTTCTCTGATATTTGCCATGCCTTTTTAAGAGCCTCTCCGATTGAAAGATTCCTTTTGTCAGCATAAGCTTTAACATCATCGTAAAGGCTCTTAGGAATTCGCACTATTGGATAATTAGCTTCTTCCCATGTCTTTTTCTTTATTTCTTTCATGGTTCATGTTCACCACTTCTATAAATTTCCATCAACGCCATTCAACCTCAGTATCCTTAATTTTCCAAAAAATGACCAACACAATAACAATAAACAGAATAAGCCCTAAAAACTTCACAATGTCATCCATCCCTTACACCACCATTTCCCTTAAAATCTCTAATGTATTCTTGAATAGCAACTTTAACGACCTTATGTAGATGCTCAATGTTCCTAACTTTCATAATTTCTAAAAGAGCCGTTAATTCCGAATCCTTCAAATAAAGTGTTATTTGCTTCATAGTTATCGCATCAAATCTAATCTATATCAAATATAAGTCATTTCAACTTTATCAATTCAAACTTTCCAATAAACAGAAAATGGAAAGATTAACATCTTTTTGTCAATATAAATCCAGAAAAATAAGGAAAAATAGGGCTTATTTTCATTGAGTAATGGCAAATTTCAACGCTTTCTTAACATCATCGTCAGCATAGACCTTTTTAATCAAAACCTCTACTAAATCGTCTTCATTGAATCCTTTAAGTTTCTCGATAGGAATTATAAGCCCATTCTTTTCAATCTTAACGATTGCCTTCATTTTCCAATCCTCAAAACATATTAGCCCTATAAACATTTACCATTTATCCATCACAATATATCAGAAAACATTAAAAAAATCTGTTGGAAAAATATTTTTTGATGTTGATTTTTCATGCGTTAATCAAAAAAATGTTTAAACAAAAAATAAAATGTTTAAATTTCGGCATTTTTGATATTATTTAGCCTCTCTCCTCAATTGCTCTATGGCATATTCAATGGCATGGGTTCGATTCGCAAATCGCTTAATCTTAATTTGGCTATCAATCCATTTTATCAAATCCTCATCTAAAGCTATGCTTGTTTTAATCTTCTTTCCCATATTATATTACCCCTTTTTACTCTATAATACCACAAACTATATATGCTTTATTACCCTATTTTATATCCAGAGAGGTAAGATAGAGTATGAGAACCATTCAAATATTAGAACCTCAAACCCAAATTCCCTTAGAAAAACCCATTTTAAAAGAAAAAAGAATAGGAAGACCTCAAAGCCTTTCAGTTGAAGATGTGCTTAATGCCATAAGGCTCTATGCCACAACCTCAGAAACGGAATTAGCCAAAAGGCTCAATGTGTCAAGACAAACCATTTATCGAAAAATGAGCCTCATTCCAAAAGAAACCATAACTCAAATAATGCATGACTTGAGCCAAACAGAATTAAAGCCCTATCAATTAGGCTATGAGGGATTCTTAACCATTCCAGAGGTTCAGCAATTCAAAAGGGCATTGGAAAGAAGACAAGTATGCAAAAAATATGAAAATAAATTATTGCGAAAATTATGGCATTTGTGCGTTTATCTCCAAAGGCATCCATCAAAATTAACCATAGAGCAATGTGCAGATATCCTAACAACATTAAGAAACAAGAAAATTCCAAATCTAAATCCGTATTTTCTTAAACTCGCTATTCGTTCATGGTTTCAAAATGTGCATGGCATAAATGGAGAAATCTTAACATCCAAAGGCATAGACGCATCTATCCCAAATCAATTAGGAATTAGAGCCTTTGACCGATTGACCCGAAAACAAAGACATGACTTCATTAAAGCCTTAAAACAAATCATTCCGAAGGATTCATACTTTGATGCATGGATTAGCCTACCATATTTCCTTTATTACACGGGAACACGCATAGACGCATCATTAAAGGCTAACATTGAAGATATTGAGAAACACGGAAATTATTGGATTATAAAAGTGATTGACAAAGGCAAACATAAGAATGGGCGAAAGCTATGGAGAAAATTAATCATTGGGGAATTGAAAGAAAAACTCGAAAAGAACATAGCCTCAAGAGGCAATCTCACACATGGCTTATTATTCCCATTCTCTTACAAAATTGTAAGAAAAACATTCATTAAAGCATACAAAAAGGCTAAGATTCCTATACCTGCTCAACCCTGCCATATTTGGCGGCACACATCGGCACAGGATTTCTTAGATGCTACGAATTGGAATTATGAATTAACGGCTCAAGTCTTAGGATGGGAAGACCCACGCATCCTTAGAAAATGCTACGGCTCAATATCCGAAAGTCAAAAGCACATGGCAATAAGAAAAGCAATGGGAGAACCAATTAAGGAGACCAAAAAAGAATTTCGATTCTAAAATTTTCCATTATCCTTTTTCGACTTACCCATACTCATTTTAATTTTAAACTTAAGCAAAACAAAACCATTAAAAAAGACTTTAAACTGTAACATAATTATTTAATGTTTTTCAACAAAGTATGGACAATTATGTTACAAAGTGTCTATACGCATAAATTTACCAGTAAAGTTCTTATTAGTTGGAGGAAAAATTTAAGATTTAAATGCGGCGCTCTATGGTTTTATCTCCAGTTTTATATTTTTTCTTCTTTTTTCAACTGTCTAATCTCTTTTTCAATTTGCTCTATTGTCAGTTTCTCTGTGGCTCTTCTAAGCTCTACCACAGAGTCGCCATATTTCCGTCTAATTTCGCTTAGGAATTTTATGGCCCTTTTTGCTCCGAGCTCTTTTACGAGCGCCTCAAATGGTACTTCCACGGTGGCTATTTGAGTTTCAGTCATTTTTTCACCTTGCGCTTCTCTTCTAAATAATCAATAGGATTTCTCACTTTTAACCTATATCCCTCCTCAGTTACAAGCTCTTCAATGCACCAGCCTTTTTGCAAGATTTCATCATCACATGTTAAAAACCAGCCGCACCTTCCTAGGCAAGCAGCAGAAACGTGTAACGCATCCAGGGGATTTAAGCCACATTTAGCAGAAAATTTTCTCGCTAAAGAAACTATTTGCTTATCACTAGCTACATTTACCAAAGCCAATGTTCTTTCAAAACCTCTAACATCCTTCCTTTTTAATGAATCTACGATTCTCTCGATCTCAAATTTCACATAATCAGAACTTACGATAACTATTTTACCACGAAGAGCAGCATCGGCAATCTCAACAAAAGCCTCTGACTCCTTTTGAATTCGCCTATCACTTTGATCATCGAAAGGTCTGCAATAGACATTTGTGCCCAAGTAAACTCGCTTAACCAACTCTATTCCACACAAAAATGATTATTTACGCATAAGCTTTTAAGATATGCCATCTCAATGTAAGGCTTTCAAAGACAAACTAAAGAATGCTAATAAGAACAACCTTTTGAACAAAGGCGGCTATGGCACATTTTACTGGTAATTTTGTGCTGAAATATTAGCCCCCGCCAATAACTCCTCAAATATGGATTATTTCGCTAAAATAAGCCTTTGTTATGCTTATTTTTTGGTGCGGGGGGTGGGATTTGAACCCACCACAGCGTGGAGAAATCACCCGCAAATCCCCTCTTTTTCTATTTTAAACATTTTAGGGTTTACTTTTTCCGTTAGCAGCAAGTAGAGGAAGATTTAACATGTTGTATTTTTCTATGTTGATGTATAAGTGAATTCTTTTAAGCTTATCTAATAAGCACAAGTTTATTATATCACTTTTATGTTCTTCTTTTTATGTGGTTGTTATGAGTCGGGTTGTTCCTGAGTGGGTTGAGCGTAGGCGTAGGATTTTATCTGAGGCTTTTGGCGATAAGACGTTTAGGTTTGAGGATGCTGCTCGGGTTTTGATGGAGCGGAATAAGGATGCTTGGGAGCAGGTGCCCGTTTTCTTAAGTGAGTTGCGGAAGGCGGGTTTGCTTTTGGTTGAGTCTGATGTTCGTGATGCTCGGCAAAAGTTGTATCGGTTGCGTGGTGAGGCGAAAGAGTTTGAGGAGCGGCTGTCTCGTGGCGATATTGATGCTTTGTTGAAGCGGGCTGCGGATTTGATTCGGACGCGGGTTGATTACAAGTTTATTCTCATATTGCTTTTCTTGAAGCGGATTAGTGATAAGTGGGATGTGGAGTTTAAGGAGGCGTATCGGGAGGCTTTGGCTCAGGGTTTAAGCGAGGAAGATGCGAGGGCTGAGGCTCGGCGGGATGAGTTTCACTGGTTTAATTTGCCTGAGGAGTTTCATTGGGAGAGTTTGCGGAAAGACGTGAGTGGGCTTACTGAACGGCTTTCTAAGGGTTTGAAGGTTATTGCTGAGCGGAATCCTGAGTTGAAGGATGTTGTGGATAGTGTGGATTTTATTCAGTTTACGAGTAGTCGGGAGAATGCGGAGATTTTGCGTCAGTTGGTTGAGTTGTTTAGTGAGAAGAAGCTGAATCATGTTAGTGCTGATGTTTTGGGTGATGCTTATGAGTGGATTTTGCGGTATTTTGCGCCTACCAAAGCGAAGGAGGGTGAGATTTACACTCCGCGTGAAGTGATTAAGCTGCTAATTGAAATCCTTGACCCGAAGCCTTTGGAGAGTGTTTATGACCCTGCTTGTGGTTCTGGTGGTATGTTGATTTCCGCGTTTAAGCATGTTGAAGAAAAATATGGTAGGGAAGAGGCTGGTAAGGTGTTTTTGTTTGGGCAGGAGGCGAATCAGACGATTTTGGCTTTGGCTAAGATGAACATGTATATTCATGATATTCGGGATGCGCATTTGGAGTTTGGGGATACTTTCCTTTATCCCAAGTTTAAGGAGGGTGAAGGCTTAAAGCGGTTTGATGTGGTTGTTGCTAATCCGCCTTGGAATCAGGATGGCTATGGCGAGGAAGTTTTGAAGAAGGGTGAGTTTTGGCGTGAACGGTTTGGGTTTGGTTTTGTGCCGAGGCAAAGTGCGGATTGGGCTTGGATTCAGCATATGTTGGCTTCCGCTAAGGATGATACGGGCAGAGTTGGCGTTGTGATTGATAATGGGTGTTTGTTCCGTGGTGGGAAGGAGCGGGCTGTGCGCTCTGCGGTTTTGGAGAGGGATTGGGTTGAGTGTGTTATTTTGTTGCCTGAGAAGTTGTTTTATAATACTGGTGCGCCCGGCGCTGTTCTGGTTTTTAGGAAGAGTAAGCCTGCTGAGCGTAAGGGTAAAATCTTGTTTATTAATGCGTCTAAGGAGTTTGAGCAGCATCCTGAAGTGCGTAAGTTGAACATTCTTGGGAAAGCGAATATTGAGAAGATTGTTAATGTGTATAGGAGTTTTGGTGAGGAGAGGGGTTTTGCAAGGGTTGTTGGTTTGGATGAGGTTAGGTTGAATGATTATAATTTGAATGTGACTTTGTATGTTATGGCGGATGAGGAAGGCGAACAAATAGACATAACAAAAGAATACAAAGAACTAAAAGAGTTAGAACGAGAAAAGCAAGAGATTGCAAGTAAGTTAGAGGAATATATTTCCGAAATAGCTCGAGCAACTGGTGGGCAGGGATGATATTTTACAAGGAGACTAATCTCAAAGAAACATCCATTGGCGAAATTCCGAGAGATTGGGATATTGTCAAACTTGGAGATGCTTCGGAGACTATTAAAGGAAAAAAGCCAACCAGACTTCTGGACGAAAAATCAGAGAATGCTATACCTTACCTCACTGCAGAATACATGAGGTCAAATTCAAATGTTCAATGGTGCGAAAGAGACGATCAGAATGTTATACAAGTAAACAAGAATGACTTGCTAATGATATGGGATGGCTCCTATTCTGGAGACGTTTTTATTGGCTTTGAAGGTGCATTAGCGTCGACTATGATAAAAATTACACCTAATGAAAACTTGGACAGGAATTTTCTTCACTATTTTCTGACAACGAAGTTTGATTTTATAAGAGGGACGACCTCAGGCACTGGGGTTCCGCATGTAAGTAAGAGCATCTTTGAGAATTTGCTTGTTCCTCTTCCGCCTTTAAATGAGCAGAGGGCTATTGTTGGGGTTTTGGGTGTTGTTGATTCTGTTATTGCTAAGACTGGTGAGGTTATTGCGAAGACTGAGCGTTTGAAGAAGGGTTTGATGCAGACGCTTCTAACACGGGGAATAGGACATAAAGAATACAAACAAACACCAATAGGAACCATACCCAAAGAATGGCATGTAACAAAACTTGGCGAAATAATAATAAAGCTAAAAAGAGGACCGTCAAAGCAAACGAACGATTCAGGTGTTGGCGTTGTTTATCTAACGTCAGATTACATAACTGATGATGGTTTTCTAATCTTTGAGAATCTCAAATTCTTGGAGGAAAATCTCATTGATGATGTTGACAAATATCTGCTTGAGCCAAATGATGTGCTTGTAAATTGCGTTAATAGCGTCGACAAAATAGGGAAAGTTGCAGTGTTTGAAGGTTACTCAAAAAGAACGATTGTTGGTTTTAACAACTTTGCTCTTACATTAGCAAGCCATGTCAATCCGTTTTTCTTAAAATATGTTCTTTTGCAAGATAGGTATAAAGCGATTTTCAGGTCTATTGGAAAAGCAGCAGTTCAACAGGTAAGCTTTAGCTCAAAGGACCTTTTACGAGTTGAAGTTCCCATCCCCCAATCAATGTCAGAACAAGAGGAAATCGTTGCTGTTCTGTCCACCATTGATAAGAAACTCAGAATAGAGAAAAATGAGAAAATAAAATTTGAACGTATTAAGCGGAGTTTGATGGATTTGCTTCTTACAGGAAAAATAAGGGTTAAGGTGGATTAAATGAAATTGAGTGAGAGTTTTAAGTTAATCTCTGAACAGATGATGAGAGAGTTAGAGTTCATAAGGATGGGTCCAGATGAGCTAAAAGGAAGAAGCAGAGAGATTATTTTACGTAGGTTCTTGAAACCTTTTGTTCCGATAAATATGGGTGTCTGCAATGGTGTTGTAATCTCCACGGAGGACAAAAGCGGGGAAATTGACTTAATAATATATGATAAAAAGGGGTTCAGTCTAGTCAAACCATTTTTGGAATTTTATCCTCATGAGCTAAAGCCTGTTCCTGTCGAAGCTGTATATGCAGTTTTTGAGGTTGAAAACAAGCTTGATAAAGAAAGAACATTCAAGTGCTTGGAGAAAATCAAAAAAGTAAAAGAGTTGCCAAAAGTTGCATATTACGAACAGAGTGGTCCAATAATTCATACCGTAAAATTATACGGAAAAGAATGGGAATACTTCCCCACGCTTGGAATAATTTTCGCTTTCGACGGAAACATTGATGAAATAATAGAAACTATCTCGCAAACAAATTATCCACTGGAACACAAGGTTGATTTAATTTGCATACTCAAAAAAGGATTAATAACATATCACGACCCCGAAAAAAATTTGCTTATGTTTCCTCCAGAACCTAACTCAAGATTGGGCTTCAAAGAAGGCATACCTGAAGAAAACCTGAAAATACTTTATCTTATGCTCACAATAATCTTCTCTCAAGCTTGGACAAGACCTATTCGTGTCTTAGACTATTTTAAGGTGTAAATTATGCCTTTGTTTAGTGAAAAATCTCTTGTTGAAGATTATTTCGTTCAAAAACTCGAAGAAAGAGGCTGGAAATTTATCCCATCTGATAATTTGGAGAGGGAGAGCCTTGAAGAGCCTTTGCTTACGCCTATGCTAATCCGTGCCTTAAAGCGTTTAAACGCTAATATTGGCATAGGCGACGAGGAAATAAAACAGGTTCTAAACGAGTTAAAACTCAAAACAAGCGGAGCCGAACACTGCAAACAAATCCTCAACCACGTAAAATATGGCATTCCAATAAAATTCGAAAAAGAACGAGTAGTCAAATACGTCAAACTCTTCGACTACGACAACACAGCAAATAACGACTTTATTGTCTCACGCCAAGTAATCCACCAATCAGGCGACAAACAAATTCGCAATGATATTATTCTCTACATAAACGGCATACCCGTCGTTAATATCGAGTGCAAAAACCCCACAAGCCTAACAGAAAACTGGTTCACCGCCTACAAACAAATCATAGACTACTGGAAAACCGTCCCAGAACCATACAAATACATCCAAATAGGCATAGCCGCAGAACAAACAGCCCGCTATTTTCCAACAGCCCCATGGCAACAAGAAGACGTAAAAATCCACCAATGGCGCACACAAGACAAAACAGACCCATTAGACGCCATAACCGAAATGCTAACGCCTTCCACGCTCTTAAACATAATCCGCAACTACCTATTCTTCCGCATAGAACACGGAACCACAACAAAAGTCATCGCACGCTACATGCAATACCGCGCAGCCGAACAAATCTTCAACCGCGTAATAGGCTACCTAAAAGGCGAAACAGACAAAAACAAAGGCTTAATCTGGCACTGGCAAGGAAGCGGCAAAACCCTAACAATGATATTCGCAGCAAACAAACTCTACCGCCATCCGCTGCTGGAAAACCCAACAATATTCTTCATAGTAGACCGCGAAGAACTCCAAGAACAACTATACCAGGAATTCACAGCCCTCGACATAACAAAACCCGAAACCATCGACACCATACAAGCCCTAAGACAAACACTAAAACACGACGAAAACAGAGGAAAACGCGGCATATTCATAACCCTAATCCACAAATTCCGCCCAGAAGAACTAACCCAACTCCAAAACGAATTAGACACCCTAAGCCAAAAACAAGAAACCATCCAAACCCGCAAAAACGTCATCCTCTTCATAGACGAAGCCCACCGCACGCAATACGGCATCCTCGCAACCCAAATGAAACGAACCCTCAAAAACGCCTTCGCCTTCGCATTAACAGGCACACCCATCGCAAAACCCGGAAGAGACACCTACGACGAATTCAGCTACAAGCCAGAAGAACTCTACCTTGACAAATACTTCATCACAGACTCAATCGAAGACGGCTTCACCCTAAAAATCGCCTACCAACCCCACCTCGAAAAACAAGAAGGCATACACCTCAAAAAAGAAATGCTCGACACTTTCATCCAAGTAGAATTCGAAGAAATCCCAGAAGAATACCGCGAAAAAACAGAAGAGAAAATCAAACAAAAACTTAACCAAATAAAAATAGTTCTCGAAAACCCCGAACGCATAAAACTCGTAGCCCAAGACATCGCAGAACACTTCAAAGAAAACCTCGACGGCAAATTCAAAGCCTTAGTCGTCGCCGTCAACAGACGCGCCTGCGTCCGCTACAAACGCGAACTCGACAAACACCTACCAAAAGAATATTCTGAAGTCGTCATGACCTTCACAAGAACCGACCCCCAAGAAATCCAAGACTACCAAAAAGAACTAACTACACGCTACCACGGCAAAGACATCGAAGACATCCGCAAACAAATCATAGACAAATACAAAGAAGAAGAATACCCAAAAATCCTCATCGTAACAGACATGCTCCTCACAGGCTTCGACGTCCCAATCCTCCAAACCATGTATTTAGACAAACCACTAAAAGAACACCGCCTACTCCAAGCCATAGCCCGCACAAACCGCCCCTACAAAGACCTTAAAACCGCAGGACTCATAATAGACTACGTAGGCATATTGAAAGAGTTCACCCGCGCCTTCGAAAACTACACAAAAGAAGACATAACAGGCGTATTACTGCCCATAGACGAACTCGCCACAGAATTCACCCAAACTCTCGACCAAACAATGGCGTTATTCCAAGACATACCAACAGACAAAGACGACAGACAAACCATGCTCAAAGCCTTCGAAACCATAACCGCAGACGAACAAAACGCCAAAAAATTCCGTAACAACTACCGCCAACTCAGAAAACTCTTCGAACTGCTTGGAACACACCCAATAAAACTCGAAAAACTAAAAGAATACACATGGCTGACGCAGGTCTACGGCTACTACATCCACTGGCTCAGACAAGAACAATACGAAGAATACAAATACGTCCAAAAATACTTCCCAAAAACCCTAAAATACGTCTACAAAACCACCCAGCTCTCAGACATAGAACGCCAATACCCAACAATCCAATTCGACGCAAACTACCTAAAAAACCTCCAAGAAAAAATCAAAACAAAAGAAGAAAAAGCCGCAAACATCCTCTTCACCTTAAACCGCTTCATAATAATAGACAAACACCGCAACCCCATATACGAAACCCTAACAGAACGCGTAGAACGCATCCTAAAACTCTGGAAAGAAAAAACCAAAGACTACGAAAAAATCTACAACGAAGCCGCCCAAATAGTAAACGAAATCCAACAACTCCAAACCCGCCAAAACCAATTAGCCTTCACAAACATGCAATACGCCATACTCCTAACCCTCGAACAAAAACTTGGACCAAACAAAAGCCTCATCCAAGACGTCCAAGAACTCACAGCACTACTCCAGCCCTTCATGTTCAAAGGCTGGCAAACCCAACCAACAACAAGAAAAACCATAGAACGCCAAACACGAAAATACCTAAGAAAATACATAAAACAACACAACCTCACCCTCCAAGACATAGACCAACTACAACAAAAAATAATGGAAAACGTGAAAACCTATGGATAAAAACCAGCCAGAATACACAGTAGCCTACCGCAACATAAAATACCCGAGACTTGAATACAAAACAGGCACACTAACGCTTATACTGCCAAAAACCCACAAAAATCCGGAACAAATCCTCCAAAAATACCAAAAATGGATAAAAAGAAAACAACAAATAATAACAAAAGCCCTCCAAGAAGCAAAAACCAAAACCCTAACACACAACAGAACAAACAAAGAACTCAGAACCCTCGCAAACACCCTCATCCAAACATACCAAAAAGAACTCAACACGAAAATAAACAAAATCATCCTCCGCAAAATGAAAACAAAATGGGCAAGCCACAGCAAAAACAACAACCTAACGATAAACACACTCGCCAAATACCTGCCCAACGACCTAATCGAATACATAATCTACCATGAAACAACCCACGCCATAGAAAGAAAACACAACCAAAACTTCTGGAACCTAATAACCAAAAAATTCCCAGACTACAAAAACAAAGAAAAAAACCTACTAACATACTGGTTCATAATACAAAAACACATAAAGCAGTGAATCAATATTCCATAAATCTTAAATAATATTTTCCACTTGCTTATAATTGCGGATGTGCTCTCAGACCAGAGGGCACATCCATTCGCGCAATAGTTAAAATCAAACTATTTTTTGGAAACCAAAGTTGAAGCCTTAACAATTTCGATATCTACACCCAAATTCCGCAAATATTTTGCAACTTTTACACCTTCCGCACCTACGCAAATAGCAATTCCACCCGTCAAAAGCAAACGACGATCATCCTTAGAATTTGGATCAACAAATTTCACAGTTCCTTTCCTATTATATGCAAACTCGCAAATACGACCCCATAAAGGAGAATTTCGAATAAGCTGACTTTCATCCTTAAAACCTGGAGGGTACTCCTTGAGGATAAAAATTAATGGGCGTTTAAGTTTCGGCAATGTATCAATTTTCTGCTTCTTTATAGGCGTTATATACTTCAAGTATTTTTGTCCCAAGAAACTAACTCGAAGCTTATCCCCCAATTCTTTAAAGCAAGAATTAATATTCTTTGGAAAAAGGGAAGCCTTAGAAAGATATAATCTGCGATCCAAAAGCTCAACAGCTACGTCTGCCATAGCCAAGAAAGGATACATTTCATCACCCGCAAGATACACATTCAAATCTCTATCCTTGATGAGTTCCCACCCAAGCGTAACTTCACTCTCAAAATGATCCAAATGAAAACTAACGTTTGCATTAGAATGATCATACACATACTTCCAAGCACAACAATGAGGATAACCTGAACTAAGCTTATTCATAAACTCAATAGGTTTAATCTCTTCAACACCACTTTTATCAGCCCCATACAACTTCACGACCGGCACTTTCTCCGTGAACAAGTAAGAATAATAATAATCAACACTCACAAACATATCAACAAGACCATCAAATAACTCGTTCAGAAAGGATACACCATCCTTAAGCGGCAACACTGAAAGAACGTCATAAGCCTTGAAAACCAACTTTTTCCTTTTAACACCATAATTTTTACACAGTTTCTCAAGAATATCAAAATAAGCAAATTCAAACGCATCGACCTTATCAATAGTCAAGGCAGCACCTATGCAAGCCTTGAAGGCACCACGCTTGCCTTTCCGCACAAAATCGCCAGAATCAATAGCCACGAAGGACATTATTCAACACCAATCCATTAATCACAACTATTTCATATTTAAAAGTAAACAAAGAACAGAAGCTTACAACATAACTCACAAAACAAAAAAACAAGCAATACTTTTAGTGTTCTGTTAACAGCGACTAACAGAATAACATACTAAAAGTTAAATTTGTAAAACCCCCATTCTTATATGAGTTTATTCGGAATGGGGAGGACTTGTCCTCGTTGTGGTGGAAGCGGAACCATCACT
>Ga0080004_1197943_pt1 | contig 13508 bp, 15 predicted proteins | sample WasSprMetagenome_FD_69207 | JGI IMG/M metagenome (GOLD analysis project Ga0080004, IMG submission 69207) | Sulfidic aquatic microbial communities from Washburn Spring, Yellowstone National Park, USA - WS (SPADES assembly) (version 2) | ecosystem: Environmental > Aquatic > Thermal springs > Hot... | reverse complement strand
ATTGCCACACCGACCTCCCGTTAATTTTGTTTGAATGTGTTTTTGGAGCCAGCAGTAGGGTGTGTTTTTTGCGCGGCAACTTGCCTTACTGCATCCTATGACTTCTCCGTTGATTAGGTCGCCGAAAACTGAGCCTCTCACGCGTAAAGTGACGACTTCCTCTATGGCTGGGCAATATTGGTAGACGAATCCAACCACTCCAGTTTCAACAGTTCTATGCATGTTTATCCCTCAACAGGTATTCGGCTACTTTATGGGCTCATTCGACAGGAACTTTTACAGATGGGGGCTTCTCGATGTCCCAGCGGAAGTACTGGATTTCAAGAAGAGGCAAGCCGAAGTTCGTCGCGAGTTGTCTAGCGAGGGCTCGAATCACGTTTGCGTCGTTGATGCTCACGTAGCCGTAGTCTAATGGCCTTGTCGACTTACGCGGCTCGATGATGAGCTCGTTCTCGTCTGTCAAGAGCAGCGCGTAGTCCTTGCCCTTCACGTACTCGTTCGCCCAAGCAAGTATCTTCTCGCAATTCCAATTACCTCTCTCGTCTCTCTCAACTTTCAAAACATGAATCGGCACGATATCACCTCCCTATCCCTTTACAGTACGACTCGACACCTTCGTCGCGTATGAGTATTTCGGGAATTGGATAGCGAAGCTTGTACGGAAGCTTGTCGTTTGTGACAACCCAGATCTTCCCTTCGTACTTAACCAGCATACCTTTGCGTATCTTTACTTCCTCGCCCATGAACTTGCACCTACTCGATTGTTTCAACAGTCACCTTGATTCTCCTCGGAGCTTTGTCGCCTAGTGCTGACTTTTGTATATACAGCGTCCCGATTTTATAGTTCGGGTTGTTCTCCAAGAACCTGTATGTTCGCTTCGTCGCTTTCTCATATTCCATCTCGACTTCAAACTTCATGTCTCACTCCCCCTTACAGTTGTGATAGAGAGATAGACGTGTCGTGCTATTTAAACCTCATCTGGCAAGCATGAACTTCAACTGACGCAGCTTGTCGATATCAAACCCGATGTGTTGTAGTTCACCCACTGTTATGTCGTGCTTCTGATTACAGTTGTCGGTAAAAGCGCAACACGGTATCTTGTGCTTCCCGATTACCCTGTTACGCTTCCAGTAACATGCATCCTTATAGAGGCAGACTTTAATTACTGTCATCTTCCCTCCTCTCGTAGCTACTGCAGTCGAAGTCGATACGCTTAAGTTTGATGTAATGTGGATTAATGCAGAAGAAGAAGAAGCGCCAGCATCCGCCGACAAGTTCGCCGTATTTGTTCAAGTGTAGAGGTTTCCCGTATTTGCAGCTGTTACAGGGAAGCTCTAACTGCTGTTCAGTCATAGCCGTATGCACCACAATTCTTCCTTCATGATAGCCCTGTGTCCTTTCGTTGAGCCAAACCCGACCTGCACTGTATACTCGCTGTAGTCGTATTTGAAGCCCATCATGTCTAACAACATACTGATTTCATCTTTCGGGGGATAGTCCTTATCTTGATGTGAGAGAAAGAAAGCTTTGAACTTTCCGCTGTCAGCAACGAGTTTGAGGTACTCGACGAGCTTCTCATGTACGTTGTCGACCGTCCAGACGTCGAGGTGGCTTGTGCCGACGTCTTGCTGTTTCAGGATGCAGTCGATGTCGTAGAAGAATGCGTAGAGCTGCGGGCCTCCTGCTCCACCGCCGAGCTTAGTGTCCCAAGGCCAGGAAAAATCGCTCCAAAGTACAGCGTCTTTCACGTCGACGACCTTGATGAACTCCTTCCAGTCGACATTGTACGCGCCGATAAGCTTGCCTTTACGTGGAAGGTTAGCATAGCGGCTTAGCAGGGTGTTTGACTTCATAAGCTGCGTAATGAGGTTCGTCGTTGAAGCTTTTGCCATGAGGTTCTTATCCCAGCCGAAGCTGCGATACGAATATCTCGACGCAAGTGTCTTACCCAAAACAGCTTTTAAGTACGGGTTGTCGATTTGGGCGTATCCATCAATCAGCATCCTAACATCTTTCGGGAACGCATCATACTTCGCTGTTCTTGTACAGTAGCCCTCTACAGGCTGTACATACTTGATGTCGTTCTCAAACTTATCATACCCTTCCCTGCCAAGAATTCCTCTCGCAATACAGTGTGAGTAGAAACTTCCGTCATTCACGATGACATCCTTGCCGAGCTGCATAATCATGAAGCTAACGGTGTTTGAACCCGCCGGTGATTCGCACCAGGTTGTAAAGGGTTCGACCTTCTTGATTAAGTCAGGAAGCCACTTAGCGAAGTGAGCCTGAGATCCCCACCAGCAGCCTCGCAACGGGATGGGTGTCTGGCTCATGCTCCGAAACACCTCGCACGATATTTACAGTACTTGTTGCAAGGATAGTCGAACGGACTGTATGCTTGCGGAATCTCAGGAGGATTCTCTGAGCTGAGCATCAGCTTATACGCTTCAACATCCTCAGCGAACCTCAACGCGATGCTCTTCATGTCGAGTGGAACTTCATAGGCTATTACAGGAGGTCGACCTGACTCGGGCTCACCTCGGCAGACAAATAGCAAGAAAGCCTTCTTAACCTCCTTGCCGTTAGCTGTAAGTATCAGCGCTTCATACTCAACCTGCTTAATGTAGTGCGCGTAGTACTTCTCGAGCTCTTTCTGGTCTTTCGGGATGAAGCTGACGAACTTCTTCTCGACCAGCAACCCGTCACTGTACTCGTCGATTCTCGTCTTCACACCTTCAAACTCGAGTTCAAGCTCGTGCTCATCAAGAAGAGGCATCTGATGCATCATCGTCCCTTGCCACATGCGTAGTAAGTTGTCAGGGTCTTCGGGTAGCGGATCGTGTTTCTCAAACCAGACTTGACGCATGCATTCAGCTGTCAAGTCGGTCAAGTGTAGTTCCTTCTTACGCTTGTTGATTTCATCGCGGTTGTATTCTGCGACCTTCTTAATGAACAGGCGCTCAATATCGCGTGCTGTTTCGATAGACATTATGCTGCAGCAACCTTCTTCATTACTCCGCCTTCGACCTTGACACCTGCAGCTTTAAACAGCTCGTCGATGTCGATTTCAGGAAACTTCGTTGCGATCCAAGCTTTGAATTCTTCGACAGGCTTATTTATTGCTGCAGCAACACGTGCGAACTTAACAGCTTCTTCAGGGAGGCTCGGCTTTACTTCGGCAGGCTTAGCTTCTACAGCTTCGACGGGCTTTACTTCAGGCTTTGGAGCTTCAGCAGGCTTTGGCGTAGTTTCCTCAGACCTCTCCTTATGCGCAGTTTTAACATGTACACTGAGCCCAAGCTTGTTCTTGAATACCTTATTGCATACTGGGCACTTGAATATAGCTTCTGTCACAGTAACAGTCGGAGCTTGAGGTGTCACAGTTACTGGCGGTGGTGTCGGAGGAGTTGTTGTGACAGCTTGTGCTGTAGTAGGTGTAACTGTAGCAGACACTGCAGGAACTTCAACACTCACAGGTTCCGCTTCAGCTGTAGAATAGCGGTAGACAAAAAACTCCTCTTGCTCTGTCAACATACCTTCGACAGCTATTTCTTCACCTGGGTTCGGAACACGTCCGATGCTTGGTGGAATTGTTAGCATGATCTCGCCCGTATTATCGCCGACTAAAACTAGGTTCCACTCAAGAACTTGCGCACGAACAAGTCCATCGCGTGGACACTCGACAGTTGTATTCGGTGCAGCTTGTAGCTTCTTCATACATTTTGGACATCCTACGTATGCACGTTTCTCGACATGCTGTATGACGACAACACGTATCCTCTCAGTTTTACCGACAGTCAGCTCTGAAATAGTCGTGAACTCACCTGCAATACGCGGTTCAGCGACTTTGATACCCTTCACCAGAGCTAAGTAGAGCTTAGCCATGAGCTCACGGTTCGATGCATATCTAGGATAGTTCTTTGCAGCCCACTCGTTGACTGTAGCTTCATCTACACCATATTCCTTCAACTTCTCAAGCCAGACCATATGCACCACGAGTTTAAATGTCATGTGAAGTTATTTAAAGTTACTTACATCAGTTGTGCATCCATCTATCGAGCTTGACGTCACCTGTGATTCCAAGAGTACGTTCGGCAATGCGTTCGAAAATGTTCTTCCAATAGTACTGCGTATCGATAGGAACTCCGTTGCACTGCTCAACAGGAAGCGGCCCCCAACGCGTGTAGACAAAGCGTATCTTGTCGCCGATATTGACCGGAACACCAGCTTCTTTGAGCTTTGCTGCAGCTTTGACATGCGGAGCTGTAACTTTGTAGTTCTTGCGCGTAATTGAACGTGACAGCGCAAGTTCGTCTGGGCTGATTAAGCCGTTGAACAATGCAGCTTTGAATTCGAGTAGTACAGTTTGTAGCTCTGTGCGTGTCTTGCCGTTCAAATACCCTTCGATAAGTTGCTGCTGTAACTTCTGTGCAGCAGGTGGGAAGTCTGAACGAACTACTTCTATGCCGACAACGTCAAGTTCAGGCTTACTAAGCCACCCATTGTCAAACGTCCAAATAACGGTTCCCGCGTACTTCTTCTTCGCAGCCGATGTTCCTACTGCACGTTTCATGAAATACAGCTTGCTGAAGAACTTCTTTGCTTCGACCTGCACTTCTATGTTGAATATCTCCTTAATGTGCTTACTGCCGGCTTCAGCAAGGGACATGAAGTGATCAACATCGGGTTCGACGTCTGTTAGTACACAGCTATCGGTGTCTGCGTACGGAACATTGAAGCCTAAGCTTTCGTAGAACTTTATGAGCGATGTAACAATCTCACGCCCACGCCGAGCAACTTCATCGCCTAAGTCAGGACGCTGTATCCTGAACCCGGGTGCGTTAAAAACTCCGTACGAGGCGTTTGCAAGAATCTTATACGCATACTGCAAGTCGTCGTACTTCTTGAGGTGTGTGTCGCGGTACAGCTTCTTATACTTCAGCCTCTCGCTGATGATCTGCTTAAGCATCGACGGATATAGCTGCTTCCCGCTATCAGGTGAGATCTTGAAGCTGATGATAATGCTCGGATATAGCGACACGACGTCTAAGAACAGCACGTTCTTGTAGACTCTGAAGGGTTCTGGGGGTTGCGCGACGAACGCTCCACTATGTGGCTGTGTAGTTGCGCTGACAGGCTTGTTCGGCAACACGTATCCGAGTTCACGTGCTTGTTTCAAGAGTAAGCTGTCGATACAGCGCGAGATGTAAATTGTTTCGTCAGGAAACACGTAACTGATGTGTGCCTTCATGATGTCAACAGCTGAAAGGTTGAACTTCTTGTCTAGCTCCCTCGTTATCTCGACGTCACGCTGGCAACGCTCGTAAATCTCTTGCATTGTCAGTTGACTGAACGGCTTGTCGGTATGCAGCCTCTCGATACCGACGAGGTTCTTGCCGACGTAATCTAACCCCCACGAAGGTAGCATGCGTTGTCTCTTCCACTGTAATGCAGAGAGTAGGTCATACCAGCGCTGCATATTCGGAAATTTCAGCCCGTAGTAACTAAAACGCTTCTTCAGTACGGGAACGTCATAATTGCTGCTGTTATAGCCCAACAACATGTCGACTTGTTCGGCGAAGTATGTGAAGTCTGTCAGGATGCTCTTCTCATCGCCCTTCAAGACTTCGACTTCCCCATCCTCACCTGCAACAGCGATACAAACTATCTTGTCGTCTTTACATTCGATGTCGTAGTAGAGCTTCACGTATGTCGTCGGTGGATGCCAGTCCATGTCAATGCAATTATGCACGAGTACTCCTTCGGCAAAGTAGTTATGGTAGGGGTCGACGTCGATGTTGTACACAATCTCTGTGCATGAGAAACGCTCTACACTGGTAACTTCACTCCACAAAACTTCGATAGCTTGTTCAGAACCCACTCCTCGCCCTCTAGCTCGTAAGAAGCTATTCGCAATACTTTGAACGCTAGCTCCTCGTACTTGCTTCTGAACATCTCGCCGTAAAACAAGCACTTTGTCTCCGACCCTGACATCTCCTGCCCTCTTCCAACCGTCGCTAGTGTAAATGGGATGTTCGGGTGTGATGTAGAGCTCGACTCGCTGACCTCCAACCGCGACACACACCCGACATAAGGTATCTGTCTTCCGACTATATATTCCTTTAACCACTCCAGGAACTACATGTTTACCATCGAAAGTTAGAACGACGTCTCCAACCTTCAAATCTACTATGCGCTTTTGCTTTCCCTTTGGCAGAGATATGCGTGTATCAGCTCTAAGACAGACACGCCTGACCCAAGGGATGTCTGCTTCAAACGTTTCGAAGGGTATCACATCCCTAAGTGTTGCGACTTGATACGGCTGGTCAACTTCGACTTTAACCACAGGTTGTTCGTCAAGCGTCTTGAGCTCCGTCGATGTGAAGCTTACGGCGATGTTCTTGCGCTTAGCGTAGTACTCTACAGCTCTCTCAAAGCCTTTCTTTACGAAGAAGTACGGCTTGAAGGGTGCAGGAATGGATATATTCTGTCCATGTTCGCGTAGGTGAAACTGTAACCCATCTTTGTGCGAGTACGAATATGTAGCTGAAGCAGGACTAAACAAAGCTTAGCAACCCCCCGCGTTTCTCGAGTATCGCGTCAAGCTGTCGAATGTAAGGAACAGCTTCAGGCAGCAGCTGCTTAAACACTTCTGGACGTTCCATCGAGATTGAGTTCAGATACTGGTATCGCCAGACAAGCATGAACGCGTTGTGCAGTGTAAGTAGTTCGACATCTTCCCTAACCTTGTCCGACCCGTATCTCTTGCAGACGGGACACATACATGCAGGAGGAGACTTGAACGACGCTTCTTGCTTCGGGCCGATTGCTACGAGCTTCCCGAAAACAGTCATGTATAACATACCCGACTGAGCTGCTGTCGATGCATACGTCGAGTCGGCTGTGACGAGTAGGTTGCGCTTGTTAGCGTAACGAGCTATGAGCAAAAAACATAGAGCATCACCCGACTCAAAGAAATGCACAGGTTTGTCGTTCTTGATTGATTCGAGATAGTGTATCAGCCGGAGCACAGCATCAGGGTCATTGACAGGAGCTACACCTACAGCCCAACCGAACCAGCTGTCACTAATTAGTTCCATTGCCGTCTTCCAGGTATTGTACTGCTTCTCGTTATTTCCATGTATAGTCGCATATAGTCTAACTGACGACTTGACGCGGTCAAGGAGGATCTTGCTACTTCGAACTGTAAGCTCAAGCCTCTCGTCGAACTCTACAACGCGACTCTTACGTGTGTCGACGTAAGGTGGAAAATCCAACTGCATCGCGAAGTCTACATCGGCACTGTTGTACCACTCAGCTAAGCTATACGGGTCGACAGATACACCCCTTGTGAACGTTGCGTACCCTCCGCTGTCAGAGAATAGCACGACGTCAGGGTCGATCATGAACTCGTTTCGCAGCTTCTTGAATGACTGGTGTGTTAGGTACGACGCGAAAGCATAGCAGTATTTGAATGCCGACTTGCTATTCCACCAGCCTTCACGATGTTTCGTAGGTACATGCATGACGGGAAGGTAGATTGCTGGCATTTTACCACCTCAGAAGAACCAGTTCGGGCTGGGTGAATATTTACACCCGTCTAGTGGTAAGGGACACAAACCATACTGCTTAGCTTTCATGCAGCTGTACATCTTGTAGTTGTGCTTAGAGAGCCACTGTAGCTGATAGAGTGTCGTCGACTCGTTGTAGTCGGGTGCTGTGCTAAATAACACAACAGCTTCTTCAGGCTTCAGTCCGATGCGCATGAGATACGAGCCTAGGTGTAGTCGGGCTTCATGTGAGACTTCTTGTCCGGCTTGTAGCTGTCCGACTATGAAGCTGATACAAGGCGGAGGTTCGCCTAACACAGCGACAACTTCATGGGCTTCACACGACATCGGCACAGTATAGCTATGCGTCTTCACAGTGAACTTTTCACGTAGTAGTTCAGACAGTAGCTGTGTGAGTTCGGCATCTGTCGACTCGCTAAGCAGTACACATTCATTTCCCGTCAGCTTGTGGTATGATCCGGGTACTCTTGAAACTCGCTTCCAATCTCCGAGAACTTGTTTGTCGACAATGTCGGCTATCCCTAGTAGCTCAGCAACATACTCTGCTGCGCGACGTAAGTCGGCAACACGTACAGGGTTCAAGTCGATGTGTAGGTGTACACCGCGACGACCTGAATAGAGTGAGCGTACAGCCCTAATGATCGGCTCAAGCTGTGCGATGAGCTCGACGTCATCGAGTCGTCTCAAACCGTATAGCTTCTGAGTCTTGAGATTAATGATATTATGATCAGATAAGTAAGGTATATCTATCATGATCTCTCGACTAAAGTATATGTCTATATATGGGACTCGACTTGCATGCTCGACGTCGATGTCGTAGAAGAGCTCAGTTACAAGCTGGTTCGCGATTTCATAGTCGCTGTAAACACTCGTGTAAAGCTCGAGCTTGTTCTTGTATGCATGTTCACAAGCTGTAAGGTACTGTTGTTGCGTCAAGACCTTACGCCTCCAAAGTCCGTAGTCCCTCGGGAACGCTACGACACGATCAGCACGAATATGCTTGAGCCAGCTTCTCTTCATGCGTCCCAAATTCCTCCGTCATCGAACCTTACCTCTGCCGACTCACTCCAAGGTGGCTTACGAGGATGACGGTAAACATACAGCTTTCCGACAGATTCTTTGGGCTTCTTCGATATCATCATAGCGAGCTTAGAGTTCTGTATGATTGCTGCACCTCCAAAGGGTTCGACACTTGCAGTCATTGGATTTACCGAGATGTGTTGGTTTAGGAACATGAACACATCCGGATGCTCAGCAATGAACATCTTGATCAAGCTGTAGAGCATATCTTCTGCCCTCGCACGTTCACCGAACGATGCTACACTTGGAAACGCTTCACGCATGACCTGGCTTAAACTGTCGACGATGAAGACACGACACCCAAGCTTGTACAGTTTCTCAGCTGTCGGCTCACATATTCCGTATGCAATGAATGCTGCCTTCCCGCCTTCAGACAGCTCAACACGAGCTTTGACACCAAAGTGCTCAAACAGCTTCAAATCGAATTTGAGGAACTTCTGCGCAGAATGCTTAACGTTGATCGACGGAATAATATGTATCTTTCCAGGCTTGTTATAGCGTAGCTCGAAGATAGGTTGCCATTCGGCGACAAATACGTCTGCACTTCCGTCGACATCGAATAGCGCAATGTCTCCACCAAGCCGAGATGTCAAGTAGCAAGCTTCTTGCAGTGTCAATAGTGTCTTGCCCGACAAGTATGCTCCGAAGATGTTCATGATACTGCCGCAATACCATCCGCCGAAAAGCTTATTGATCGCTTGAAGGTCTGACTCAACAATCTTTGTCAACTTCAGCACACCTCCTGACGAACGACACATGCTTACAGTCACCTTTGCGATACATATACGCTGGACAGCTACAGCTGTAAACGCTTCCGACACGCTTGACGACATATACAGCTGTCTCACCCTGCACAATGAAGAGCTCTTCACCTTCGAACACACTGTGTTTAAGCAGCTTCATAGTTATCAAGTCCAATTGGCTTAAATACTCGTGGTGGATTTATGTAATTTGTGATGGACAAATTCACGACAATTTGGTTGCGTAAAGATCTTGTCGAACGTATGCGTCCGCTAAAGTCAAAGCTCAAGCCGAAGAACATGCTAAGGCATGAAGCTTCGTGGAGCGACGTAATTGAGTTCTTGCTCGACAACCTCATGCAGTCACCTCAACATACCTCTTCAGATGAGCATCATACTGTAACAAGCTGATATCGCAGTTATTGTCGAGCAGTATCTTGTAGACGATTATGCACGCTGCATATGAACCTGTCAGTAACAGCGCAACCTTCGACTTGTTGAGCTTCGATAGCTTGTGTCGAGCTTCACGCTTCAGGTCATCATAGTCAGTCGTGTCGAGTATCGCTTTCTCATACACGATGATAACGTCTTCGATGTTATCGCCGAACGTCTTGTAAAGTGTCGTACGTACATCGTGTAACGGTGTATGCGGAATTACAACCGTGAGGTGCTTCTTCACGTCTACTCACCCAACAGTCCAATCACTTTCTCCGAGAGCTTCATAATATCGTCAAGTGCTACATAACGATCATATCCGAGAAACTTGAGGTTCATCGCGAGCTTAACAGCTTCCTCCATGCTATGCCCGAAAGCTACTGCAACCATCCGACAGTACTTCTTTAGCTCGGTGATGCAACTACTACAAAATGCTGGAGTGCTAGGCTCTCCGTCTGTCAGCGTGATGAAGTACAGCTTGCCTTTGTTCTTCATGACAACACGCTTCAGCCTAACGTATACTTCACCAAGGGGTGTCCCGCCGTCAGGACGTATTTGTGCAAGCCTCTTCGCATTCATACGTGTCCACTTCTCGTTGAAACCCTTGACGAGATAGATCTGCGTATACGTTCGGTATTCTGTAAACACATATATTGCGAAGGGAATTTTCAGCGCATTCAAAGCCTCGGCAAGCGCTATACACGCCGACTTATACTTCTCATCGTAACCACATATGCTTCCACTGTGGTCGACCAGTATGAGCACTTTGAAGTCCTTCACCTTCAGCCGCTCTTCATCCACGAATACCTTACTGTGTCGTGCGACGTAGCTGTCGACGTCGAACTCACCTGTGTAGCTTGAGACTTCCTTCCAGCCCTTACGTAGCTTACGCATCTGCGACACGAGGTGTGTGATAAGCTCATGATCGTAAAGCTTCGACTCGTCGACATCAAGTTTCGACGGAAGTGTTATCGCTTCCATGACTTCAGACGCTGCACCTTTACGCCCGTGCTCAATACGCTTGTCTTCAATCCTAACTTGCTCGATTTCTTCCATCACTTCGCTTGGGACAGTCAGGAGCTCTTCAGCTTCGCCGACGATCGACTCGTCCGTCTCTTGACGCCCTATCTTTTGCTCAGTCAGCTGTTCACTAGCTGTTAAACTGCCTTGCTTAGCTTGTTCCTCTTGTTTCGGTTCACCCGCCATCAGTCCACCTTGTTCACACTGTTTCTCGGCTTGCTGTTTCGCTTTAAGCCAGTCAACAACGGCACCTTCCAGCTCGTGCTTCTTAAGCTTTTTACTATGGTGGTATGCAGCATAACCCGTTGCCTCTCGCATGTGAAGTCGATACTCGTTAGGTTCGACACCTAACATCTCACAGACACGCTTCGCAATGGTCTCACTGTCGACGCCCTGCTCGACAGCTTCCTTAGTGTATTTCACTGCATCGACGACACACTTCGGGACGCTCTTATGCTTTACAGCACGTAACAAGAGGAGCTGTATGTATGCTTCGATGTCATCGCGTGGTTCACGTGCAAGGCTGTAGTAGACAGCACGTCGTAAGTCAAGCTCACGACTCATTCCGGGGTACTCTTTGACACCTCGCTGTTCAATCCTGTAGTCTTCGACAGCATTCAGTATGTGTTTCACGTTCGTATCGATCCTATACAACTCCGGCAAGCCGTAGTAATGGTGCATCGACTCATGCCATAGTGTCGCACGCCATAGCCGGTAAGCTGTGATAAGCTCTGTCGTTGGGAACCTGCTCGGTGGTGGGACTACTATCACGGGTTTGTAACTATCGTCCCTTCCGGCGAAAGCTTCTGTCGCGTTTATGTCAAGCTTAACACTAAGGTCACTCTTCCCACTCCAAGCTCGACCCAAAAACTGTGCAACAGGAAGTACAGCTTCGTTCCTCATTGCTGCTTCACCCCTTGCTTGACAGGTTCACCCCACAAGCTCGCAATTAGATCCTTCACTTTCTGCACTTCCATGTCTGACCACTGGAAATACACGTTCGCGAAGACAACTTCAGCTGCTTGCCTCGGCTCGACACCCGATTCGACAAGCTTGGCAAATGCAATCGTCTCACGTATCGACGGACTGTAATACACGTCTTCGACCTTCGCAGCTTCACGCAGCTTCCCAGCCAATTTGATCGCCAAATCGATGTCTCTGTCACATACACCATTCACATACATCTTCACGATTCTCTTCTCGACATCTGGTGGTGGATAGTCGAGATACAATCGCACAGGAAACCTGCTCAGTAACTGCGGTGGAAGTTCCTTTGTCCCTGCATGTGACAGCGGATTGATCGTCGCAATGACAAACCAGTCGGGCTTAGCTTTGACGGTTATCACTTCACCCGCTTCCTTCAAGACAAGCTCACGTCGATCGTCAAGGGCTTCATCAAGCCTCAACAAGACGTCAGCTTCGGCTGAATTTAGCTCGTCGAGGTAAAGTAGTGCACCATCCTGCATCGACTTTGGAATGATGCCCAACGCAAACTTCGTCGACCCATTCTCTAACAGCGTTGTCCCTACAAGGTGGCTCTCTTTCGTACGCAGTGAGAAGTTGATGCTGTAGAGCGGCTTATTGAGCTTCTCAGCGAACTTCCTGACAAGCGTTGTCTTGCCCGTACCCTTCGGCCCGACAATGCAGACAAAGAGCTTCGACTGGTAAGCTTTCTCGAGTATAGGAAGGTAATTGCACCAGTCGTCATAGATAACTCCACTCGGCACGTATGAAACTGCTGCAGTTGTCTGCATGAAGTGGTTCAGTGTCCTAACGACAGGCATGTTGGCGAAGATTTTGTTAGCGCTGTTCTTGTGCATCATCCCGATGTGTATTCGTAGTCCAAACTCACTTTTCGCTTTAAAATTACAAACGGGACATTGCCAGATACCCGTGCTGTTTGCACGGGGGGTACTTACATCGGCACACTCGGTTCTGGCAGTTCCGAGCGGCTTCATACCATCTTGGGATCTTACATCTTGCATCTTGCTCACCGATAGAGATATTTAAAGCTATTGAGTATTTAAAGTTTTTGTTGTCGATACTAGCGCACAATATCACTTCCGTAGGGATTCATGAAGCTGCTGCAAGCCTTAGCCTACTCGTTGACGTTGCACTTTCACTGTTACACGCTTGAGCCGAGCTTCTACACACAGTCGACAGACCTCGAGCGGTATTTCTTTGGCATCGATCCCACAGTCCCAGTCGCTGAAAATCCAGCACTTCATGGAAACAGCATTACTCCCAATGCGAAGCCGACTAAGAACTCAACTAAGTCTTCGCTGCCTTTAGCTCGCCAAGCTTCATGGATTATGAACCAGAGTGCGATAACGGCACTGAAATACGTCCACCAGACACGTATGGCTGCGCATGCAAAACCTAGAAGAGCATTGCATATACTTGCCCAATCTTTGAAAGCCTTTCCCTTAGTGCTCAGCTTTCGACACCTTCAGCCTGAAGATTTTTGACCATATGACGCTTCCGACGGCTATAAGGCATGAGCCTACGCTTATGATGTAGTGTCCAAGCTCGGCTCCAGTAGAGATTTCAACAGCTATGCCGATTATCAGGATGAAGATGCCGGCCAGTTCTATGGCGACCGGCAAGGCGTAGCTTAAAGCCTTCACGCTCATTCTCCCACACCCTTCCTGTAAGCGTCTC
>Ga0080004_1082089_pt1 | contig 13510 bp, 28 predicted proteins | sample WasSprMetagenome_FD_69207 | JGI IMG/M metagenome (GOLD analysis project Ga0080004, IMG submission 69207) | Sulfidic aquatic microbial communities from Washburn Spring, Yellowstone National Park, USA - WS (SPADES assembly) (version 2) | ecosystem: Environmental > Aquatic > Thermal springs > Hot... | reverse complement strand
TTCTTGTACTCGTCGTCGGACCTCTTCCTCATCTCCGGCTCCACCAGCCCCAGCAGGTCCAGGTCGTCCTTGATTGCCCCGAGGGTGCCAGAGCTGGGGTGCTCCCAGAAGCTGGACCAGTCCTCCCTGAGCTCTTCGTAAATCCTCTCCAGGGATGGGGGGTTCTCCTCCACACCTACCTCCTTCTTCAGCTCCGCCAGGTGGTGGTAGATGAACCTCCTCTTGTCGTCGGTGTTCAGGGGGCTCAGGATGTAGTACCTCATTTTTCTGCACCTGTCCCTGACCGTAGGGACAAGAGCGGGGTTCCCCCTGAGGAGGATGTGCTGGCAGAGCCTCTCGTCGAACTCCAGCAGGTGGGAGAGGGCGGAGCTCCAGTCCGCTCTGGCCACGGCATCCAGGAAGTTCGAGAAGCTCCTCTTGATTTCCCCCTTAATGCTGACCTTGAAGCTGAACATGCTATGCTGCGGTAGGAGCGGGAGCGGCCTTCTGTTTGGTCTTCATTTCCTCCTCGATGCTCTCCAGCCTCTTGCGCATCTTCACGATTTCCTCCTCCATCGTTCCCGATACCGCCATGCCCCCTGTCCCCCTTATCTCCTCGCTGAACTCTCTCACCTTCCTAGAAGCCATTATCACCTTGTTGATGGCCTCCGCCCCTAGGAACTCTCCTTTCTCCTGAGCCTCCTCCAGGGCCTTCCTCAGGAGGGCCTCTATCTCGGTGGCCAGGACTTCAGTGGCCCAGGCCATCCTCTTGTACAGCTCTATCTGGGACCTGAGCAGGGCCACCTCCTTCGACAGCCTGGAGACCTGCTCCCTGTAGTTTCTTACTTCCTCTCCGAAAGCGTCGGCCTGCTGCAGCCAAAAGTCTCTCAGGTTCCTCATCTCCTCGAGCTTTCTGTTCATGGAGGCGATGGTCCTATCTTTCGCCGCCAGGTCGCTGGCCATCTTCCTTACCTCGGCGGCGTCGTAGGGGTTGTCGAAGTACAGGAAGTTGTCCTCGTCTTCCCCCTCCGGCTTCCTGCGGCAGGTCACCGCTATGCCGTAGTCGTTCTCGACGAACAGAACCGATTCGAAGTCCTGCGTTGAGGCGTTGTATCTGTCCAGAGGCTCTTTGAACACCTTGCCGTCCAGGCCTATCCCCAGCGCCCACAGGCGGGTCTTCCCTTTGGAGACATCCATCTCCGGCTTCTTGGCGGTCATTATCCCCACCGGCACGAAGTTCTCCGTCCTGAGCAGAATGGAGAAGCCGCACTCCCGGGCGTGCTTCAGCCCGAAGAGGAGGCTGTTGAGCACTCTCTCCTCCTTTCCCAAGGCTCTCACTCCTTTATCCTGGCGTCCACCATCTCCGCCTTGGCCAGATAGACGGTGCCGTCCTCCTCCAGGAAGATGACCATATCGCTTGGACCCACTTTCAGATATTCGAGAATCTTGTCGTTCATCGGTATTCTTCCCCTGTCGTCCGCCGTGCCGCTCTTGCTCCTGCAGATGACCACCCTGTTGTTTCTGACGTAGGCGGTTATGGACTGCCCAACTTCGTCTCTGACGGCCTTGGGTACGTATATCCTGCGGTCCTCCCCCACCCTGCTTATTCCCAGTATCCTCACGTTGGGAATTTTCCCACAGGTTTATATAAGGCTTTCGATAATTTTGGAAGATGAAACCGGAGGTCATCATGTTCAAGCGGATAGACTGCCCGGTATGCTTCAGGCTGGAGCAGCTGCTCGCCGACCTGTGCATAAGGAAGGGCCTGGAGTTCATGCCGATAGAGGTGGGCTCTGGGCCGGGCTCTCTGATAGACAGGTACAGGTTCTTCGCGGACAACCTCAGGGGAGGGGGGGAGGATGTCCCCGTGGTCTTGGTGGGGGAGGAGAAGTGGTACATACCTGCTAGAACCACCAGAGGGGGAAGGAGGAGCGAGGGGCTCACCAAAGAGGCGATAGATGAGGCTTGTCTGAACTTGGTCAAAAAGCTGGAGGAGGACCTGGGGGAGAGGGAGGCGGTCTTTCCTCCAACCCATGAGCAGATGAGGATGGGGGCGAGACTTTGGCATCCGAGTACATCATAAGGCCAAGGCCGGGATACGCCCTCCACGAGGCGGTGGAGAACCCCACATGGGAGAACGCCGTGATAGAGGAGCACAGGTACGGCAGGGTGGAGGCGATTTATCCGGTCACCCCCTTCACGCTCAACGCATTCAACCCGATTCCTCCTCCCGAGTACTACAGGATGGAGAAGGAGAGGATTTCGGGAATCACCCTCAGGAAGATAATACCCGACGGCTACTTCGCCTCCGGGGTTTCTCCCTTCATCCAGGCCGTGGTGTCGGTGGTTTCCAGGGCGGGGGTGGCGGAGTTCCCCGAGATATACAAGGGGGTGGTGGAGGGCTTCAGGATACTTCCCGACACCAAGGCCTCGCAGAGGATGCTCAAGGCGCTGGTGAAGTGGATGTCCGGCAGGCCCAGCTTCCTGACCGTCTACGAGGAGGGGAGGAGGAAGTTCTACAGGGAAGGCGTTTCTCTGAAGCTCCAGCCCCCCCTCGTGAAGCGGCAGGAGGGGGTGGACCCAATAGACGCGGCGGTGTGCGACTTCGGCGAGGGGGAGAGCCTCTTCTCCTACCCCCAGGTCAGGAGCTATGTGATGGAGAGGCTGAGGTGGCTGTCCTCAGACGAATATCTCAAAGACAGGGTGAACAGGCTGGTAAAGGGAGGTTATCTGGAGAAGAGGGGGGAGCTCTACCTCTTCAAGAGGAGAGTGGACAGGTTCCTCTAGACCAAAAAATTTAAATAGGGGAATGGGAAAATTCCCATCGATGTTCGGAAGGAAAAAGGTGGAGCAGACGCTGGCGCTGGAGGACATAGACCCGACGGTCTGCCAGCAGGTGCTCAAGGGCGAGGTGGACTCCTACGGGAGGTGCGTGGTCAGGGCAATATTGGACCCCGGTAACCCCAACAGAATAGAGCTGAGGGAGCTGAAGCTGATTGAGAGCGGTCCCAGAAGGGCACCACCTGTGAAGGGGGAGAAAGAGTGACTCCCAAGAGGAAGAAGGTGCGCATCGAGATAGAGGGCGTCGAAGAGGCCGTCTGCAAGGAAATAGGGGGCAAGACCGAGGAGGGGAAGTGCGTGATAGAAACGGAGGGCAAGGAAAAGGGGGAGGTGCATGAGGGAGCTGAGGGTGAGGCTGAACAAAGATAGTGGAGAGATAGCCCTAGAGGGTGTCGACGTAATCACCTGCCGGGAGAAGCTCGGCGGAGAGATAGACATGAACGGCAGGTGCATACTGAGGCCTTCCAAGCTGGAAGAGGAAAAGTGACATGGGAACCAAGGAAGAGAGAATCTACAGGCTCAAGGTGAACCCGATAGTCTGCAGGAACTACCTTAAGGGGGATGTGGACGACGAGGGCTTCTGCACGGTGAGGCTGGAGGTCAGTCCCGACAACCCCGAAGATAGGCCCATCTTCAAAAGGGTGGTCTTCCCCGGCTCCGACTCCGGTCCGACCTATTGAGCTACGACCAGACCGCCTGGACTATCGAGGCGCTCCCTTTGGGCACCTTTTCCTCCAGCATCTTTTTGGCGTAGTTCACGTCTATTACCGAGGGGAAGCCCGGAACCGAGCTGAAGTCCACGCAGTATCTGGACCTTCCGGGGCTAGGCTGAGATATCCTCCAGACCTTCACCCTTCCCTGCGGGTCAACGATGAAGTGCCTGTCCCTGGCCGGAGGTCTTCCAGCCGCCGCCCTGGCCGCTATGGCGGAGCTGTCCATGGGCACGAACCTGTATCCCACCAGGTTCCTCACCTTTCCGGCGGTGCCCGTGGCGTCTATGAAGGCTATTGCCCTGTGCTTGACCGAGTAGAGCATGGTGTCCGAGGGGATGACCACACCGTATTTGACCATGTGAGTGGGGTCCAGCGGGGACTGCCAGGGGAGGAGCTTCTGGTCTGGGCCTTCGACGTACACCTTCTGCTTCCAGTCCGGCTCCACCCAGAACGTGAAGTCCCCATGGATGAACTTCAGCACGGCACCTGGAGGGGGAGGTGGCAGACCAGCCAGAAAAGTGCTTCTCACCCACTCCGGGAACGGAGGCAGGTGGAAGATGGTGAGGGAGTTTTCCAGCACTCTGGCCTCCCCCTCTGGAGTCAGCTCCCTGTAGGGTCTGGGAGGAATTCCCCTGTAGGTGGTCTTGGTGAAGCCTGAGAACCACAGGAGGTCGTCTATCAGCCTTGCGGTGCTGGCCTTGAGGTCGTGTGTCGCGGCAAACTCTTTTCTAAGGTTCCCCACGGAGAGGTTCGGTCGGCTCTTCACGAGCCTGAGGAACTCCAGAGCCAGCCCAAACCTCTCCTCCGTGCTCAGGTCTCTCCACGCTCTGGGCATATCACACAAGTTTAACCGAACGGTTTAAATAGATTGTCGCTAGGAGGGAAAGCGATTTTCCCTCCTTTTTTTATTTTCGCTTCTTTGCAACAGATTAATACTTTACTTCGTGTTTTTCCCTAGGCAGGGGTCTGGTGAGCACGATGGGTCTGAAGACCTCTTCCCACTCCTCGGCTTCCCACTCGGCTCTGGCCTTCTTCATGGTGGGGGCTTTAATCGTCGAGAAGCAGAATATCCTCCGCTTGTCCTCAACCTCCGTCACCCTGCACACGATTTCTGCCCCCCTTTCGGTCTTTTCGTACCTGAAGTATCGGGTTTCGTCCGGACCGATGCTGGCCCTGACCGCACCCCCGGGCAACCTGACCCTGAGGGAGCTGAAGTTTGGTATGAGGTTCTCCCCGCGCTCTCCGCGCAGGAGCACATGCCTCCCTTCCATACGCAGGGAGTTCACTTCTCCAATCTCGAGGAGCAAACCAGCACCTCCCCCTCCGACCGGCAGACGAAGGGCCTGGCGGACACCGCCACCAGCTTGGTAGCGTAGAAGTGCTCGGTGGACAGCTCCTTTTTTCCGGGCATCTCGTACCTCTGGAGCTCCGAGATTTTGTACTTGCCCCTGTATCTCCTGAACAGCACCCTGTCCGCTTCCAGGTTCAGCTCCACGGAGGAAGCCCAGTCGATGGTGTGCTCCACGCCCTCGCTGTCTTTGAGCCTGACGCTTATCGGGGGGACGTCCTCCAGAATGCGCTCCGAGTATACCGCGATGGCCTCGGCCTCAACTTCCACCTCAACCCCTCAAAAGTCTCCTCAGGTATCTGCCCCTGGCCTTCGGCTTTACCAGCACCGCTTCGGGTTCTCTGACTACGACCTCTTTAGCCCTGCCCACTGCCACTTCGGTAGGAGCGTGCCTACAAACTATGAACGAGGAGGCTATGTGGGATGCAGGGGGTGGTAGATGGGGCACGTTGGAGTGGTAGCATACTGCGGGGACGTAGAATTCCTTCGTCTCCATTTCCACGGGTGTGGGGGGCATGGGCACCTTTTCGGGTTTCTCCACCACGGCTCTCAGAATCTTCCTTTCCGGCATCACGGCTCCAATCTCTTCGATTCTGTTTCCTCGGGTGAAGACCCATGAGCTGTTCGGGTCTTCTGCCACGACGGTGAGGGATTCCTCGGGAGATGCCCTATACATATACTCTCCCTTGGGGGTTTTGAATTCGACCTCTCTGCTCTGCGGGAAGGCACGAACTCTCTCTACGTTGCACACCGCCCACTGTATGTCTCCGGGCTGAGATTTCACCCACCTTTCGGTAGCGGGGTCGCATTCGGCATAGGTGCCTCTGAATATTTCCGTGGTCATAGCACCTCCACCTCCCTCGGATGTGAGCACCGAATGTGTATCCCTTCTTCGGTTTCCTCCACGGAGCACACGGTCTTGGCTCTTCCCGTCAGGAGCACATCCTCTCTGTCCATCGATACCCACATTGCCTTTGGCCTGAGGTGTCTGAGCATCGTCGGCTTATCTGTGACGATACTTCCTCTCCCTGCCGTGATGTCAATTTTATTTTTTCCTCCCCGTATCCTGACCGTCGGTGCCCGCTGAAATAGAAATCTCTTTTCCTCTTCTTCCGCCGTTTCTTCCTCCATCCCAGCGGTCTCGTATGCTTCCTCTATTAGGGAAAGCTCCTCTTCTTCCTCGGTCACTCGCAGGTCACCTCCGTCAGCTCGTCTTTATCTTCCACCCTGCAGGTGGCGAGGGTCAGTATCTCCGCCTCCCATCCGCCGGAGAGCTTGGTCCCAAGCGGGGAGCCCGATGCTTTGAACTCCTTCACGGGGGAGTTGAGCCGGATGCTGGTCTTCGGTCGGACAGCTATGCCTTCGGTCTTCTCCTCGGTGGAGATTTCCAGCTCTCTGCGTTCAGGGTTCCAGGCAATCTTCCTGACCCCTTTGAACTCCATCATCTTCTCTCCCCCCTATACATACACATCAAAAACTGCTCCTTTGCAGGCTTTCCTATAATCTTTCCCCAAGGCCTCCCCCTGTAAGACACCACCGGCTCCTCGGAGTACTCGCAGAGGGAGGGAAGCGTATATATGGAGAGCTTCTCTATCGCTCCCTCGCTTTGGAGTATTTCTCCCTTAGCTGGACCGGAGATTTTCACGGTCACCGTCTGCTCTCGGAGGGGTCTCCTCAGGAGGTCCCGTTTCCCGCTGTAGGCGTATAACCTGCCTTCCTTAATCTCGATGATGTTCACGTCGGGAAGCCACTCGGTCATTCTCCGCCCTAAAAAGGTTATTCGGCAGGGTATTTATTTGTTTGCGGGAAAATTCCCATGATATGAAAAGGGACACGAAGCAGGCGGTGGTGCTCCTCGGGTACGCCTGCAACCTGAACTGCAGGCACTGCGAGTACGGGGAGGAGGACAGGAAGCTCTCCCTCACGGAGAGGCAGCTGGAGCAGATAGCCGACGGCTTCAAGCCCAAAAAGGTGAACCTGATGGGAGGGGAGCCCCTGCTCTCCCCCCTGTTCAACAGAGCCCTGGAGGTGTTCTCCCCCTCCCCCATAACCGTTCAGACGAACGGCCTGCTGGTGTCCCAGAGGCTGAAGCAGCTGGAGAGGGTTAGGCAGGTGATAGTCTCGCTGGAGGGGAACAAGAGGTGGAACGACTACCTCAGGGGGAAAGGAACATACGAGAAGGTCCTGAAGGCGGTGAGGCTCCTGAAGGAGCACTCCATATCCGTCCTCCTCAGGGCCACGGTCTCCAGGCAGTCCCTGAGGCAGGTGGACTACCTGCTGAAGCTGGCGGAGAGGGAGGCGGACGGTATATATTTCTACCCCCTTCTGGAGGAGAAGTTTTCCTTGGGGGAGGTGCTGTGGCTTTTCGAGAGGGTGTCCAAGTATAAGAACAGCTGGATAGACCTGCCCTCCTACTTCGGGTACCTTGGCGTGGGGGGCTTCTGTGCCGCGGGGGAGAGCAGGCTTGCCTTCTTCCCAGACGGAACCATCTCCCCCTGCCAGTGGATGAACAAGCTGTACTACCTGGGCAAAATCGAGGACGACCCATCCCTGGTCTGGGAGAATGTCGAAACCTTCTGCCGCCTGAAGAGGCCCCCAGAGGACTGCACGTCGTGCCAGTTCTGCTGGACCTGCAGGGGGGGATGCATGCTCCTGAGCTCGTTCCCCTGTCCTTTGAAGTATCGGGAGTTCGTTCAGGTCAAGGAGGGGGATGGCTTTAAACAGGAGAGGGCCAGGGAGCTGAAGGTGCTCTTGCGGGGAGTAGTAACTTGTGCGGTTGCCCTCTTCGCTGTCACGTTACCAGTATTTGCTCAAGTTTTTCACGCTTTCTTCTAATACTAAAGCCAATTTGGGCGTGGTACTTTTCGATATCTTTCCTTCTGTATATCGCGAGTTTGAAACCGTCGATTTGGCTGATTACTTTTCTTCCTCTAATAAATCGGAGGAGACCTTTTCTCCAGTGTAGGCTGATGGTTGAGTGAATGCCGAACTTATCTTGTAGCAGAGCTCTTATGAAGTCTAACAAGTTCTTGTTGGTGTTGACCACACGGACATATATAGTATTTCCGCTTTTGCCGCAGTCCCCTTCACTATCGAAAAATCCTCGAAGAAATTCTGCGGGGTATTGGTCTATTATGTCTTTGTGTAGATTTTTGTCCTGTAGATATTCGAAAAGACATCTGTTCTTCAAACAAGTTCTATAGAACTGCCAGTTGTCTCTTTTGTATATTTTAATCGGTGGAGGATGACGTTTCAGTACTTTCGAGAGGCAGATTGCGAAGTTTTCACAAAAATCGCGGTCGTTGCTCTGAAGGCCTATTTGCCACTTCGAGGTAAGAAATCCGTCCCCATAAATTACCCCAATTATATAGCTGAGGTCTGGAGAAGGAGTGAAGTCTGGAACAAGGAAATTGTTTCCAGGTCTTTTTCCTCGTTTAGACCAAAACCAGACCGTCGAATAGCTTATATTGAGCCTGTTTGCAATCCTCATCATCGGAAGACCTTCAGCTGAGAGGCGTTGAGTCTCGCTGTAAATTTTTAGCCTTTCTGGAAGAGAGAGATTTCTTAGTTTAATCATAGTTTCTGTCTTCTAGGAGAGTCAGCGTAAAGGTTTTTTTCGATGCTCGAGGATGCCGAGCTCCTTCGCCGACTCGAGGTAGAGCTCCACCGCCTCCTTCAGATTGGCCTCGGCCTCCCCGATGGTTTCCCCCTGGCTGGCAACGCCCAGCTCGGGACAGAGGGCGGAGTAGCCTCCCCCAGGCTCCAGTTTGTAGACGGCTCTGAAGCTCTTTATCTTCCCCATCTTCATAGAGGGCTACCGAAAGCGGATTCGTGGCGTTTCCTTCTTTCTTCCTCCGTGAGAGGGATACCCCTTCCCCGCTCCTCCCCTTGTCTGGCGGTGCCCAAGATGAGGCCAGTCCCCCTAGGTGGGAGGCCAGAGGAGAGCTCTGGCGCCAAGAGCTTCCACTCCCCGACCATCTTCTCCATCTTCTCTATCTCCTCTGGGGGAACGTCCTCGAACACCGTGGTCATGAGGGGGCCAGCGTAGCAGATGGCCATCACCCCGTCCCCCCTGAACCTTTCGCCAGCGTACCTCGTCCTGAACATCGGCACCCCTCCCTGGGTCCTGCAGGCGACGACGAAGCTCTTCACTTCCTCTGGGGACCACTTCTTCCTGGGAACGTGGAGCTCAATCATGCCAAAGATATAAGAGCCGTCGGGCTTAAAAGGTTGTGTATGAGGATAAGGCTGGCGCTACCTCTGTTCGCTTCTCTGCTACTGGTGTCCCTTGCCCAGCCCTGCTTGGCCGACACGGCGTCTGGGACGGTTCCAGAGAACTGCCAGCAGGTGGTGATATACAGCGGCTACGAGAACGCCACCTACTTCCAGGTGGGGGTGCCCACCGCCTACCTGTGGGAGTTCGTGGACAGGGACAACTCCTCGGTGGTGGTGCCCATGAAGGAGGGGGCCCTCTTCGACCTCTCCTTCCTGCCAAAGATGGAGAACTGCTCCTACACGCTCAGGATGAAGGCCTCGGTGGTAAGCGGGACGAGGAACTTCAGCTTCTACCTCAGGCTCTACGGGCTGTACGAGAACGAGTGGGGTCTGGTGCTGAACCGCATAGAGTACGGGGACCGCTTCCCGTCCCCCTCCCGCCTGCTGTGGATTGGGAGCACCTCCAGCTTCCCCACGGTGGCCGAGTACAACACCTGGCTGGCTGGGATACCAGTGAAGGTGTACGTCAGGACGTTCTGGCTCGAGGTCTCCTTCTCCAGCGAGAACAGCTTCCGCTACCTGTGGCTGGACACCCCCACCCTGGTTAGGTCGGAGGTAATCAACAAGGAGAACTTCTACTTTCTGTCTGGGGCGTGGGGGGCCAACCTGGACGAGAGGTACTGCTGGATAAGCGTCACTGGCACCCCCGTTGTGCCACCTCCGCCTCCTCCTCCGCCTCCCCCGCGTCCGACGTCCAAGCCCGTGATATTCGAGCTTCCCGAGGAGGGGGAGGCGGTCGTGTGGTGCCCAGACACCGCCTTCCCTGGGGACACCGTCACCCTGAGGGCGGAGGTGAGGGACAGCTTCACCAAGAACCCCATACCCTCGGGGCTGATGGTGTGGTTCCTGGGACAGTCCGTGGAGGTCAGGAACCCGAGCACGGGGGTCTTCGAGGCGGACATACATATACCCAAGAGCCTCCAGCCTGGCACCTACAGCGTGAGCATCCACGCCTCCGCTCCCAAGGGATGGAGCTGGTCTGGGAGCACGGAGATAAGGGTGTCCTACCCAGCCTCCGCTCCTAAGCCCAAGCCCTCGGCGTGGATTTCCAGGATTCTGGCGGTGCTCTCGGTGATAGCGTCGGTCATAATACTCATCCCGTTCATCCCGCCGTGATGCCGTCTGGAGAAAGCCTTATATATCCGCGTCCTCAACCCTCTCCGATGGAAGAGAAGGAAGACGCCGAAAAGATGGGCAAGTTCATGGGAGGACTAGCGGCCCTAGTTTGTAGTCTCACTGAGGATGAGAAGGAAAGGAAGGCCTGCTTTTCTGGCATACAGAAGATTGTCGAGGACTTCTCCAAGCTTGCTGAGGGGGAGCCAGCTCCTTCGAAGCTTCGCATAAGTTTAGAGTAGTAGTTTCAAGAGAATTTCCCAAACTAGGACATTGAGGGCCAGCAGGAGCAGTGTTAGCCTGAAGTAGGGGTCGCTAAGTAGAGCTCTTGTTCGGTCGAGCATACTGAATCCTCTCTGGCACATAGCATAGCACCCAGTATCTCTCGGTCTCTGTGCAGATGGCTGGGGAGAAGAAGGAGAAGTCTATTCCTGGGGGGTTTGGGAAACCCCTCGTGTCTATCTCCACATCGTCCACGCGGAGCAACTTCACCCAGGGGGCCTGAACCCTCTCTATGAAGGTTGGAAACCCGTCCTCATTCTTGCTATATAGCTCGACCTCTCTCTTCTTCCAGTTGTAGTGGACGGAGAAGACGTTCTTCCAGGTCCTGAGGATTCTTTTATCCACAGAAATAGTCCCCTGACCTGTTGTGGTATATGTTCATCCCTTTCCACACCGATTCTGGGACCTCCTCTGGGTCTATCTCAACTTTCCTCCCGTATAATATGGGAATCTTTTCCCCTGGCCTTACCCCCTGACCTTCCCTTATCTCCTCTACCCTGTAGCAGGCTAGGACAACATCGGGGTTGCTAGGGGTAGCTGGCCTGCTTCCCCCAGCGGAGCATACGATGTCCCCTATTTCAATGGATACTATCCCCTGGTTGTGTTGGCAGGCCAGCGGACCGTGCCTCCTTATCCACACGCAAGGTTTGAGCTTCCTGTCTGGGGAGAGCACGAACCTGCCAGTGAAGGTGTTGGTGTACGCCCCTCCTCCCACCCCTATGTAGGGCTTGCCTCCTTTGTAGTAATCCCCTTCTCCTATGTATTCGAGTTTCTCCTCCATGGTTCCTCACACCACCCTCCTGCTCCTGACCAGCCACCAGCCGATTTGCCTCATCTCCTCGTAGCTCAGCTCCTTGCCCGGGGGAGCCCTCCTCTTGAGCATGATATGGTATCCCTCGTCCCCAGGCTCCATGAAGACCTCCTTCCTGGCGACGGCTGGCGGAGAGACGTTGCAAAGTTTGCCTATGGCCTCGGCGGTGGGACCGTGGCCTATGGAGGATTCAGCACCTTCCTTCACCGCCTGGCAGAAGACCTCCTCGGAAATCTGCTCGAGCTCGAATATGGCCTTCCTGTGCCTAGACCAGTCCACGGGGGTTATCAGGGCGTTGAACAGGTATCTGGTCATCGCTCAATCTGGGAAGCCCTTCTTTTTAAAGATTTCGCTATCAATCTCGGTTCAGGGACAGCAGGAGGAGTATCAGCCTGAAGTAGGGGTCGCAGAATATCGCTTTTATTCGGTCGGGCATCGACTATCTTCTCTCCAATCTTTTGGGAATGCAAAATATCTCGTTTACGTCCTCGTAGCAGGTGGCTAGTTGAGGGAAATCGAGTAGCACGCTAGGAGGACGTCCTGGGAAGTCTCTCCTGTCCAGTACGACGCTACGGGGCTCTCTTGCCATCACCGCTTCTTTTTCTACTTTATCGATAAGTTTCACCTCCCCCTCGGTCTCCTCGTAGAGCGTAACTTCCCCCGTCTTCCAGTTGTAGTTGACGGAGGTTACATTGTCCCAAACTTTTGGAGGTCTGCCTAAAGCTTTCTCTATCTCCCACCTCGCCCACTTGCCTGGTAGGAAATTCTCCGACATCTCACACGACCCTCCTGCTTCGGTTATCAGGGCGTTAAAGTATCTGGCTATCGTAGGCTTTAGGAGGCTTCGTTTTTAAAGGTTTTCGGCGGTAGGTTTAAAAGGAAAAAGGTCGAAAATAGAGCGGTGCTATGGAGGAAGTCCAGAAGCAGAAGTTCTACAGGGTGGAGATAATCCACATCTTCTCGTCCGAGCCCGAGGAGTTCATCTTGGTCCCGCACATTGGACCCAAGGGCCTGATGGGGGAGAAGGTCAAGGTGAGGGCTTCGGAGCTGAAGTGCTGGGGGTCGGCTAGAAACGTGCTCTACGACAAAGATTTGACCACGATTCACATGCGCTATCCCGGGGCAACCTGCGTGCTGGAGGATAACGTTCTGACCTGTAGACCCGAGGAGAAGGAGTAAAAAGCTTGGGAAAATTCCCAAACTGCCTTTAGGGGCTCGAATTATTCTCCGTTCTCAAAATAGTCTGGGAAAATTCCCGCAAAAGGCTTAAAAGGGGGGACGGCTAGTCTTAAACAGAAGGAAAAATGGGAGGTGATAAGTGATGAGGACCGCGGGAAAGGTGCAGCACAGCGTTTTCGACAACAGGGTCTACTACAAGCCTTCCATGGGGAAAGCCATAATCAGGACCAGGGGAGTGAACAGGACTTCCGCCAAGGTGCTGGAGAGGAACGAGATGTTCAGGAAAGCCGCCCCCGAGATGGTGATTGCCTGCAGGGGGCAGCCGTGGCCAGCGTTCGTGGCCTGCCTGAAGGACCAGGCTAGGGCGAAGGGGCTCGGCACTGGGATGTCCAAGACGTCGGAGTACAGGAAGAGGTTCTGGAAGCGCAAGTAAGCGGGGCTTTTCTTTCCCTTTTTCCCTTATTCTGGGAGAGCAGATAGCATTTTCATTTTTTCTTTAATTTCTTCAGCCTTCTCTGGGCTCATCAGCCCCTTGTAGACTAGGCGTTCTAGCCCCTTGTTTTCTATTTTCAGCAGACGTTTCTTTGGCGAGATGTATTTTTCCTCAATCAGTCGGTAAGTTAGCCCCACTTTGCTCGCTTGCCATCTGGCAACATTGTGATAGGCAGGGTTTTTACAGGTGTGGGATATATGTATATCCCCTACAGGAACCCAAAGTATGCCCCGTTCTGCCTTTTCGGCTAGTTGGAGCAGTAGCTGGTCTAAGTGGCTTATCTTTTCCATCGCCATATGGTATAGAGCGAATCTATTTAAATTTTTCACATATGTGGTCAACCATATATGTCTGGGGAAGAGCCCAGAAAAGAGCCGATGTCCCCAGAGAAGACGAGACTAGATTGTATTTGTTCACTCTTCCATAGACGAAAGGTCAACACCGCTTCCATAAGCCTCAATAAGCCGATTTGGATG
>Ga0080004_1131274_pt1 | contig 13515 bp, 16 predicted proteins | sample WasSprMetagenome_FD_69207 | JGI IMG/M metagenome (GOLD analysis project Ga0080004, IMG submission 69207) | Sulfidic aquatic microbial communities from Washburn Spring, Yellowstone National Park, USA - WS (SPADES assembly) (version 2) | ecosystem: Environmental > Aquatic > Thermal springs > Hot... | reverse complement strand
CCGTATTGCCGCTTTTGTCGGCGTATAGGCGCATGACCCTCTTTTAGAGGGGGATTAAAGCCTTAAGGAGGTGACCTGAAAAAGGTTTAACGCTTAAGTGTGATGGGGGAACGTTTTCCCCATGACCCCCTTCATAATGAATGAGTGTGTGTTCATTATTGGGGGTAAACTTTATATGCAGCTTTCTCATAGGCGCGCCACAAGGCTTGAGTTCCTAAAACTTTTCGGCGTAACAACTGAAAACGCAGTTACAGCCAAAGTTATAGGCAAATACGTCGAGGAAGGCACAACCCACATAGTCCTCCGCTTAGACAATGCCACATACCAATGGGTGGAAGCCACACCTAAAGATCTCCCACCACTACAGTGGAACAAGCTTATGGCAACAATTGAAGGCGACACTGTAACTGTGCAACTTGAAAGGCGAGGAGAAAAGTGGATAATAACAGCCTTCGAAAACCCAAACGTTCAGTAAACGGAAACCTTTGCAACACCCTTAACCTTCAACAATTCGGGTATAAGCTCTCCGGGAATCTTCTTCTCAACAATAAGCGTTAGCTTCGGCTCTGGTGAAAGCTCCGGATCATCCACAATCGCTTGCCTAATGCTTAAACCCTTCTTTGCCAGTATCATGGCTGAATTCGCCAGTATCCCGGGCATTCGCGCGTCTACTGGTGTTATTTCCACAACGCCCAAGTCTAGGTGGCGGGCAATCTCCTTTAAGGAGTGCCCAGCAGACCTTAAGCCCTCAAAGATCTGGCGGAGCTCCCGGTTAGCCCTTATAGCCTTCAATGTTTCATTTACGGTTCTTCTATCCACACCGGCAGCTTTAGCTATGCGCGCCCTTGGAATTTCGATCTCGTTTAGGTAGATTCTCCCGTTTTTTACACTTAACCCGTTTTCAACGAGAATTCGAGCCACTTTAAGCCTTTCCGGATAGTTTTCCATGTGCTTTTTTATGGTGTTCCACATAATTGTCGCCTAATGTACTTTTCTGTGCAATAAAGTATAAATATTTCACAGCATATTTTTGTACTTAAATGTCCAAAAAAGTACATAGGTGAAAATAAATGAGCCCTAAAATACAGAAAAGTGAATACTTCACTATACTGGATCCGGACGAAATTCCAACAGCGTGGTACAACATTCAAGCAGACCTTCCAGAGCCGCTTCCTCCACCCTTAGATCCGACAACTCTGGAGCCAATAGACCCGAAACTTTTGGAGAGAATATTTGCCAAAGAGCTTATAAGGCAGGAGGTTTCAACGGAGCGTTTCATAAAGATTCCAGACGAGGTTTTAGAGGCCTATCTGCGGCTGCCTAGGCCTACACCCCTTTATAGGGCGAGGCGGCTGGAAAAGTTCTTGAAGACTCCGGCGAAAATATACTTCAAATGTGAGAACTTCAGCCCAACCGGAAGCCATAAAACCAACACTGCTATAGCCCAAGCCTACTACAACAAGGAGCAAGGCATAAAAAGGCTTGTAACCGAAACAGGCGCCGGACAGTGGGGCACCGCTTTGGCTTATTCATGCATGCTTTTCGGGTTGAAATGCCGCATCTACATGGTTCGCGTGAGCTATACGCAGAAGCCCGGCAGAAGAACCATCGCCCAACTTTACGGGGCTGAAATGTTTCCTTCACCCAGCGACCAAACAGAGTTTGGCAGAAAACTTTTGAAGGAAAACCCGAACCACCCGGGAACTTTAGGCATCGCCATAAGCGAAGCCCTTGAAGACACGCTCACCCACGAGGATACGCGTTACTCTTTGGGCTCAGTGTTAAACCATGTGCTACTCCACCAGACCATTGTGGGATTGGAAGCCAAAAAACAGTTTGAAATGATAGGCGAGTATCCGGACGTTGTTTGTGGCTGTATAGGCGGAGGCTCTAACTATGCGGGTTTCTGCTACCCCTTCATGATGGACAAGCTTAAGGGCAAAACGGACACGGAGTTTGTCGCCTGCGAGTCTAAGGCTGTCCCTCACACTACTAAGGGCACTTACACCTACGATTTCGGAGACACAGCTCAACTGACACCGCTTCTAAAGATGCTGACAATAGGCCATAACTATGCGTGCCCGCCAATCCACGCTGGAGGTTTGCGGTACCATGGAATGGCTCCGTCCATATCATACCTAATCTATAAGGGCTACATGCGTTCTGTGGCCTACCATCAAACCGAGGTTTTCCAGGCGGCCAAAATCCTAGCCCAAACAGAAGGCCTCATAACCGCGCCTGAAACAGCCCACAGCCTAAAATTTGTCATAGATGAGGCGTTGCGATGCCGGGAAACAGGCGAAAAGAAAGTGATTGCCATGAACTACAGCGGGCATGGTTTGCTGGATTTGAGCGCCTACGAACAGTTCCTAGCTGGAAAACTTGTGGACTACGAACCCGAAAAAATCGAGGTCCCAACAATTGTCCCAAGAAGGTAGAAGCGCTCAATGCAAACTGGCTGGAAATCTCCATTTTAAGATAGTGTTTGTGCCAATTGAGCAGCTGAAACCTCATGAGAAAGGCTCGCCGCTTTATTTAGAGCTTTTGAAGAATGAAATCCTCAAAGATGGCGTATTGAAATATCCAATAATAGCTGATGAAAAATCCCTAGTCATTTTAGATGGAATGCATCGTTGGCTTGCCCTCCAAAGCTTAGGCTATGAGAAGATACCTGTGTTATTTGTCAACGCTTTAGAAAACCCAAAGATCCGCATAGGCAGCAGGCGGGTTCACCGCTACATAGACAACTCAAACAAGCATATAACCGCCAAAGAGGTTATTTCAGCTGGTCTTAGCGGGAGTCTCATGCCGCCTCGCACCACCCGACACTTTTTCCCTTTTCTGAAACCGCCGAGAATAGACTGCCCGTTGGATTCTCTTGGAAAGAGCGTTTCGAAAGATGTTTCAAAATATTTGGTGGAGGCGTCCTCTGAGAAGTATCGAAAAGTTATCAAAAGCTGGCTTGAAGAGATATCCGAGGAACTGGACTTTCTCAAAAAGAGGATTGAAGAAGTGGAAAAGGAGAAGGAGGAGTTTCTGGCTCAAATTAAGAATTTGAACAACAATAATTTTTCTTAGTCTGCACTTTCTTGTGTAGTTTCTATTTTTGTGGGAAGTTTTTAATAGCCTTTGGATAAGCATAATAGCGAGGCTAGGCTTGTGATTCCGATAAATGCCCCACAGATTGGAGAAGAGGAAATTGAGGCTGTTGTCAAAGTTTTGAAGAGCGGCGTGCTCACGCATGGACTTGGCGCTGGCCCTATGGTTAAAAAGTTTGAGGAGGAGTTTGCAAAATTTGTTGGAGCAAGACACGCTATCGCCGTTAACAGCGGAACCGCCGCCCTACACATGGCTGTTTTGGCTGCTGGCGTAAAAAGGGGTGACGAGGTTATTCTTCCAAGCTTCACTTTTGTGGCCACTGCGGAAACCGTAGTGCTGGCCGGAGCCAAGCCAGTCTTCGTGGACATAGACCCGGAAACCTACACGGTTTCGCCGGAAGAAGTTGAGAAGGCTGTGTCTGGGAAGACGAAGGCCATAATTGCCGTTGACCTTTATGGCATGTCAGCGGACATGAAGCCGCTGCGGGAAATAGCCGACAAACATGGTTTGAGGCTAATTGAGGATGCAGCTCAAGCCCACGGCGCTGTTTATGACGGCAAGCCCGTTGGTGCTTATGCCGATATGGCTTGTTGGAGTTTCTATGCCAGCAAAAACATGACCACGGGCGAAGGCGGCATGATAACGACAAACGATGAAGAGTTGGCTGAAAAACTGAGGCTTACACGGTGCCATGGGGAACAGCAAAAGTACATGTCCACGCTCATAGGCCACAATTACCGGATGCCGGAAATCGAAGCCGCTATAGGCCTCGTCCAACTGGAGAGGCTGCCAAGTTTTCTGGCGAGGCGTAGGGAAAACGCTGAAAGGCTTACGGCCAAACTTTGTGGAGCGAAAAACTTGCAGTTTCCAAGGGAGCAGCCAAAATGCAGAAACAGCTGGTACCTCTATACGGTTAGGCTTAAGGATGCTTCAAGGCAAGAGCGAGACACCGTTGTGGAGCAACTTAAAAGCAAGGGCATAGGAGCCGAAATTTATTATCCATGGCCAATCCACATGATGCCGCCATACCGAAGGTATAAACGGTTCAGGCTTACGGAAACCGAAAAAGCCTCAGAACAAGTTTTCTCGTTGCCAGTGCATCCCGGCGTCAAAACTGAGCATGTTGATTACATTGCAGAAACGGTTTTAGACTTAATTTGAAAACACGTTTTTGTCTAAGACAGTATCAGATTTGGAATCTGATTTCTTATTTGTACATAACCCTTATGTAATCCTTTCAAGGTGCATGTAAACGCCAAGAACTTGAAGGAATTTGAATGAAAAAGAAAACAACATCAATTTTTTGGCAGCTCTATTGTTGGCTATTGTTTTTCAGACAAACTCCATAAGACATTATTATCCAGTATTGGCGCAGGGAGGAAGTGTGCTTTCAGCGTGAACTGGCAAGCCGCCAAAAATAGACGGCATTATCGGCGATGAAGAATGGAGTACCGCAGCCAAAATTGACTTTAATATAACAAGCTACAATGGCACAATTTATGTAATGAATGATGGGGGCAACCTTTACATAGCTGCAAAGATAACCGACGACAATTTAGGGACAAGTTATGACAACTTTGATGTTTTTATGATATTTTTCGACAACGATAATGATAGTGTTCAAGAGAAAGAAGATGACGGGCTTTTCTGCTTTAGCATTACTGGTCCACCGTACGACGTGTTTTACAACGTAACGGAACCCAACGCATGGCCAAGTGATATATCTGACGGCGGCACAGCGGAGGGGTCACGATGAAACAAGCGATGGCGTATACAGTTATTTTGAGTGTTTCCGTCCGCTTGATTCTGCAGATGATGCTCATGACTTTAGCTTGAAGATTGGGGATGTTGTTGGCTTTCGCGTAGGCTATCGAGATAATGCAGCTCTTGTTGGTTTTTGGCCTTCTAATGGTTGGTGCCATATCAAAATTGCTTCCGGCAACTTGGCGCTTTCAGACAACGACGTCTACACCATCACCGGCAATTACTACATGAATGGAAGCATGATTGTAACAGAAAACGCCACTCTTGTAATGAAAAATGCCTTGTAACCTTTACTCAAACGTCCTCCTACCGTTTTAACGTAACTCTAAAGGGTGCTGTGGGCGGAAACCCCTGCCTTATCGTAGATAATGCCACCATAAATACAAATACGTACCCTCTCCCCATAATGTTACAGGAAAACAGCACAGCGTACATAAACGGCATGAGGCTTGCCACAAACTCCTACATCAGCTTGATATTGTATGAATCCTCGCATGCTAATATAAGCAACTCCACTTTTGGGGAAGTGCGGGCGTATCACTCTTCAACGCTTAATTTTGCTTACTCCCGTGCAACCATGGTTGACGTAGACCATGAATCCCACCTTAACATGGAAAACGCCAACATTTACGTCTTGTATGGAGTAGGCAATGCAGAGGCTCAAGTGAAAAATTCCACCATCATTCATACTTTGGGGGATAGAGGCCAACATAACCCAATGCATAATAAACAAAACTAAACCAGGCTTAGTTACAAAATGGAATTTCTTGGAAAATTGTTCCAGTCGTAAAAGGAAATGGGGGGTCGCTCCTAACGTCACCTTAACCAATGTGCAAGTAAACGGATGGGGCTTTACTTTCAAAGATTCAATTAACACGGTGCTGTACAATTCAATGTTTACATGGCTGGTATTCACAGATTTCGCCGAGACTTCTGCCTACAATATACACGCTGAAACGGTATCGCTTAATCATTATTCAAGGGTAAATGCAACCGACTCGAATGTTGACAAAGTAGAATTATATGGGCAGTCTATAATTTGGGCAGTGAACTCGACATCCACGATAACGCAAATCTATGGGCAAGCGATGATTTATGTTAACTGGTACCTCGACGTTCATGTAGTAGATTCCCTCGGTTTGGACGTGCCAGGCGCGAATGTGACCGTTAAATGCGCTGATGGAACGCTAACCGCCAGCGGGCAGACAAACATGACTGGATGGGTTCGGCTAACAGTGCTTTTCTTAATCCTAAACGCCACTGGACCTTACACTCTATGGCCTCACAATATCACTGCAATTTACGGGCTTTATGAAAACAGCACAATGGTTGATGTTGAAAGAAATATCCAGACCACTATCGTGCTTTCCGAGCTTATAATCCCAGAGTTCTCATCGGTGCTTGCTTTAACGGCTACACTTTTGTCAGCAACTTCTGCGGCAGCTGTGCTCCGCAAGATTAAAAGGCTAGCAAAAGTCGTTAAATTGCTCCTTTTGTTTCCCTTTTTCTATTCTCTTATTAAATGTCCGCTGAATCCTATAGCCCACAGTAGCATTGGGTAGGCTATCATGCGTTCCATGCCGCCCTTGCCCAAACCAAGATAGATGCTTGTTGCAAACATCACAAGGGCTGCCAGCGAAGTCAAACCCAAGATTACGGCGAAATAGGATAGGGGTGGCTTCTGATGCTTGTATGAGGCTATGGCGGATAACGCGCCGAACAGAAACGCGATGAAGGAGACTGCGGTGTGCACCATGCCAAAGTCCTCTGGGAATATTCCAACACCCATGGCGCCTATTCCACACAGCACTAGAAAGCCTAAGAAAACCTTGTTGCGGACGATATGCCTCAAAAAGTAGGCGCTGACCGCCACTGTTAAGCCAAGCACGAAAACGGACGTGTTAAAAACTGGAGCGGACACCGTGCCCAATTTTCCCAAGTCGCTTATGTAATTGCTTGCAACACTGTAGTTTGGGTATATGCATTCAGCGATTAACATGCCGAGAATAAACTGGACGGTGCCGACGAATATTAGGGCTCCAGCCACTTCACCATTAAACCGTTTCATATTCTTAGAAGAATGTTTCTTTGTGTTGATAAACTTAATGTTCACTTAAAGGTTTAAGCATCTCGTCTATACACTTTCCAATGTTTTCGCCTGCGTATCCGCCTTCCAAAACGAAAAACGTCGGCTTCCCGAAAGAAGCCAAAATTTCACCTATTCTTCTATAGGTTTTTTCCGTCAACCCAAGAGAGGCTAAGTCTCCGGCGTAGGCGTCAAAACCGGCTGAAACAGCGATAACCTCAATTTTCTGCATATCCACCTTCCGCAAGGCTTCTTCAAGAGTTTTTAGGTAGACAGCTTCTCCACAGTCCGCCGGCAATGGAAAGTTTAGGCAGTTGGCCTCCGAATACGCGCCTGTGCCGGGATAGTGAGGGTACCTATGCAGCGAGATAAAGACAACTTTGGGGTCTCTGAGGAAGATTTCTTGTGTGCCGTTCCCGTGGTGGCCGTCAATGTCCAAAATAAGCGTGGGCTTATCCAGATGTTTCACGGCGACTGCGATGTTGTTTATGTAGCAGAAGCCTTTCGTGTAAGCGCCTAAGGCTGCGCCGTATCTGCCAGCATGGTGTCCCGGCGGTCTCATTAAGGAGAAACCGTTTATTTTTGCGGCTAGGATGGCGCCTCCAGCTGAGAGTCTCGCGTACTCGTAAATGTTCTTGTAGGCGGGTGTGTCGGGGTCTTCAATGGCTCCTTGTTTAAGCAGTTGAATGTAGTCTGCATCGTGAACCTTCAGCAAGTCTTCTTCGCTTGCTGGTTCTGGTTCAACAAACTCGTAGCCCTTTGCCTTCAATATTTCGTAGGCTATTTGCACCCGCCTAGGGCTTTCAATATGCCAAGACCCATACTCTAAACATTTTTCAGAAAAAACTATTTTGGGTTTCAAAGCATGCGCACCTTCCATAGCCTATTTTGGCTGCATTTAACCTATATAAACATCGAGTTGGCTTCGGCGATTTTGTATGTAAAAGCGGCGTTGTTGTAAGCTTATAGGTTAGCTTTTCACATTTACTGTTAAGGTTCATGTGAAAAGGCGAAACTAATGATTTCAGAAAACCCCCTAAATGAATTGAGAAGGGAATGCGAAAGCCTGTTAAAAGAATCCCTTGGAAAAATCCAGATTGACGCGTCGTCCATAAAGCAGCTTACCTTTGAAAAGCCCCCCGTATGGGATTTTGGACAGCTTGCCACATCCATCTGCTTTGAACTGGCAAAGCAGATCGCCGAAAAACCCTTAGCGCTGGCGCAACGCCTAGTCCAAGCCATGGACAAGTCAAACTTCTCCTTAGTCAGAGAAGTGGCTGCCGCTGGCGGAGGCTACATAAACTTTCACGCCAACTTTGAAGAGTTTTCAGCCCTAACAATAGAATCTGTACGGCAGTTTGACGCCAGTTACGGTTTCGTTAAGGCTGAAAAACCCTTGAAAATTATTATCGAACACACGAGCGTTAACCCAATTCACCCAATCCACATTGGACAAGCCCGAAACCCCATGCTTGGCGACGCTTTAGCCCGCATGTTGTCCGCGAGAGGCCACACAGTGTTTCGCCACTACTATGTAGATGATGTGGGGCGGCAGACAGCTGTAATCGCTTATGGCTATGAAAAGCTTGGAAAGCCAAAACCAGCGGAAAAGCCAGACCATTTTATTGGAAAAATCTACACCATAACCAGCTGCCTCGTCGAGATAAATAGGCTTAAACGGGAACTTGAAAGGGCAAAAATGGTTTCGGCAGAAGAAGAAATAGCCAAAATAAACCGGGAACTCGACGACTGGGTATCCGTAGCCTTCGAGTTGAAACAGAAATATCCGGACCTTTTTGAAAAGCTTCTCCAAAAAATAAGCGAGGACCCGGACCCAGAGAAAAGCATAGGCGAACTGAACAGAGCCTACGAAGCTGGAGAAGAGGGGGCTAAAAAACTCATACGTGAAGTAAGCCAACTCTGCCTTGAAGGATTCAAGGAAACACTAAGCCGCGCCGGTGTTTTTTATGACTCTTGGGATTGGGAAAGCGACCTCGTATGGAGCGGACTGGTAGCGGAAGTTCTTCAGAAACTGAGGCAAACACCCTTCGTCACGGTGCTTGGCGGTGTTTTAGAGTTTGAAGCTGGAAAAGTTGTTGAAGTTTTAGATTTGCGGAAAAAGCTTGGTTTGAGAAAAGACTATGAAGTGCCGAGTTTGACGCTTGTAAGGGCGGACGGCACAACACTCTACACCACTAGGGACATAGCCTACACCATTTGGAAATTCAGGAAAGCTGAGAAATGCATAAACGTCATCGGAATGGAGCAGTCCCTCGCCCAGCTTCAGCTGAAAATAGCCTTATACGCCTTGGGCTACAGTCACTGCGCCGAAAACCTCACGCATTTCGCCTACAACCTTGTGACGCTGCCGGGCTATAAAATGTCAAGCCGTCGAGGCCGCTACATAACCTTAGACGAGGTTTTAGACGAAGCCGTAAGAAGAGCCTATGAAGAAGTTTCAAAACGCTCACCCCAGCTTTCTGAAAAGGAGAAACAGAAAGTCGCCGAAATCGTCGGCATCGGGGCGGTTCGCTATGCACTTGTGGAGGTTGACCCAGCAAAACCAGTGGAGTTCAATTGGGACCAAGTATTAAACTTTGAAAAGAACAGCGCACCCTACATTCAATACTCCCATGCGCGGGCATGCAGCATACTACGCAAAGCTTCAAGAAAACCTGAAAAAGCAGACTACCGCCTATTAAAGGAGAAGCTTGAACAAGAACTCGTCTTTATGTTAGCAGAGTTTCCAGAAACCTTCACTGAAGCTGTTGAGACACTTAAACCAAATCTTATGGCTGACTATGCCAACGCTTTAGCCGACAAGTTCAACACGTTCTACAATGCTTTTCCAGTGATTAAGGCTGAGCCGCCCGAACTCAGCGACGCAAGACTGGCGTTAGTTGACGCTGTTCGAATTGTTTTAAGAAACGCCCTAAACCTTATCGGAGTAACAGCACCAGAAAAGATGTAGTCATGCGTCGTTTATGGCGCGCCTTTTATTATTGCGACGGCGGTGCTTGTTCCAATGCGGTTGGCGCCCGCCCCAATCATGGCAACAGCATCTGCGTAGGTTCTTATGCCGCCAGCGGCTTTAACTCCAAAATCTTTTCCAACAACTTGACGCATGAGTTTAACGTCCTCCACTGTGGCGCCTCCTCCAAACAACCCCGTGGAAGTTTTTACAAAGTCTGCTCCGGCTTCTTTAACAATTTTGCATGCAGTCACCTTCTCCTCGTTTGTTAGCAGTGGCGTTTCAATTATCACCTTGACGATTACGTCGCTGAATATGCGTTTCACTGCCGTGACGGCTTCTATGTCCCGTTTAACCAGCTCATAGTCGCCGGACTTGAAAGCGCTGAGGTTCATAACCATGTCAAGCTCGCATGCCCCGTCTTCTATGGCTTTAACAGCCTCTAAAGCCTTAATGTCTGGTAAGGAAACACCAAAAGGAAAACCAACCGTTGAGCCCACCCTAACATCCGAGCCCTTCAGCAAGGAGGCTGCAAACCGCACATAAACCGGGTTAACAACAACGCATCCAAAACCATACTGGACTGCTTCAAGGCAAAGCTTTTCAATCTCGCTTTTAGTGGCTGTAGCCTTAACAAGCGTAGAATCAATAAATTTAGCCAGCTGATCCCTTGAAACAGTCAACAGACAACACCTTCACATCCAAAACCACACAACCCAATTTAACACTTTCCCTAATAATCGCTTTTAGGAAATTTTGGAAGTCCTCAGCAGGAGCTTGGTCTCCCATAGCCTTGCATTCTAGAGGATTGGCGTCAACTTTGGCAGCGGATAACCCTTCGAAACGTCGCATTCAACTCCATATAAGCCTGTTTTGGGCTTAACGCCGTAAAGGATTAGGCAGCCATGTTTTCTTGTTAAGCGGAGGTAGAAATCCGCTAAGAGGCTTAGTTTTATGGCTAAATCCCGATAGCCAGCCCCAATTATTGCTATAAGTATTGCTCCGGCATTTTTCGCATGTGCAACAATAGTTTTGAGAATTTCTAGGCCTTCTTTTTCACCGTAAAGGGTTGCAAGGGTGGCTGCACAGATCATCAATAGAATTGGGCGGCTTACCTTAGAGGCAAACTCTTCGTGTTTTTTGAGAATTGTTTCTAGATCTTTCTTCCAGTCTTCACCGCTGAGGGCGGTTTCGTATTCGCAGTTTTCAGTTTTTTCCTCTGTTTTTCCCAAGGTGATCACTCTGAAGCTTTGCTCGCAATGTTCATGTGTTACGCCGTAAAGTCCCAAATAGTTGCTGAGGGACGCATAACTGACTCCGCTGGATGGGGCTATGACAACGCCTCTGCCTCTCAGCATGAAACTCGCCGTCATTGTGTGAAGCAATATTGGAATTGCAGTTATTGGCACTTTTTCGTCGCACTCTAAAATCATGAAAGAGGATTCGGGCATACCGCCGCCCACAAATTCATCCATGTCCTTTGAGCCCATGGAGTATTTGCCTGACCTGTCTGGAGGTGGCTGGAAGGGTTCGCGGCTTTCTGAAGGAGGTTTAACCTCGAAAGGCTCGAAAACTTTAAACCCTCCGTCGAGGGTGAAGACGTGCCTAGGTTCTTTAAGCCTCGCTCCTCTGAGCTTTATGATTTCAAGGCTTCGTAGGCGTTGATCTTCTAGTTCAGTTGCTAAAAACCTTATAACGCCATCAGCTACAAACTCCTCAGCTTCAAAAACTTTTCCGACGTCGTTTCCACCAGTCTCCTTAATCAGCAGAATTGTGCATCCCATGCCTCGAATAAGCTTACCAAGAATGGTGTGAACTATGATGCGGGCTTCTATGGGATCTTTAAAGGCGTGAGCCATAGCTGAAAAAGAGTCTAAAACAAGCCTCTCAGCGCCAAACTTCTCAACCTCTCCTATAATCATGTCAAGAATCGTGGAAATTCCTTTCTCCTTCACCGTCAGCATGTCGAGGAAGCGAAACATTCCTCCCCGCTCAAGTTTTTCAAAGTCAAAGCCGAAGCCCCGCATGTTCTCCATGAAAATCTCCTTGCCTTCACAGAGGCTTACGTATATGCCCTTCTCGCCACAATTAACTGCACCATGATATAGAAAACGCGCCGAAAAAACAGTCTTACCTGTTCCGGGACTACCAGCCAAAACAATGAGGCTCCTTTTGGAAATCCTCCACCCAAAACAGAATCCAATTCTTCAACTCCGGTGGATACCACGCGGTGGATGGTCAAGTTAGTCACATATCTTATATCGTAATACGCAATTAATTAATGTTACGGAACACAAATTCACAAAAACGGTAAACCTCCGTCCACAAGAGAAAACGCAGACTTTTATCGAACGAATAAGCGCGAACAACGGACTGAACCCACATACAATAACAAAAATAGATAGATCGATTATTTAGAACACTCTCATGACACATAATTACAATATTCAAGATGGTGCCTGCAAAATGCACGCTTCGCCTATTGGCAACGCTTATTAATAGTCAGCCGCCAAAACTCTTATCTAGGAGAAGAAAAATGGCCGAAACAAAATACGGAAAATATTTTGTAAAAATTGATCCAACGAAATGGACAGGCCGGATTCCAGCCATCATACATCTCGAGGACAAAATAATTAAGGGAAGCAATTTCTACTTCGTTCATTGGAACCTTCCGGGACAAAAACCGCCAGAGGGGCCGGGCGCAGAAATAGGGCATCCGCCACATACACACCCATACAATGAAATTCTGATGCATATTGGAACAGACCCTAACAACCCCATGGATCTGGGGGCGGAAGTAGAATTTTGCATGGGCCCCGAAATGGAAAAACACTTGATAACGCAAACATGCGCAGTTTTCATTCCAGCAAACTTCATTCACGCCCCATACAGAGTTTTAAAGACTGTTAGACCATGGATAACAGTAATGATAGTTGAGGGGCCAACCCGCACAGAAGAACCCCACCCGGAAATATTGCCCGAAGAATTAAGGAAGAAAATAGACTGGAGCCGATGGGAACGCCTTCGCACAGGTTTCCCCACACCATAACACTTGCACCGAACTAGATTCCCATCATTCTATTTTTATTTTCAAACTTTGCTGTGGATCTACAATAGGACAACCGACCAAATGAACAGAACAGCAAAATTCACTTCAACAGAGTAACCGCAGGAGATATGACCATGCAATTTTATAGTCTCAACTACAGTGTTCAACATGAAGAATACAAAATGACCCTACTAACAACGCTTACGCCATTAAACTCTGAAACCTACAACAGCTCCTTCACAATGGTAAATTATGCACCAGCAGGCAAATCCGAACTCAAATCACTCAAGTTCGTTGAATTCAACATACCTGTTACGCTTTCACAGCACTATGTCATATTAGGTAAAGTTGCCGAGGAAGTAGCCAAAGTTTACGAGAAGACGAAAAATGAAATATTCTTGAGCCTCGCTAAAAGCAATTATACTGTGAGCTACTCCACGACTAAAGTCGGGAGCTTCCAGCGTTTAGAGTAGGCTTTGCGCCTATCTCCTCATCTGCTGGTTCGGGGGGCTCACATCTCCCCCATCCCATGCCTCTCTTTAAGGC
>Ga0080004_1111910_pt1 | contig 13515 bp, 12 predicted proteins | sample WasSprMetagenome_FD_69207 | JGI IMG/M metagenome (GOLD analysis project Ga0080004, IMG submission 69207) | Sulfidic aquatic microbial communities from Washburn Spring, Yellowstone National Park, USA - WS (SPADES assembly) (version 2) | ecosystem: Environmental > Aquatic > Thermal springs > Hot... | reverse complement strand
ATCTAAAGCTGAAATTTTTGTTTCTATTGGTTTTAATTGATTTGAAATTTCTTCTTTAACTATATTTCTAATTTCAGGCAGTAGAAATCTTGAAATCCAAGTTGGAATTTTTTCAGCAATTTTCTTAGCCAATAAAATTCGCCAAAAAATAAAATTTAAGCTTAAATATTTAAGCGTTTTGATTTAAAGCTTTTTAAAAAAGCTTAGTTTAAGCTTAAGCTATTTGTTGAAGCGAAAGAGCTTTCTCTCGCTTGTTAAAGCAGCTTAAGCTTTTCAATAAACCTCTTTATTGAAAGAAAAAATCGTTATATTGAACTTTATTCTTCAAGCCTATTTTGTTGCTGCCTTTCAAGCTTCATTGCTTTAAGCGCTTCACTAAGCTTTAAGGGCTTCGCTTTCATTAATGTGTTTAAGCATTTAGTTATGTTTAGGGATGAATCCTTAGGTCTTTTTGCTTTCCATTGCAATTCATTCATTTTGATTGGCTTTATTAGATTTGGGTTAAGATTAAAGATGCTTGCAAGCGTCTGCGCGAATTCATATCTGCTTACTCTGCTGGCTCCAGCTGTATGGAGGATACCGCAAAGTTTTCTTTCAGCAATTTCAATAAGCATTTGAGCAAGATTTGTATTTAGCGTTGGGGAAACATATTGATCAATAAGCACATTAACTTGGTTTTTATGCTTTAAATTTTTTATAAGCCAGGTTGCAAAGTTTAATTTTGAGCCTCCCCAACCGTAGATAACGCTTGTTCTAGCTATGCACCAGCTTTTGGCGTATTGCTTTATGAATTCTTCACCCATCAGCTTTGTATAACCATAAAAGTTTATTGGGTTAGGTGCATCTTCCTCATTGTAGAATCCTTTTTCTCCGTTAAATACGTAGTCTGTGGAAACATAGATGAGGTGGATGCCGAGGTTAGCTGAGGATACAGCTATATGCTTGCAGGCTTCAGCATTCACTTGCCAAGCAAGATCTTTATTTTCCTCGCAGCCATCAACGTTTGTGTAAGCTGCTGCATGTATTATTGCATCTGGCTTAACGCTATATATAGCCTCTTTAACATCTTCAATGTTTGTGAGGTTGAGTTTTAATGCTATGCCGGCTTCTGCTGGATGCTCGTTGTAAGCTGAAAATACTGTGTGTCCACGCTTTAAGGCTAAGTTAACAATTTTTCTGCCTAGAAGACCGCTTGCTCCTGTTACAAGCATTTTCATAATGTGCACCTACGCCTTAATTTTCCAAGGTGTAGGATGCAACACTTCTTTTGTTGCTATGGGTTTCCACCACCATTCATTTTTTAAGTACCAGTTTACTGTTTGCTCTAAAGCCTCGTTGAATCTATGCTTGGGCTTCCAACCAAGCTCATTCCTAATCTTTGATGAGTCTAAACTGTAGCGTATGTCATGTCCAGGTCTATCCTCTATAAACTCTATAAGCGATTCATCCTTCCCCATAAGCTTTAACACTTTTTTTACAACATCAAGATTTTCATATTCATTATAGCTGGATACATTATATATTTCTCCAGCTTTCCCCTTTTCAAGCACTAGACGAAGCGCTTCGCAATGGTCAAGCACATATATCCAGTCTCTAATGTTTCTTCCTGTACCGTAGACTGGAACCTTCATGTTTAAGCTGGCTCTAATTATGGTTTTTGGTATAAGCTTTTCAGGGAATTGATATGGGCCAAAATTGTTTGTGCATCTAGTTATAACAGCGTTCAACCCGTATGTTCGACAGTAGGAAAGGATAAGGAGGTCAGCTGCTGCTTTTGAGGCTGAGTAGGGGTTTGAGGGTTTAAGCCTATCATTCTCCTTAAAGGAACCTTCAGCTATTTCACCGTAAACCTCATCTGTTGAAACATGAATAAGCCTAACATTTTTTTTCTTGCATGCTTCAAGCAAATTGAAGGTGCCTAGCGTATTGCTTTTAAAGAAAAGCCTTGGAAATGCTATGCTTCTATCAACATGCGTTTGAGCAGCAAAATTTACTATGGCGTCTATCCCGTTTATAAGCTTTGATAATTGCTTATAGTTTGTTAAATCGCCCTTTATGAAGGTGTATCTGGCATTCGCTTCTATGTCTTTAAGGTTTGCAATGTTTGATCCAATGGATAAATTGTCTAAGTTCACGATTTTAATGTCGCTGATGTTCGAAAGCATATAGCGTATGAAGTTTGAGCCTATGAATCCCATCCCTCCTGTAACAAGTATCTTCAAGAAGTTTCCTCCCGCCTATTTATGGGGTGGAGCAAGCCAATCCCAAGGCTTATTGCATCTTGGATCATCACTTTTTCCATTTATTTTTTTCGGCGTTATTTTCTCATCGTTCCAAGGTCGCCTTTCTTCATCTGGATTTTCATAATCATAAAGCCTATTTGTAAAGTATAGTAGCAGCGCTGCCTCTTCGCTTATAACCTTAAAGCCATGCCAATATATGCCTGGTATCCTAACAAGCTGAAGCTCTTGCCCTGTTGAGATTATTTCTTCCAACTCTTGTTTTTCATCATCGTAAGCGCATATCTTTAATGAGCCTTTGATTGTTAGGAAATAGTCGACTTGACCTTTTAAATGCCTATGCCAAGCCCTAACTATGCCTGGGTAACTCATAGATAGGTTTGCTTGAACAATTTTATCTTCACCGAAAAGGTCATTCCAGTCAATTCTCATAACTTCTGCGAAAAAGCCTCTTTCATCGAATCGCCTTTTTAAAGGTTTAATTTTAATGCCTTCAAGCAATTTATGAATCCTCCAGTAGGCTATATTTCAACATGCGATCTTTCGCCTAGGATGAAGCGTTTCCCCATTGGCTTACCTTTATTTGAAACTATTGTGGAGTAAGGCGCTATTAAGCTGTCAACTATTCTATCGTTAACGTCGATAAGGCAGTAATCCATAATTATTGAGTTTTCTATTTCGCCATGCTTCACTATAGTATGCTTGCCTATACTTGTGTATGGACCTATGTAAACACCAGATTCAATTACGGAGTTTTCACCTATAATGCTAGGGCCTCTAATAATGCTTCCATGCTTAACTATTGCGTTAGCTTCAATTGAAACTCTTCCTTGAATAGATGCATTATTTTCAATGAAACCTTTAATTTCTGGGTTTAACTCATCTAAAACAAGCCTGTTCGCATCTAAAATATCATCTGGTGTACCTGTATCTTTCCACCATCCAGCTACAAAATCATAACCAACTTTATATCCTTTATCTAAAAGAAGCTGGATGGCATCTGTTATTTCAAGCTCATTTCTCCAAGAGGGTTTAAGCTGATTAATCATATCGAAGATTACTGGAGTAAAAAAGTAGATTCCAGTTAATGCATAATTGCTTGGTGGAACCTTAGGTTTTTCTATAAGCTTTTTAAGCTTACATAAAACTCGACAAGAAAGCCTATGGTTTTAACCGTGGGTTGAATTGTCGATAAGTTTAAATAATGGTTATGGCTACTAATGTAGTTTGATGTAGCATGTCTATGCCAGTCAGGATAAAGAAGGAAACGATTGAGGAGCTTAAGAGGTTGAAGGTCCACCCGAGGGAGACCTACGACGATGTTATTAAGAAGCTGATTGAAGCGTGGAGAGAGCGGACACGTTTATAGTTGAAGGCTGTCCCGCCATATGGGAGCTTGCAGAGAACTGCGCCAGGCTATACAACGAGGTGAACTTCGAGAGGAGACAGGCGTACATACGCTACAAGCGTTTTGAGTGGTATCCTAAACACCTCTACGCGAAATACGCTCCACTGATAGGCTCGGCAACAGCCCAGCAGATAATAAACAAGAATAACGAGGCATGGAAAAGCTTTCTAGCGCTGAGGAGGCTTGAGGCTGAAGGAAAGCTTCCAGAGCATATAGCTAAGGTTTCAATGCCCAGATACTGGAAGAGAAACGGTAGAAGGGAGCTGAGGATAATTGTTAGAAACGACTGCTACAGGATTGACGATAAATACCTATACTTGCCTAAAGCGCTTAAGCTGAAGTATAAGGGCAAGCTAAAGTGGAAAGGCGAGCTGGGAAGGCTCGAAATAATCTACGACGACATCGATAAAGTATGGAGGGGTTTTATGACTGTTAAAGTCGAGGAGCCTCCGCTAAAAGGAGGCAATAAACCCCTCTACATAGACCTAGGCGTAGTAAACCTCGCCACAGTATGGGTTGAAGGCTTGAAACAACCTATAGCCTTTTCAGGCAGGGCTGTCCTGGCGGACTGGTGGTACTGGACAGGGCGGATATCAAGAGAGCAGAGAAGGTTTGCCAGAATCAATGGTGCCAAAACCTCGAAAAAGCTTAGGAAACTGTATAGGACAAGGCAGAGAAGATTTAGGCATGCAGTAAACGCTATGGTAAAAACAATAGTTGAAGATGCCCATAAGCTTGGAATTTCAAAAATAGTGCTTGGAAAATTGAAGGGTATAAGAGGCAACAACAGCCACAACGGTAAGGCAAACGCTATGATAAACAACTTCTGGAGCTTCAATTATATAGTCAGAAGGTTCAAAGAAAAAGCTGAAGAATACGGCATAAAAGTGGAAGAAAAAAGCGAGTATAAAACGTCAAGCGAATGCCCGTTCTGTCACTTTAAAGGGACGAGAAGATACAGAGGCATATTCTATTGTGGAAAATGTGGCATGGCAATGAATGCGGATGCTGTTGGAGCGCTGAACATGGCGAGAAAGGATGGGACCATAATCCCAAGCCCCTCCTGGGGTAGGGATAACGGGGTGGTGGCACACCCCTTGCTTCTAAGGTGGAATGGAATGAGGTGGGAGCCTAAAAGGGCAGTGAACAACCAACCGATGAAAACCTTAGAAGCAAGAATCTCCCGGCTTCAGCCGTGGAGAGTGTCAACTTGATTAATATATGTGAGCTTAACATTAAATTTAGCGCCATCACCATAATATTCTATAACTTTTTCAGGATAAATATCGCCTAAAACAATTGCTATATCTTTAATTCCAGATTTTTTAAGATCTTCAAGAGCATATTGCGATATAGGCTTATTCGCTATAGAAATTAATTGTTTTGGGCCCGTATGCGTTAATGGCCTAAGCCTTGTTCCATATCCACCATGAAGAATTATACCTTTCATAATGCTTCACTTTATTTGTTTATTCTCAAGCTAAAAACTTTTGCATACACATTTATGCATTAAGATAATTTTAGTAAAAATATTTATAGTTAGCCTTGGTTTTTCAATTTATCCTGAGAAGGAGCACTTAAAGCAAGATGCTTTTTTAATTAAGGAATTTTCTTCATCTATGCAAAGCTTTAACTATGTTTAAATATGTTATTAAAAAGTTTGCTTGAAAAATTTCCTCTTTTTAAAAAACTTTTATTCCCTTCCAAATATTTCTGTGAAAAAGGCTTTTATTATTTTAAGATTGTTGTAAAATTGATTTTTTGCTGGTTTTAGTTAAGTTGCTTAATAAAGCCATAAGATGCAAATAACTACTTAATGAATAGTTTTATTAGCATTGTTAAAACAGTTGCAAGAATTGGAATGTTAAAGCCTATTAAAAGTTTTTCAATTAATCCTATGCGTTTATCAACATAATATCTTAAATCTTCGAATCGCCTATTTATATCCTCAAAACGTTTATCTATAGCTTCAAACCTTTTATCACTATAGGTTTTTAATTCTTCAAACCGTTTATTGCTATAGGCTATTAAATCTTCAAACCTTTTATTCACATCTTCAAAGCGTTTATTAATGTCTTCAAATCTTTTATTAAATAATTCAATAAGCATTTTAATATCTTCTTTAGTTGCGAATCTATCCCAAGGAGCAAGCTTAAGAATTAAATTAATTAACAGTTCTGGTTTTTTGCTTAAGCTTTCAATTATGGCTTCAGGATTTTCTTTAATAATAGCTAAAACTTCTTCTTTACTCATTTTTAGCTATCTAAAAACAAATAATAAGCCTTAAAGATATTTAAACTTATGTTTACTATTGTTTTTTTACTAAACTGGTTTATAGAATGGATATTTAGAAAATTAGGATGTCTTTATAGGGAAAAAGCTTCAGCAATTTATTGTTTCAACTATAGTGGAATCACCGATAGAAGAAATTAATATATATGATTGATTTCACTTTTCCATTTCATCTTAAAAGCAAGAATTTACTTTAATTATGGAAAACATTAACTACTGCATTTTCACTATTTGTGGCTTATAAACTTTATAAAATGCTTTTAGTTAAAAAAAAAAGGTTAAAGTGAATGCTGTTGACTTTGATAATATTACCTAAAAGGATTGAGAAAAGGTTAAAGGAGGAATCTGAAAGAACTGGAGTTTCAGAAGAAGAATTAGTGTTAGAGGTTTTATCGAAAAACCTTAATGAACCTCTTGATCCGGAAACAAAAGTTGAAACTTATTTAAAGTTATCGGAGAAATATATGAGGGAGGCTGAAGATTTTTTATTTAAAAAGGATTATGCTCAAGCTTCTGAAAAGGCTTGGGATGCTGCAGCTCAAATTGTTAAGGCATTGGCAATAAGAAAAGGAATAGAATTAAGAAGCCATGGAGAACTTCATAAGGAAGTTATTAAAGTTGCTAAAGAATTTAAAGATGATGAAGTAAGGCTTTTATGGCAATCCGCAATTTCTCTTCATCAAAACCTTTATGAAAATTGGTTTCCACCAGAAATGGTTGAGAAAAATATTGAGGATGTGAAAAAATTTATAGACAAGCTTAAGCATTTGCTTCATTATTAGAAAAAAACACTTTAAGGAAGCAAAAACATTTTTAAAGACGGTAAAAAACTATATGGAAATTAAGAATTTGATACATATGTTAGAAAACTTTTAAGCCTTTTTAGCATTATTGCATGGTTTTTTCCTTCTTCCTTTTATTTTAATCTTTAAAAATCAAATAAAAAATCAAAAATTAAGCTTAAAAAATCAAAAGGGAATCAAAAAATCAAAAAAGCTAAAGCCTTTTATATGATAGGGGACCCCCCCCTCCTCCCTTTAAAATGTCATATTGGAACGAATATTCTTCTTAAATAAAAAATATTTGAAGCTTTTATTTAGCGAAAAAAGGCTTGTAAAACCTTTTAGAAATGCTAATAGCTTATTTTGTCTATCTTAAAGAATGAATAAAGAGAGGGGAAAACGAATTTACGAAGATACTGCGTAAACATAAAAAATTATTGTTTATTGTATTTTAGCATAAGGAATACATTTGTAGTTTATGAACCTTGGTGAGATAGGCTGCTTATGCATTCTTATGGAGACAGAGTTTCAGATTCTCTAATGCTTTTTTATTTCCTTTTCATAAGTAAACAGAATTTTTAAGGGGTTGAAAGGTTTTTTACCAAAACTTTTTTTATCGATTACTTGTGAACCAGAGCCTTTATTTTAAGGCTTAGTCTTCTATAGTGAATGGGAATTTAAAAGCAAGAGATTAGGCAATAATTTAAATATTTTCAATTAAACCCCTAGAATTATAGGTGCTAAAAGAAGCATTTAAACCTTGCTCAAAAATCAATTGAACCTGTTTCAGGATTTCTTATTAAGCTTAAAGAGAGGAGTAAAAATATTAAAAGAAATCGTGAATGAGATAAGCAAAGCAATATGATTAGCTTTAGAAAAAATGAAGAAAAAGAGGATGAATTTTGAAGCATGCCTTAAGCTCCTAGGTTATGGAAGCTTAAACTAAGCTATTGTAGACCTCTAAATGCTTTTTGACGGAAGCTTCCCATGTAAATTTTTTTGTATACTCTGCGCCTTTTCTACCCATTTCATCCGCTTTTTCGGTTTCCGTTAATAATTCCATTATTGCTTCAGCTAAGGCTTTTGAGTTTTTGGGTGGAACCAAGATTCCAGTTTTTTTATGAAGGATGATTTCCGGGATGGAACCGGCATTGGTTGCAACAACTGGTCTTCCGCAACGGGAAGCTTCAGCATACATGAATCCAAAGCCTTCCGCCATGGAGGCGCCAACTATAATATCACACATAGCATAGAAAATGGGGACTTCTTTGAATGGTCTATATCCCGCGTAAATAACATGGTTTTCCAGATTCATCCGTTTAATGAGGGGGATTGTTTTTTCGAAGCCTGTGCCTCCTAAGACGAGAACTGTATTCGGTAACTTCTTAACTACGAGTTTTGTCGCTTCAAGGAGGTAGGGTATGCCCTTCTGACCGAAGTCTGATAGCCTACCGGTAAATCCTAAAACCAATTTATTTTCCAATTTTAACTTCCTCCTTAGAGGCTGTCCATCAATGTTTGGATTGAAGATAGAATCGATGCCATGATAGGCTACTGTTATTTTAGTTTCTGGTACACCAGCATCAATCATTGTTTTCTTAGAAAACTTGGATGGACAGATGAACCAATCGTACGGGCATTTCCCTATATAATCTTCGATGAATGGATATAATTTTTTAAGTAAAGGGTTTGTCCGCATTTCCCTCCAAAAACTTCTAAAGAATTCGTGACAGAAGAGAACGGTTGGTTTATTTAGGATCTTTCCAAGCAGCCAACCGGTAATGCTTGCGGGGTACGTTGTGACATGAATTAAGTCGACATCTTTAAAAATTTTAGATTTTATTAAGGATAAAAACGGAAAAATGAATCGACCCTTAGTAAAATCTTGGGTTAGTGTCGGTAAACGGAAAATTTTTATTCCCTTATATGTTTCAAAACTCTTTGTTCCCGGCAGCTTGGTGGTTAAGTGGATTATATCTAACCCTTCCTTAATTAAACGGGTTTCCAGATTGATTAAGTAAGCTTCTCCTCCACCTATATGAGGATAAAATAAATCGGTGAAGAAGCCAATCTTCATATTATTCATCCTTTCAGATTAGTTAAGAAGCAAAGCTGCCGACTGAAGGGAACCTTCCACCCTTAAAATTTCTGCTTGAAATGAAGGATTTTAAAGCCGTTAGGGTCAATTCATAGTTGATGTTTTTAAGATTATTTTTAGGGTAGATGTTAATTTTTAATCCAAGAATAAAGGCTGAGATCAAAGTTAGGAATAAGATTGCCGCAATAACCATAAGCAGGGGGTTTGCGTTAAGGGATTGATCTCTAAAGACCCACAGTTGCTTCGGGGAAAAATTTACATAGTCGCTTAGTCTTTCCCCTTTGGATGCGCTTATTATCACGTAGGGGCCGACCTCAACAACTCGTAAGGTTTCGGGCAGCGGTTTCTTAAAGGTTACATCCACTTTATAAGCCATGAAAATTTGAGGGTTTAGCTCCAAGGATCCGAGCCATTTGAAGCGGTTTTTATCGATTAATAGACCGTGCGTGGTTTGTCCAATTATGAGACCCCCATTATCCATCTTTCTTAAGACTTCTATAGCCTTAACGTCATATTCATAGCCCATATCGTAAATTCCTTTAGCTCGCAAGCTAAGCGTAGTCGCTAAAAGATTGAATAGCATAAGCTGCACTAAAAGGACTACTAAAAGGATGATGAAATAGACTTTATCCTTTTCCTTCTTGTTTAAGGCCTTCCAAGCTTTTGGGAGACCGTAGCCTCCAATCAAAGCTAAGAATGGGCAAAGCCCATAAGGATAGTGGGAAGCGCCACCGTAAAATGCAAAGCCTGGATAAAGACTAATGAAAAGGAATTGTAAAGCTGCAAAAGCGAAAAGCCATTTAGCTGGATTCAACCTAAAGCTTAAGGCTAACCCTAGAAGGGAGAGAAAAGCGAAAACAGAGAATTCAAGCCAACCTTGAGCAATACCCATTAAGCTTGAAGAATTTAACCAGGTTGGCGTTGAGAGAACATAGCTTGGACCACCAACCTCCGTAAAGGAGCCTAGGATTTTAAGGCCATGCTGAGCAAGGATTAAGGCTTGGAGAATTAAAGCTGTAAGGAGGGAAGCAGATAAAAAACGTTTTAGGGAGATTCCCTGCTTATAAGTTTGGATGAGGTAAAGCGGGAACATTGGAATCCAAAATTGATAGCTGTATGCGGCTAGAGAAAAGGAAATGCCGGAAAGCGTAGGCCTTCCATAGACTAGAAAGCATAAAGATAAGATTCCAAAAAAGGCTCCAAAAGGATCAAGCATTGCTCTCGTTCCGAAACGAAGCACATGAAAAAGGAATAAATAGAGGAGGGATGAAGTTAAGGCAGATAAAGGATCAAATAATTTTAAAGCAATAAAGTATATGAATATAGCCGTTAAGAGAGCTGCTAAAGCCGTTATCAAGCGCATGGATAAAATATCATCCTTTATTAAGAGGGCTGGAGCCCAAAGAAGGAAGGGCACTATGGTTGAGCCTCTATGAGCTGGAATTTTGAGGTTATCAACCAGCTCCTTTGTTATTACGTAATAGATGGCTTCATCATCTTGAAGGCGAACAAAGGGAATAGGCACTATCAACAAGGCTATGCCTAAGCAAAGGATTAAAATTAGATAGGCTTTCTTTTCAGGAAGGCTAAATGGCTTTAATTTAAATCTTTTCATTCTTTAAGCTCCTCAACTTCAATGAAGAACTTGAAGTCTTTTAATTGAGGCCAAATGGCTTGAAGGATTAAGCCAGCGGCCATTAACCCAACAACATATTTTCCAACAGTAACAGATAACATATATGCATGATTTAAGCTATGCAATCTTAATGAGGCGGATGCAATTATGGTGATGGCGCCTACAAAAGCCATGATTAAAGCTTCCACAATCAAGGTTAAGGGTGGATTCCTATCTAACCGCAGCTTATTAGAGGTGAATGCAATTGCTCTTGGATCTAGAAGGCTCCATGAAGCCACAGCTCCCGCTGCTATTAACAAGCCTATAAGCGGAGAGCCCATTTGAGAGAGTTGATAATAAATAATGGCGGCTATAAGAAACGTTAAAAGCATAAATAAGGTCATGGCTTTAGGATGCTCGCATTCAGGTTTAGGCGGAAACCTCCAACCCTTCCTCCATAAATATATAGCTGCCATTATGATGATTGCAACTGCAGCAAGCGTTAAGTAGGTTAATGCATGCTTAGCTTGCTGAATTTGAATAGGAGGGCTAACAGCAACTGTATAGGAGTAAAGCTCAGTGGACTTTTCATTACCAGCTTCATCTATGGCTTTCACACTATATGATACCTTTGTACCGCTTGATTGAGGCGGAATCACCGCAACATAAAAGCCTGTATTAGTGGCGTTCATGGTTTCGATAAATGGAGTTCCTTCAACCCAATATGTAAGCTCAAGTTTAGCAATTCCGGAAACATCATCCATAGCTCTAGCAGTTATAGTGACGGAATCAAGTTCCGTGGGGGTTTCAGGCATAGTCTCTACGCTTAGAATGCTTGGAGGTGTCTCATCTATGATTAAGTATGAATATTTATCGTATTGCGCATAGGGGTTCCATCTGGTAGTGTCATTGCATGTAAGCAAGGTTTCTCCAAAGGGTTCTTTAGCCTCTAAATAGAAGATGACTTTTGAATTGTATGGGATAACCTCAGCATATGCTGGATTTGGTATTTCAGCCTTATATATGCTTACGCCCTCGCCGTTAGTCCATTCAAGCTTTGCTTGGGACACTCTCCATCCTCCAACAAGCACTGTTTGATTAAGAAAGTAAACGTAATATATGGTTACGGTTGGGATTAAAGCCTTTTCATGCATTAATGTGGCGCTTATTATGGCTGATTGCCCAACCTCAACGCGTGGAGAATAAACAATGCTTAAAAATTTAAGGCTTTCTTGATTAGGGGTTGAGTAAGCTGATGTTATATATGAAAGCGTTAGAAGGAATATAAGCAAAAATAAAGCGAATTTTTCATTCATAACTTTTTCCTCACAATTGTTAACCTAATGTTTAACTTGTTTAAACTTTTAAATTTTTAGTTTTGCCTTCAAGAATAGATTTAAATATAGAGGTTTATTCATATTATTTGCTTGGTTATTAATATTGTTGCTAAAATCTGCCTTTTCTATTTAGGAAGCGCAGCTTCCTATAAAGGTAATGAATCACTGGTTATCTTTATTTAATTCAGAATTCTTAATGGAAAAGGGAATGCTTGAAGCAAGAAGCAATAATGAATATTCGTAAAATTCTTAAGGGCTGGGCTAAAATAATAAATTAATAAATGAAGCGTAGACCATAAAAGAATAAGGGGCTTGAGCGCAAGCAATGCAAGCAAAACGATTTAAGCTAATTCCCTTGTTATTTCTTAGTTTATTTATTATTTCCATTGCTTTTGAAGCAGTTTATGCATCTTTTTATGTTCAAGCAAGCTTATCAAGCGTTAGGGCTAAGCCTTCATCAACCGTAAGCTTTGAAGGTGTAACCTTAACTTTTTCATCAGCTAAGCCTTTTTACGCGGCTGGAGAAAAAGCCGTTTTCTATATAGATGTTTTAAACCTTAGGGATCAACCAATTCATCGAATAGATTTTTCCTTAAAGGTTAAGGCGCTATCTTTTTTCGGGCTTCAAGCCATGAAAATAAATGATTATTCAACAAGAACTTTTAATCCTGGAAAACCTGAAAGAATAACGATTGAAAGAGTTATGCCTATGGCTACGCCTCCAGGCTTTTTTGCTTTGGAGCTTGAGGCTAAGCCTGAATCCATGAATTCTTTACCGTTAACAACCATAATCATTTATGTTAAGCCTTCTAAAACTGTTTTCATCGCCCCCTTAACTGCTTCAATATTTTCAATGGTTGCCTTTTGTTTTTCTATTTTTATAGCTTATACAAGCCTGGAGGATTTAAAAAGATCTTTACCAAGCAGAAAGTTTAAAGTTGGCTTCCGTTTAGGAAGATTCATGCTTTCAGCTGGGATAAAATTACCGGCTTTAAAGGATTCAACAATTAGAAATTTAGGCATACTTATGCTTTTAATTGAGGATAAAATATATGCAACAATTAGCGCTTTTTCGATTGGACAAAAATTCGTGTTCACAGGTATATGCGTTTTAATTGCGGCTGCTTTCGCGCTTTCCTTAGGGCTGGAACAATTCGCTAACCAACTGGCGATTTTAACCTACTTCGCTTTAGTGATAGGTGTTGGCAACCTTATATATGAAAATTTAGAGGTGAAGCGGTTGGTTAAGTTTAAAAGCCGAATCCCTTCTAGGATTTTTCTAAGCCTTTTTATTTTCAACCTGTTAATTTATCTATCGAATATGCCAATAATGTTTATGGCTTCAATCTTTGCTTCGCTTATTATATCAATAAATTTAGTGCGCAAAGGACAAAGCTAACAGGCAAAGCGAACCTTGACGATCTTTAGTTTGAGACACTTGTTAACGGGAATAATTAACCTCTTTACAATGCTGGGTTTAATGCCATAGGTTTCAAAGCTTAAAGGTTTTGTTTAACCATATTGAAAAATTCTTTTGCAAGCTTTAAATCATAATGGCTTCAGTATTTTGCTTTACTTTTTGCATTAATAGATTTAATTAAAAGATTAAAAGTCAGAAAGCCATCTAAAGTGGTTTGCTAATGTATTCCTATTTGTTTTTCTATTTTTTCTATTCTGGCTTCCATTAAAGCTATTCTTTCTATAAGCGGTAATCTTTTTTCTATTGAATCGAATCTAGCATTC
>Ga0080004_1110580_pt1 | contig 13519 bp, 22 predicted proteins | sample WasSprMetagenome_FD_69207 | JGI IMG/M metagenome (GOLD analysis project Ga0080004, IMG submission 69207) | Sulfidic aquatic microbial communities from Washburn Spring, Yellowstone National Park, USA - WS (SPADES assembly) (version 2) | ecosystem: Environmental > Aquatic > Thermal springs > Hot... | reverse complement strand
AATTTTGAACCATAAATGGAGTTTAAAATGAGAAAAAGGCAAGAATTATGCTAATTTTTGAAAAATAATATTTTAGCGGGCCCGGTGGGATTTGAACCCACGTTCTCCGGCTCCGAAGGCCTGTTAAGCGACTTTTCCATTAGCAGGGCGATTAGGAAGTCGTTTATTCCCATGTTGGCTTCTTTTGCCTTTGCACGTAAAAGCTGGGCTACTTCCCTTTTCAGGCTTACGCCAACCATACTGGGTTTGGGCATTACCACCACCTTACGTAAAGCTTTTATGCTTAAGGCTTTTAAATCTTTGGCCAAAATTTCGGAATTGCCGGCAAATTTTCAGGTCGTTTTTTCAAATCTGCATTTTCCAGGCGATTTTTCCAGAATACCTAATTGAATCTTTTTTGACATTTCCCAGAAGAGGTAAACTTTTGTCTGGAGTAGGAAGCTGCATACTTTGATTAGTTGTGCTATTTTTTCCAGGTTTGCCTTTTGCGCTTTTTCTATGTAGGCGGTTTTTCGTCCGAATGGAAGCTTGTCGAAGTGTTTCATGAATCGTGTGTGGCTGTTTTTGGCGAAAGCGTCCTTAATCGCCTGAACTTGTTCGCTGTTTAATGTTTTCAGCTTGTTTAACACGTATTTTTGGCTTCCAAGCAGGTGTATGTTGAAGCCCAGTTTGCTTAGGGTTTCAGCTATTTTTATGGCTTCTTTTGGCGGAGGCTGCTCTGTTATTTTCTGCATTCCGGCTTTTTCCGCGAAGGGGTTGTATTTCGCCATGACTGCGAGCATTTCCACGTATGGCGTGCCAGCCAATGGCAATGTTTCACGGACAAGTTTCTCGCCCAAGCCTACTGTGCGGTATTTTGGGTGGACAACAACGCGGCTTATGACGCTGAGCTTCTCGTTCAACTCTTTCCATGGCATCTTTGGCAGAACGAGTTTTCGCCCAAAGGTTGCTGGAGCTGGATAGCTGTAAACGATCACTCCACATATTTCGTCTCTGCGGGTGAGGCGGAATATCTTGCGTGGGCTTGGAACCCTGTGGCTCCGATAATGGAAGCGGGCGAGCCTACGCCAATCCTCAACTGTGCCTTCCTCAATTCGCATTTCCTTGATGAGGCTGCACTGTTTGGCTGGAACGTTCGGGTAATAGTTGACGGTTATCTCTTTGCCAAACCTTTTATGTATGTGGACGCTTGGGTTCAAATCCTCGAATAGGTCCGTGTGGGTTGTGGCTGCTAAAACTGCTTTGCCCTGTTGTCGGGCGAGCTTTTGAAGGTTGTAAGCCACGATTTTAGCCGTGTCCCGGTCAAGGGTAGCTGCGAACTCGTCTAGGATCCAGAATTGGGCTCCGCTTTCAATCATTTTTGCGATTTTGTATCGGTATTTCTGTCCATCGCTTAGCTGGTCATAAGTGCGTAGGAAAAGGAAAGCGTCGTTTAGGCCCACTCGGCTTAGAAGCTCAAGGGCTTCTTCAAGGGTTTTGCCAACGGTTTCAACCAACGGCTTGTCGCGGACAATCTGCCTTTCAACGTCGGCTATGTTTATGCATGTCTGCCCCATTTCCTCGCGGATGTCCTTCTCCAAAGCCTTTAGCAGGACGCTTTTGCCGCTGCCGGAGTCGCCCGTTATGTAAACGATGTCTGTTGGGCCTATTTTCAGCTCAACGTTGTCGTAAACAACAAATTTTTCCCACTTGTCCAATCCGAGGCCGAAGGCTTCAGCAACGCCAACCACGCGTTCAGTTGGCTCTGGAGCAGCGGTTTCATAAGCTATGTTGACGATGAACTTGCCTGTCTTAACGTCGAAACGCTTTAGTCTAACACTGTTTATGCGGAAAAACTCACACATGGCTTGTCGCTCTTGAAGTTCACGTAAAAGTGCTATGGGACTGAATGCGTGAAGTTTGCGCGCGCTTTAAACGTTTACAACTGCGGAGGCTAAGCTGTCGCCTATGTTGCGGGGAACAGCTGCTGCAGGTGGTGTATACGTTACGCGTAGAGCAACGGCGTCAACGTAGCATGTTACTTTTTCCGGCGCCCATAGAAGCTTGCTGATCTTTGGAATTTCCCGCAGGTCATAACCGTGCTTACGCCAACGCTCTATTTCTAATGGCGTTAATGTCTCAGCAAATAGATGCACATCTTCTCCGGCTTTATCCGTCGTTATCTTCCACGCCTCACCATAGGTCTCGATAAGCTCCGCACGTTCAACAGGCTCCATTTGGATTTTCCAGTTTCGGAAACCGCCTATCCAAAACTCTTCTCCCGCCAAAATCCGGTTATAAAATTCTTCCGCTGTAATCTTCTCGGGCACTGTGAACTTTTCACCCTTATCGACACGTTTGCAGACAATTAAGGGCTGGTCGGCTGTGACAATAGTGTAGGGCTGAAATTCCATGTATTCCTCCGGTTTAATCAGGCTTGGAGCCTTCATTTTGCGGAACACTATATTAATAAACCTTAACACGCCCTCCATCTTATGGGTTTCAACGACTTTCGCCCTTTCAAGCCGCCGACCTATACCCGTCCAAACTATTACCGTATCGCCGGGCTTAACTTCGCTTGCAGGCTTAAGCCAAAAACCAACTTCGTCTTCGCCCAACACGTATGTCTTAACGTCGCCTTTTTCGAATAAGCATCCGCCTTCACTGGCGATTTCATACATTATTATGCGGACGTCGGCGTTGTTTAGCTTGGTTAAGTCCCAGCTCGACTCGTAGCTTGTGATGTCGCACCAGTCCCACGTCAACGTTGAACGCTGCGTCAATGTGAGTGTTATAGAAGAGCCGGATGAGCTGACATATTTGAGCCTGGTGTAATGGTAATAGCCTGACGGGTTCACCTCGTAGTGTTTAGCGCCCATCTCAACCTTAGTTATGGTGCTTCCAGATGGTATGTCGTTTGTTGTGAAGTTCCACCCGCCATACTTCTGCTCGGCCCCGTTTGTGCTTGAGTATGCGCAGTTTCCGTCCTCAGTATAAGCATATGTCGGGTTAGTCCAGCCGGCCACAATTGTTGTGGTTGTTGTCGGAAACTTGGTGACAACTTGGCTCATTAAGCTTGCACTGCTCCTATTCCATAATCAACCGTCCCAGCTGCGTCCAAATAGAGCACAAGAGAGTCGCCCGCGTTAGACTCCCACGGGCGGACAAAGCTTTTCACCACGCCTGTTTTAGCCGACAGTTTGCCTTTAAACACGTTCTTGCCAGAAGTCCCAAAGTATAGGCGGACACCCACGTCTGCTGTTCCGCTGTTCCAGAGGTAAAAATCGTAAACCCGGATAACCTTGCCTGTTACGGCGCTTATTATCGTCGTGCTTCCGGCAGCGGTCGGCGCGTATGTCCCGCTATATTGGTTTGCGTCCTGCATCTTTTCCTCGGGCGTGAACTTGACGGGGTGCGGGTTCAAAAGGTTGTCAATGTTCCACGTGCCGCTTTTGACCGCGTTAACAGTGCCTATCGTGTTTGAGCCGGCTGGGAGGCTTGGCAAGCTTGCAACATCAACGCTTCCAATCTTATTGGTTCCAGAAGGCAGAGGGTCAACTATGCCCGTTCGCACCTTGTCAGTGCCGACGCTTGCAAGAGCGTTTTTTAGAGCTGAAAGCGTTGAAATACGCGTTTGCCCAAAAAATGGGGGAACTTGCGGTTGTGCTGGCTGTTTAAGTAAAGCTGCGATTAGCTGCAGTTGCTTTTCGCTTCTTTCGAGAACATTTAGTACGTTTGTTCTCCAAGCTGCCTCTGCCAAAATTTTGCTCCTCCCGCTTTATTCTACGGGAGTGAATGGTATTCGACTAAAAGCTTAACTGTCAATCCTGCTTGAGCTGCATTTGTTAAGTATAGTTTGGATATGCTCCAATAGTACGAGTCGCCATTGTTGACTTCGCTCTGGTCTAATGTGAGCTCTGTTCCGTCGCTGAAGTGGAAAGTCAATGTAAAGTTGCCTGTGCCCTTATCCAAAACGTGTATTGCAGTTGCGTCCTGAGCAATCGGCGTTCTATAATGAGCCACGCTCAAGTCCAAAACAAGCTTCTCAGCCTTTTTGGCTATTGGAAAAAAAGTGGGTGGTGAAGTTGCCATGCGTTTGTCCTCCTTAGTTTATGCCTTTCACAAGGATAAGCACCGGACTGCACCCGCCGCCAAGAGAACCTGCTGCTCCAGCTGCTGTAACATTGAACCTTACGCCCAATGGGCGGCCGATTACAAGGCCCGATAGAATATTTGCGCTTCTTACACGTTTTGTTGTGGCAGACTGCGAAAGCGAGGCTATGACTGCTGCTGCTGTGTAATCGTAGAGTTCAATGGCTACTGTCCCGCCTGTAAGCTGCTGCAGGTCAGACTCAAAGTATGCAACTTTAGTGTGTTTAAGAAGTTCAGCGCTTATTACGTATTGTTTGCTTTCAAACTTTACGCCTGTGCTGTCCGTCGGTAAGCCTGTAGGTATAAAGCCTAAAGGCACTGGAACCTCAATTTGAATTTCGTTGGTTGGAAAATGCTCTGTCTTCACTGCACCTCTTGCTATGTCGTGGCGTCTAACGCTCATCTGGACTGCACCTCGAAATTTGCTACGCAAATTTCAGCATACATCCTTGATTAGCCTCCGTTACGCTTACGGCGTCCAGCACTCGAAAGTTATGAAAACGCTGATTGTCGTGCCCTCTGCGTTTGAAAACGTGAACGCCAGTTTCTCGCCTTTTGCAGCTGCTATGTCAAGTTCTGGGTTAGCCATCACTGTTGCCCCAAGAACAGATGCGGGAACAACTGATAACGTGTAAACGCGGTCTTTAATCTTCATGTAGAACGTGCTAGCTGTAAATGCTGCGCCATCTTTTCGCATGATATATACGCGCTTCAGTATCAAGTCCTCGTCCAAGTCCCAGCTGTCGCTGTAGCTTGCTCCGATAGCTAACGAATCAGAAGAAAAAGTTTTAAAGTATTTGAAGACCATTGGCGGCTAACCTCCGTTATGGCAGCATTGTGTACTTGTCAACCAAAGCCACTGTGCACGTTAAGGGTGAGCCTGCAGAGGCGGATATTGCTGCGCCGCTTACGTTTCTAACGTTTATCTTAAGCGTTCTGCCTGGCTCCAACTGTATCGGCATTTCAGATAAGTCTATGTAATAGTAGTAGTAGTTTGTGCCATCGTTCCAGAACGCTTGCCAAACATCTATACCTAAGTCGCCCATTATTGCGTCAAGGATGTCCAAAGGCTTGTCCTGGTAGTATATGCGAAGCGCAATATCGCCAGCTTTATGCACAGACGCCAAGTTTGTCAAGTAAACGGCTAGCCTACTGTCTAGTACATGTCTTTCCCCTGCAGTGGCAGTTAATGTTAAAACGTTGTTTTCAGCGTTTGCAGCCCACGAGCCTCCAGCAGCCGCCAGTTGAACCGTTCCACGCTGTATCTTTATGAACTGTTTAGCTTGTATGCCTAGCCTAGCATTTAGGTCTGCTGGGAAGTCTGTTGGGCTCATCATTTCCCCAATCATTCCTTGAATGTGTAATTTACTGCCAGAGTCGCCTGTGAACACGAAGGTTTTAGCTGGCGGCACAACAACGTATAAGTCGCCCAGGTCGAGGATGTCTATCCAATTGTAGGCTGTCATAGCTAATGGTGAAACATCCTTGTGTATTTCAAGGCATTTTGCGCCTGCAACACTTAACTCGCCAATGGCTGTTGCAGTGTTGGTTGCGACTTTGTTGATAATGTAGAATTTGTCTGTTTCAGCACGATAGCTAGTTCCAGCGTCCAATGTTTTAATCAGCTTGTAATACTGCGGCATCCACTGAACACCTCCGATATGCTAAAGTCCGCATGGCAAGGACTTTAAGCCTTGCCAGCGGCTTTCTTCCATGTTTCAACGACTTTAACGAGCCTGTTGCTAATGTTTGCTCTCCAGTCAAGTGTCTTAGCTGGAAGTGTTGGAACAACAGACGCAACCTGGTCGTACATTGGGCCCCATGTTGCTAACCATTTGTCAAGTGCGCCTCTTATGCGCTCAGCAATTATCGGTGCGCCTTTGTTTACGGCTGCGGTTTTCCAAACGTCATTGTTTAAGGCTGCAATAGCCTTTTGCCTAGCTTTGGTTGCTACTGCCCTTGAAACTGCGTCAGCGTAGTTTTTCTCTGCAACGTCGCTTTTTGCTGGAGTGTACCAGTCAGCCGCTGCTACGCCTGCACGGTACCTGTCTGGAATGTACGCTACGGCAGCTTCAAAATTGGCTTTAGCCTGCTCTTTAGTCTTTATGACCATTTTCCACTCTACCTCCTATACTTTAACCTGCGGTAGAAATGCGAGCGTATCGTAATATATAAGACTTACAGAACGGACAGTCGTACTGTTATTCGAAAAGTTTCGAAATTTAAAAGTCTGCAAAAAATGAACGGAACAGAAAAAAGAGGAAAAATTAATGTTTGTTTTTGCATGTTTCGTTTTTGTTCGTTGTTGTTGTTGTTGTTTTTACGTATTATCGTATCGTATCGAAATATATAAGGTGTTGCTACTTCCGGGCTGTATACCGAAATGCACAAAGTGCGTATGCTGAAATTTGCGTAGCAAATTTCGAGATGCAGTCTAGATATTTCAGCCTGCCATTCTTACTCTGGTTTTATTGCGCTTTCCTCTGGCTCAGCTGTCTCTATTGGCTCCTGTGTTTTCTGAAGTTCTGGCGGGGGTGGCGGCGTTACTTCGCCTAGTTCTTCTTCTGCTTTGCGTTCTTCTATCCACTGCATGTCTATGAGCGAGCCTACGCCCATGCGTATTATCTTTTTCTCGTAGAACCATTTTCCTGTAACCGTGTCGTAAACTTTGTCTGTTACGCCTAGTTCTATGCTGCGTAAGTCCCAGTGTGTTTCTAACAGAACGCCTAAATATCTTTTATAGTTACGCTGTGTTACGCCTATAAGTTTGCCTGTGCGTGCAACGTAATATTTTACTTCGTCTGGCACCCAAGCCCATAGGCGTCTCCACAGTTCGCACTCGCTTTTAAGTTCAGATTTTGTCATCTTCGACAGGTCTGGCAGCGGCCCTTTTAGCAGGAAGTACTCTGGCGTGTAAATCGTCGGCTGCTGTTCCTGTTCAGATTGGGTACTTTGGCTCGAAGTGTTTTCTGTTACCTTTTCTGCACTCATCTTTGACGTCAGCCCCTAAAGGATGCACACATTCATAATGTTCGTAATGCTTACAGTGCCTGCATTCTTTTTGTGCATACACTCGCTCAAACATTAGCCTCAGCATTGAGTATACTTGGTACGCTTCCTCAAACTTAAGCATAAAGTCGCCACCGTGAAACACGTCGCATCTTGAGCCGAACACCACTGCTCTGACATGTAATATTTCGCCGCTACATCTGAACATTAGCCCGCCAATTTCTTTCCATTCATGCATGGCGCATCACTTCTCATAATTGGCGCCTTCAGTTACAGTGATTATGTTTTCTAGCTTTGAAGCGATGCATTTTATTGCGCATTCATCTGTCTCCTTAACGTACCATGCGCATGCTTCGCTGTCGCATCCTAAAAAGAACTCTTTAGTTGAGCCAGTGTCCGTCTTAACAGTCATCTTCTTTAACGGACAGAAGGACTTACTCATTTGCCTTCACCTCCTCTAGGCTTTACGCTGACGCTCCAATGTAGCGTCAGAACCGCCAACCTTGTATAAACATTCTATTTTCAATATGGCTGTGTTTCCGCTTATCGTTGGCTCCCAAACTCGCACGTATTCCCAGTCTTTCGGCAATATTTTAGTGACGGTTAAATATCGGCTCTTGCCGTCTGCACCGCTACGCTTTACTTTGACGTCATAGAATTTCCTAGCCATTTATTTGTCATCCTCCTCTCCGCATAGTATCTTCAGCAGTATTCGGTATGGCAGCATTTTGAGCCGTATCAGGTCGCATATGAAACATTTGCTTCTCCTTTTTTCCTTGCTCATACTTACCACCGTAATAAGTTATTAAGTTCCTAACTTATAAAGGTTACGTTATCGTAAAATTTAATAATCAATATATAATAATAAGGCTGTGGGATTGGAATGTCCAAGCGTAAAGTTGAAAAGAAGAAGACGCTTGTCGAGTACCTTGACGAAATCGTGTTATGCATGGATAAAATGGCGACTGCACTAGAAAAACTTGTAAACCTTTGGGTAGCAAGCGTTGAAGCTGCACAGAAGCAGACTAAAGCGGAGGTTAAGAAAGGTGGCACGTCTCCGTAAAGGTTGGCGGTTCAGACGATGCTTAGCATCGTCTGCGTTCAGCCTATTAGTTTACGGGAGGTCTAGCCTAGTTGGCACGTCTCCGTAAACTTCGTTTACGGGAGGTCTAGCCTATTATGGTGCGTTTTGAAGACCTTAACCTTGTGCTGATTGACGAGGTTAAGGTTAAGGCTGGAGCCATTCTGGATGTTTGGCTTGGGCCGTGGCATCTTGTTATTCCGCCGTTTGACTGGGTTGTGATTCCTAAAATCAGCATACCTTTGGGATGGATTTGGGATGCAATCCTAAAATGGCTAGACAAGGAGGCTGAAAACTACTATGCCAGAAAAGGATAAACGTAAAGACCCGCCTGGCTTCCTCGACTTTCTTGTTGATGCGGAGAAGGGGCTGTTCAGCCCACTATTGACGCTGCTTCCGAAGAAGTTCTTTGAAGCGATTCCTAAGCCTAATATGGATCTTGTAACTGCAATCTTTCCTGGCACCATTAAAGCCGTCGGTGATGTTGCGAAGAAGTTCTTTAACCCTGATAAGCCAACTAAGGCTGAGGATGTTGAATCTCTTATTAAAGATTACTCTGGCATTTCAGATTTGGCTGCGACAACAATTTTGAGCGCTACAACTGTAGCCTCAGCGGTTCCATTTATAGAGATAGCTGACGCTATTGATGAAGCTTGGCGTATTCCAACGTTTGCAGCCTTCATCAATATTGGGTTAGACGCGCATATGGCTAAGTATAATTTTGGTATTCGTCCCTGGATTCAACGTTTTGTTAACGCCAAATACGAGCCTTATGTTCCTGAGCCTTATCGTTTAGCTGATTTCGCTGCCAAAGGCACTGTCGATAAAAGTAAGGCTGTTGACGCTTTTAAAGAGAACGGTTTTGCTGAGAACTGGGCTAATGCTTGGATTGAAAGCCAGTATCAGTACCCAAGCGTTGGAGCTGTTATTGAACTTTACAGGCGTGGACTAATTGACGTTAAGACTGCTAAACTGTGGTTGACGCGTAACGCTGTTCCAGATGGCGCGCATGATGCGCTTTTGGCTTTGACTCGTAACCTCGTAGATGCTAGGACAATTGCTGAATTGACGGCTAAGGACTTGTTTGACAGGCGTGTAGCCGAATCCTACGTTAAAAGTTTAGGTTTCACGCCTGACGATTTCCAATGTTATTTGGTTAACGCTTATCGTTATCCTGATTACGTCACTGTAATTGACCTATACTTGCGTGGGTTTGTTGACGAGAAAACTGCGAAGCAGTGGCTTAGACGTCTAGGCTTTACGCCTGACGTTGTTGATGCTGTTTTCAAGCTTAAGGATGCTATTCCAAGCACAAGCGATTTGGTTACTATGGTTGTCCGCGAGGCTTTTGTGCCTGAGATGGTTGTCAGCGCTCCGGATGTTTTCGCAAAGTACATGGCTATGCGTGGCTTCAGCAAGGAATGGGCTGACCGTTTTTGGACTGCGCATTTTAGGCCTATTCCTATCGTGTATGCTTACGATAATGTTAGGCGTGGCTTGCGTGACAAAGAGTGGCTTAAGAAAGTGCTGTACATTCACGATATTCATCCGAACTTCATTGATGACATCGTGAACGTTGTTTATAATCCGCCTAGCATGCGTGAACTTGGATACGGCTACGATGTGGGCGTTTACACTGAAGACGACATTAAAAAGTACCGTATGTGGGCTGGGCTATCGCCGGATGATGCTAAGAAAGCGACTGAAGCGATGGTTGCCTATAGGACTGAGGCTGAACGTAACGCTGTCCGAACTGAACTCATGTATGCTTATGGTCAGGGACGCATAACTAGGGACGAGTTAGTTCAGGGTTTGCGTGATTTGAAGACGCCTGAGAAGGCTGTTGAACTTTGGGTTAGGCGTGCTGAACTGTATAGGGAGCGTTTAGCGTGGGAGCCTCCGCAGACTGAAAGCCGCGCTATTACGAGGGCTGATGCTATTTGGGCTTTTACGCATGGTTTACGTGACGAAAGATGGCTTAGGAGTGTACTTAAGAATATAGGCTACAGTGATGATGCTGTGGAATTATACGTTGCCGTTGCCAAGAAGAAATTGGAGGATGAGCAGAAGCCGCCTGAGGAGCCTCAGCCTAAGAGGCTTACGTTGGCGCAGATTGAGGATGCCTATTGGCTTGGCTTGATTAGCGAGTCTGAGGCTAAGGAGAAAATTAAAGCTTTGGGCTACAGTGAGGGCGATGCTGAAATTGTCTGGCGTGTTATAACTTCTACGCCTAGCATAGAGGCGAAGGTTAAGCCTTTCACCCGCAGTGATGTTACGGCTTTCTATCGTTATAATTTGTGGGATGAGGAGGACGTTTATAACGCTTTTAGGGAGATGGGTTATGATGATGCGCATGCAGCGCTTTTGACTATGCTTGAAGTGCTCGACGACATGTATCCTAAGCTTAAGATGCTCTATGAGAAGGGTTACATTAGTGACCATGACTTGCTTCAGCGTTTCATCGACTTGGGATTGTCGCCTACAGACGCGCAGAATGTTGTTAGTCGTATTGTGTTTGAGTTGAGTATGGAGCGTATTAAGGAAGAGCGGGCGCTTACGAAAAGCGAGATTATTAAGGGTGTTAAGAATGGCGTTTTCAGTTTTAACGATGGCGTGCAGTTTTTGAAGGATTTAGGCTATAGTGATGCTGAGGCTAGGTATATTCTTGTTATAAACGGTATTGCGGCTGCAGGTGACCCTCAAGGGTACTGGGAGATGCGACGCGCTATTGAGCTTATGAAGAAGGCGCAGGGCAAGCCTTACACGGAGATTCCAGACGAGGTGGTTGCGCAGGAGCGTATGATTGAGGAGCAGAAAAGGAAAATTGAGGAGATGAAGGCTAGGGGTGAGAGAGAGGAGGTTATTGCTAGTGAACTTGGGGCGCTTGCAGGTATGGAAGCAGCGTTTCGTAAGCTTTTGAAGAAGTATAATTTGGTTGCGTAGTTTGCGGTTGCGTGTAGTCTGTTAGCGTTAGTGCCTCTGTTTTTCTCTTTTCCATTATCACCCAATATGTTTGTTTTTCGCCCATTGTTTGCATTGGCGATTTGACATGTATCCGCATCAGTTCACGCCACTCTGTAAATATTTGCAGTATTCTATCTATTGGTATTTCAACTTCGCACCACTTAAATAGCAGTACGCCGTCGTCTTTTAAGACACGTTTAAATTCTTTTTGCGACTGGTAAATGTAGCGTATTAGTTGCCTTTTATTCTGGTATTGTTCGACGCCGTAGTACGTGCGCCCTTTTATTCCCATTGTTCGCAATATTCTCTTTATGTACGGTGCGCCGTAGAATGGTATTTTTTTACCTGAAGCCCATTGGTGTGGCGGGTCGAAAAGTATGATGTCGAAGCTTTTATCTTTGAATGGCAACTGTTGGCTGTCTGCGTATATTGTCGGTTTAATGTACAGTTCCTTTTGTCTGTCAAGGTAAACTATGTTTTCGCTGTACTTGTTTGTGTACATGCTTCGATTGCCAGCCGTTGCGTCCAATATCAAAACTTATCCATCCTAGCTTGCTTAGCCTTCGTAAGTTCTGGGCAGTCTGCTATGCACTTTACGCGGTAGCATTTTATTTTAGGGTTGACTGGACATGTGCATGAGCGTTTTCTGTGTTTACGTGCCATATTCTTCCCTTCTTATTGCCCTTACGCGTTCTGCCATTTCATAGTAGCCTAGTTCCTCTGCCATCGCTTCCGCGAACAGCAGCATTGACTCGCGTCCCCATAAGCCAGGGTTTCCTTTGATTCCGTAACGGTACTCAGTAAATGGCTCGCCTTCAATGTATCTTGTTATCTTAACTTCTCTGATGCCGAGTTCTTCCCAAAGTTCAAATCGCTCTTTGTACACTTCTTCTGCTATTATAAGGCTGCCGCCATGTATTCCATGCTCCCGTTCTAAATAGTCAAGCCACCTGTCAAGGGTTACCGCTTCCTCCGGCGGCGTGTCCACCTGCCTCAGCCATTCTTCAAATTCTCTATACTTTTCTTCTTTAGCCATATAAGACACCTAGGTTTCTTATCATCTTCCTATGGAGGTATCGGAACCTTTGGTTCTGATTGGCGGTATTTCTAAAACGTATTTTTTGCTTGGTCTGGTTAATGTTTCATATTCAACCCAGCTTTTCAGTTCTTTAACGTTGGCTGTTGGTTTATGCTTTGATTTTATTACGCCTATGCAGCGTATCCACCGCCCACATTTTGGCGAAACGCGCAGCGTAAAGTGTTCGCGCCATACTGCGTATTTTATGAAGTTGTAGTCGACGTGTTTAGTTTCAAGCACTATTGCTAGTGCACTTCGCCATTTTAGCCTTTTATAGCAGAAAGCCATGTAATTGTCTGGTTTGCCGCTGTTGAACACGTATATATCTGGCAGCTTATGCTTCACCTGGATAGCCTTTAATGCTTTAACAACTTTCTTTAATGGCACGTTGTCGAAGTCCCACATTAGTATGTGGTTGCCGTCTGGCAGTACGCTATTAACGCCTATTACGTCTGTAACCTGTGCAAACGTGAAGGTGAACTTCCAATTTCCAATGCGCAATTGCCATATCATTTTTCGCTTATCCTCCTTATTTTTAGAACTCTGTCATCATATCTGATTAAGTCTAATACACTTTCATCTGTGATTGTAATTTCATAGATTATTTTTTTGGTCATGGCCTTAATGCCCATGTTCCTTTTTTTCCTCCTGTCAGTTCATCATATCTTTTCAAAACTATTTTTTGCTGTTCAGGTTTTAAGCCTGCTTCCCATAATATTTTTAGTTTTGCCACGTCTTGTATTGCCTGCACGTCGCCTTGGAAAACGTCTGGCGGGCACGTCTTAAGATACCACCGTAATAAAGCCAACGATGTTTGCCTAGCCAGTCCTTTTGATTTGAGTACACGGTCTATATAAACCTCAGTTGCCATCATAGACACCTACGGTTTCTATCACTTCCCTTTTATATTGTAGGTTGAAGATGCAAAGCATCTTCTGTTCCGCCTCCTATTCTTCTGTGAACTTTTTCAATGTGAAGGCTTTTATAATGTTTTGTATGGCGTGGAACGTGTCTGCATCCACGACAACCCTTAACACTATTTCGTTGCTGTGCTCAAGTTTTGCTATTATGACATAGCATGGTTTTCTACTGGGGCTCATTTATAGACACCTACGGTTTCTATAATTTCCCTAGGAAGTATCGGAACCTTCGGTTCTGATTTTTTCGGTTTCAAAATGTTTTACTCCTATTGTTCTGAGCACAGCTTTTGTGTAGTCTGTTGGCATGAGCAGTTTAGGCGAGTTGTTTTTTATCCA
>Ga0080004_1123758_pt1 | contig 13520 bp, 12 predicted proteins | sample WasSprMetagenome_FD_69207 | JGI IMG/M metagenome (GOLD analysis project Ga0080004, IMG submission 69207) | Sulfidic aquatic microbial communities from Washburn Spring, Yellowstone National Park, USA - WS (SPADES assembly) (version 2) | ecosystem: Environmental > Aquatic > Thermal springs > Hot... | reverse complement strand
TGAAGAAGTCAATGTTGGGCAGGGCCTCGGCGATGATAGCCAGGTTCTTGACGTCCTGGTAGGTGGAGCGCCGGCGCTTCAGGGTGTAGGGATCGATGGTATAGGGCGTATCCGAGCCTGTGCCCCAATAGGCGGAGTTCTTTACCAGGTCCATGCGGTACTTGCGCTTGCCGTCCTTATCGGGCATGCCGACGACGGTGACCTTCTTGGGCAGGGTGGAGCGCGCCCGTTCCACCATCCAGGAGGGGACCTTCACCAGGTTCTTGTCCTCGACATGGGCGCCGTGGGCATGCAGGATGTCAACGCCCTCCGGGTTATAGCACCGCACGCCGGTCTCTTCCAGGACTCGCAGAGACGAGAAGTAGATCGCCTCCACCTCGTCCTCGGTGAGGATTTGGAGAGTAGGCGTAGCGTTCACTTCGTAATTGACCTTATGCACTTCCATGCTACCTTCTCCTCTTAGATCATGTGGCCCAGGATAATGGGCATTGCGATGCGGCGATATTACGCGGCACCGACGAGCTTCTTGGCCAGTTCCGCGCCGGCGGCGGCGTTGGAGCCATACCCATCCGCACCGATCTTCTTGGCGAATTCCGCATCGACCGGCGCGCCGCCAACCATGACCTTGACCTTGTCGCGCAGGCCGGCCTCTTCCAGTGCCTTGATGGTATAGGCCATCTGGCGCATGGTCGTGGTCAGCAGAGCGGAGAGGCCTACGATATCGGGCTTGTGCTCCTTCACCGCCTGGACAATGCGCTCCGCCGGCACGTCGAATCCCAGGTCGATAACCTCGAAGCCGGCGCCTTCGCACATCATGCCCACCAGGTTCTTGCCGATGTCATGCAGGTCGCCCTGGACGGTGGCCATGATGACCTTGCCCAGCAGTTTGGCGCCGGAGGAGACCAGCAGGGGCCGCAGGATTTTCAGGCCGGCCTGCATGGCCTCGGCCGACATCAGCACTTCCGGCACGAACATCTCGCCGGCCTTGAAGCGGCGCCCTACCTCGTTCATGCCCATTACCATGCCGTCGTTCAGGATGGAAAGGGGTTCCAGCCCCTCATCCAGCGCCTTCTGCACCAGCTTGGGCGTGTTGTCAATATCGCCTTCGATAATGGCAGTCGCCAGTTGTTCCAGGATCTTGCTCATTGTATCTTGCCTCCCCCGTTCGAGTTACTTTTTCTTCGTGTCCGTGCTCTTGACGCGTGCCTCGGCATCCGCCAGCACCTTCTCGATGACATCCCGCGTTTCCTTCTTGATGGGTGGCGGGGTATGGGTCTCCAGGATCTCGCGCACCTTGGCGATGACCCGCTCGCGCATGGGCAGGCTGCCGGCGGCCGACCACTCCTCATAATTGTGGCGATCGCAGAGGGTCGGATACCAGAACTCGGTCTTGAAGAACTTGCGGGTGTGCGGATGGCGCAGGTAGTGGCCGTTGGGACCCACGCTCTTGATGACCTCGACCGCCAGCGTCTCCTCGTTGACCTCGATGCCGCGGGTCACCCGGCGGGACCAGCCGATGGCCTCGTCCATCATGCAGAGCTGGAAGAGGGAGCCGGTCATGGCGCTCTCGGTGTAGCCCACGTCGTGGGTCAGGTCGCCGCCGCACAGCGCCGCCGCTATGACGGAGAAGGAGCCTTCGATAGCGGCCTGCTCGTCGAGGGTCTTGGAGTCGGTACAGCCGCCGGTGTTCCAGAGCGGGATGCCGGCGTAGTGGGCCAGCTCGGTCAGGCCGCACTCGGCCAGCGCCAGCTCCGGCGCGCCGTAGCTGAAGATCATGGTCTGCATGTCGAGGATGGAGGTCACGCCGCCCATGAAGAAGGGGAGGCCTGGAGCGATGGTCTGGGCGAGGGTGAGGCCCATCCAGGACTCGGCTGCTGCCTGGGCGATGAGGCCGGCCAGGGTGCAGGGGGCGGTGGCGCCGGCGATGGGGCAGGGCGTGAAGACCAGCGGCACGCGATGCCGGGCGGCGAAAATGAGCTTGTCCAGCGCCTCGAAGGTGCTCACCAGCGGCGAGACCGGCTCGCAGTAGTGCACGTAGTTGGGGCGCCGCTCGAAGGCTTCCTGGCCGCCGGCTTCGGTGATGGCGATCTTGTGGATGGCCTCGGAGTCATCCCAGCGGAAAGACCAGGCCACGATGGGCTTGCTGGTGTTGGGGAACATGTAGGCGAACTCGTACAGCGCGCTCAGGTCGACATGCACGTCGCTGATGGAGCCCAGCGACTCGCAGAAGTCAATGTTGGGGAGCGCGTCGACGACCTTGGCCACCAGCTCCGCGTCGCCCTTGACATAGGGCCGGCGTTCCAGCGTGTACGGGTCAATGAAGTTGGGGCAGGTGGGGCCGGGGCCAAAGTAGGCGCGGCCAGGGCCAATGTGGATGTTCTTCTTGGGGTCGCCGTCGCGCGCCCACAGCGTGAACGAGCGCGGGGCCATGGAAAGGGCTTTGCGAACCATGTACGAGGGGAGGCGGACACGGATACCGTCCACCCATGCGCCGGCCTTCTTCAGGATCTCGCGCGCTTCCTCGTGATGCACGTCCAGGCCGGTATACTCGAGGATGTGCAGGGTGTCCCAGAAAAGCTGTTCCAGTTGATCCTTGGAGAAAACATGGAAGCGCGTGCCAGAATTCACTCGGTAGTTCGTTCTCATCTGTCGTCTCTCCTTCACCTTCGTACGACTTGGGCCGTATTGGGCACAAAGTGCGCCGGGCAAAATGGCCTTAGGATGGTGAGCGCAGTGCGCGCTCCAGAACTTGCCAGGCGGCGGTGGGTATCCTGGCAGGGTCCAGCACTTCTACGGTATCGCCCGAATCCTTCGCATCACCTCCTTTCCCTTTCCCAGACCTTCAGCCCGCAAGGAATGGAATCGTCTCGGAACTCGTACCTTCACAGCAACGCTCGAATTGCTTTGTGGAAGTTGTGGATATGTTCCTGCATCAACGCTTCGGCGCGCTGTGCATCGCGGTTTCGGATGGCATCCAGCACCTGGAAGTGCATGTCAATATCGAGGTCCTGGGTGCGGACCCGGGTGAGGGCGACGTACCACAGGCGCAGGGACAGGCTGTAGAAGCGTTCCACTTCGGTCTTGAGGTAGTCGTTGTGGGAGGCGGATGCGATGAGCTGATGCAGCCGGCGGTCAACGTGGATGGCTTCGTGCGCCGGCCGGGAGACTGCCTCGGTGGCCTGCCGGCAGGTCTCCTCCAGTGCCATCAGCTCCTCCGGGGTGGCCCGCTGTGCCGCTAAACGCGCTGCCAGCCCTTCCAACTGCATCCGCACTTCGGCGATCTGCTGTAAATCCGTGATGGAGATGCTGGAGACGAACATCCCCCGCCGCGGCACCGTCGTGACCAACTGCTCCGCCTGGAGGAGCTTCAGGGCTTCGCGAATGGGGGTGCGTCCGAGCTGTAGTTCCTCAGCGAGGGCGGTTTCGTGGATGGCCGAACCCGGTGGGAGCTCCAGGGTGATGATTTTCTCTTTGATGATTTGGTAGGCTTTATCGGCGTCCGTGCTCAAGTTCCAGCCCCTTTGCGCCAGTCATTCGGAATACACGAACAGGATATTCGGGGTGTTGCGCAGGGTTGTCCTGGAAAATACAGCTAATATATTAGCTGTATGCCCATAGCATACCATATTTCCGCCATTTTGTCAAGCCGACATTGCGCCGATGAAGCAGAAGGACAGCATGTGGAATGAGATGTGCCGGCATGCCGGCGTGTGCACAGAACCATCTACTGCAATATGCTCTAGATATATTATAGCAGGAGGCCGGCGGGTTGACAAGGTCTTAGGCGATGGGATTTGCTGTGAAGTGCTCTGGCTGGCGGATGAAGTCCCAGCAGTGCTGGGAGAAGTGTGCGCGACATGCCGGCCACCCCTCGAATTTCCTGACGCGCCCGCCTGCGAATTGTTTACAAAACTTTTACACAACTATCGCGTACGCCCTTGACAAAAACGCCGCACGGGGGTATGTTAGGAATATCTCGCGGTAGGAGCATTGGTATGACGAGCAAGCCCCATCGTGTGCTGTTTCTGTGCTCGGGCAATTCGGCGCGCTCCCAGATGGCAGAGGCATTGGTGAATCACTTTCTGGCGCCGCGCTGGGAGGCGCGCTCCGCCGGCACCTCCCCGGCCGGCTACGTCCATCCGCTGGCGGTGCGGGTCATGGAGGAATTGGGCATCTCCATGGCCGGCCATTACTCTAAACACGTCAGCGACATCAAAGACCTGAACCGCTTCGATATCGCCATTACCTTATGCGATGAGGCCTGCGAGGCCTGTTCCGTGTGGCTGGGTGGCCCACCCAGGACGCATATCGGTTTCCCCGACCCGGCGGCCGTCCAGGGCACCGAAGAGGAACGCCTGGCGGTGTTTCGCCAGGTGCGCGACGATATCCGCCGGCGCATCTTTGCTTTTCTGGAGGAGTGGGAGCGGAAGCGGGCCGGCGAGTCATCATGAGGAGGAACGGAGATGCCCCGAACTACCTTTGACCAGGAGCTCCAGGCCCTGCAGGACGAGATGCTGGTCCTGGGCAATATGGTCGAGCACGCCATCCAGGAAGCGGTGGAGGCGTTGAAGCATCAGGATGAGGAACGGGCCAAGGGGGTGATCGCCCTGGACCGCTCCATCAACGAGCGGCGTTTCGCCATCGAGAACGACTGCCTGGTGCTCATCGCCACGCAACAGCCCATGGCGCGCGACCTGCGCGTCCTGGCCGCGGTGCTGGAGATCGTCGGGGAGCTGGAGCGCATCGGCGATTATGCCAAGGGCATCGGCAATATCGTCCTGCGGATGGGCAAACAGCCGCTGGTGAAGCCCCTTATTGATATTCCGCTGATGGCGGAAAAGACGACCAGCATGCTCCGGCGGGCGCTGGACGCCTTTATCCGGCGCGATCTGGCCCTGGCGCGCGCCATTCCCCGCGAGGATGACGAGGTGGATAACCTCTACAACCAGGTGTACCGCGAGCTGGTGGCCATTATCCTGGAAAATCCCCGTACAATGGACCAGGCCAATTATCTCCTGTGGGCGGCGCACAATCTGGAGCGCGCTGCGGATCGCGTCACCAACATTTGTGAGCGCACGGTGTTCACCATCACCGGCAGGATGTTGGAGGTGAGCGACGAGGCGTTCTACGCCGAGCAATAGCGCCGCCGGCGCGCCGGCTCACTCGCTGGGGGCCGGCGCCTGGGTCAACAGCACCGCCAGGGCCAGGGAATAGGTGCGGGCACCCGGAGGGTCGGAGCGGGAGGTCAATACGATAGGCACGCGCGCCCCCATGACGATGCCGGCCATCTGCGCCGATGCCAGGTACTCCAGGTTTTTGGAAAGGATGTTGCCGGCGTCCAGGTCCGGCGCCAGCAGGATGTCGGCATCCCCGCTGACCGGGCTGTCGATCCCCTTTTCCAGCGCCGCCTGCCGGGAGATGGCATTGTCGAAGGCAAACGGGCCGTCCACAATGGCGTGATTGATTTGCCCCCGCTCCGCCATCTTGTGCAGGCAGGCCGCGTCGATGGTGGAGGGGATGCGCGGGTTGATGGTTTCCACCGACGAGAGCGCGGCCACTTTCGGTAGGTCAATGCCGAGGGAGCGCATCAGGTCCACGGCGTTCTGGACGATGGCCGCCTTCTGGAGCAGGTCGGGGGCGATGTTGATGGCGGCGTCGGTGACGGCCAGCAGTTTGTGGTAGGTGGGCACCTGCATCAGGAAGACGTGGCTGAGGAGCCGGTCGGTGCGCAGGCCGGCGTTGGCATCCAGCACCGCATGCAGGAGCACATGGGTATGCAAATAGCCCTTCATCAAGATGTCGGCCTTGCCGGTGCGCACCAGTTCCACCGCCTTGGGCGCGGTCTCGTTCTTCATGGCGACATGCACGATCTTGTCGTCAGAGACTTGGTAACCGACCGCTTCTGCCTCGGCCATGATTTCATCCCGATGGCCCACCAACAGAGGGGATATGAGGCCCAGCTCCTCCGCCTGTTTGATGGAGCGGAGCACCAGGGCATTGGCGGCGGCGGCGACGGCCACGCGTTTGGGGCCGTAGCGCCTGGCCTGTTCCACGATTTCATCCAGCTTGGTGATCATGGTCGTTTCCTCGCGCATGCGGAATCCTCTTGATGAAATAAGGATACCATATTGAGGCGATAGGTGCAATTTGAGGGGGGCGTCTGCCCCTTTTCCCCGCGGGGGTGGGATCGGGAGTGGGGTTTCTGCACCCGGTTCGCCCGCCATCCTTTTCCCAGATGCTATTGACAACCTGCCTGTTTAGGTTTATAATGAGATTGAGTGAATTCCCTGGACAAGGGTCTACGTCTCAGCACGTTTTCCCCTCATTGATCCACGTCACAGCTCATTGTGCCCCAAAAGTTGACTAATTGTGTAAATTATAACATTCACAATGGAGGGCACATGTACACTATCCTGAAGAAGCGAAAATTGAGCGATGTCACAAATGAGATGGTGCTGGATGCGCCCCATGTGGCGCGGCGGGCGCGTTCCGGCCAGTTTGTCATCGTGCGCATTGACGAGCGTTCCGAGCGCATACCGCTGACCATCGCCGACTACGACCGCTCCGCCGGCACCATCACCATCTTGTTCCAGGAAGTGGGCAAAAGCACCATGCAGTTGGGCACCCTGCAGGAAGGGGACCATCTGCTGACCTGCGCCGGTCCCCTCGGCAACCCCACCCGCGTCGACCATTACGGCACGGTGGTCTGCGTTGGGGGCGGCGTGGGGGTGGCGCCTATCTTCCCCATCGCCCGCGATCTCAAGGAGGCCGGCAACACCATCATTTCCATCATCGGCGCGCGCACCCGCCAACTGCTCATCTGGGAGGACCGCATGCGCACCGTCTCCGATGAGCTGATCGTGTGCACCGATGATGGCTCCTATGGACGCAAGGCGCTGGTTACGGAGCCGTTGAAAGAGGTGCTGGAGCAGAGGCATGTGGACCGGGTGTGGGCGGTGGGGCCGGCCATCATGATGAAATTCGTCGCCCTGACGACCAAACCGCACAACGTCCCCACCGTGGTCAGCTTGAACCCCATCATGGTGGATGGGACCGGCATGTGTGGATGCTGTCGCGTGCTCATTGGCGGCCAGGTGCGGTTCGTGTGCGTCGAAGGCCCGCAGTTTGATGCCCATGAGGTGGACTGGGAGAACCTGTTGATGCGCATGCAGTATTACAAGGACGAGGAGCGCCTGGCCGTGGAGCACTGGAAGGAGCACCGCTGTCGGCTGGAGCAGGCTGAGCAGGAAGCGGAAAAGGAGAGGCATCGCCATGGCTGAGCTGACACCCAAGGAGCGCATGCAGATCCCGCGGCAGGAAATGCCGGCGCAGGACCCCCTGGAGCGCCGCTATAACTTCAATGAGGTGGCGCTGGGCTTCGACTTTGAAACCGCCCGCCGAGAGGCGGAGCGCTGTCTGCAGTGCAAGAACCCGACCTGTATGGATGGCTGTCCGGTTGGGGTGCTGATACCGCAGTTCATCCGCCACCTGCGCGAAGGGGATATGGCCGGCGCGGTCGTAGCGATGAAAGAGCGCAACAGCCTGCCGGCCATCTGCGGGCGCGTGTGTCTGCAGGAGGTGCAGTGCGAGGCGACCTGTGTGCTGGCCAAACGCGGCGCGCCGGTGGCCATCGGCCGGCTGGAGCGCTTCGTCGGCGACTATGAGCTGGCGCGCCGTACCTGTCCCCTGGTGCGGGCCGCTCCCACGGGCATGCGGGTGGCGGTGGTAGGGTCGGGGCCGGCGGGGCTGACCTGTGCGGTGGAGCTGGGCCGGCGCGGTCACCAGGTGACCATCTTCGAATCCCTGCACGCCGCCGGCGGTGTGCTCATCTACGGCATCCCGGAGTTCCGCCTGCCCAAGTGGATCGTCCATGCCGAGATTGACTACGCTATGGAATGCCTGGGCATCGAGATACGCACCGACCACGTGGTGGGCCGCACCATCACGCTGGATGAACTGCTAGCCGATTACGATGCGGTGTTCCTGGGCACGGGCGCCGGCCTGCCGACCCTGCTGAATGTCCCCGGCGTGAACCTGAACGGCGTCATGTCCGCCAACGAATTCCTCACCCGGGTGAACCTGATGAAAGCGTATCTCTTCCCGGAATATGATACCCCTATCAAGGTGGGCCGGAAGGTGGCGGTCATCGGCGCCGGCAACGTGGCCATGGATGCGGCGCGCTGCGCCCTGCGCCTTCAGCATATGCGCGCCGAAAGGGAGGGCGGGGAGCCGGGGCAGGTCTATATCGTGTATCGGCGTTCGCGGCAGGAAGTGCCGGCACGCGCCGAGGAATTCCATCACGCCGAGGAAGAAGGGGTCATCTTCGAGTTCCTGACCAACCCTGTGGAGATCCTCGGAGACGAGCAGAAGCGGGTGCGAGGCCTGCGCTGTGTGCGCATGCAGTTGGGCGAGCCGGATGCCTCGGGGCGCCGCCGGCCCGTCCCCATCCCCGGTTCAGAGTTCGATCTGGATGTGGATATGGTGATTATCGCGGTGGGCACCACCCCCAACCCGGTGGTGTTCCTCAACACCTACGGCTTGGAGCGGACGAAAGAGGGGACGGTGGTGGCGGATATGACCACCCTGCGCACCACCAAGCCGCGCGTCTGGGCCGGCGGCGATGTGGCCACGGGCGCCGCCACGGTGGTCAGTGCCATGGGCGCCGGCAAGGTCGCCGCCGCCGATATGCACCGCTTCTTATGTGGGGAGTTCAGCGAGTCGGAGTGGTGGCCGGCGCAGGTGGAGGCGCCCACCGCCGGCGCATGACAGCGGGTTAGCCTCCGATGGCCGTCACCGGCGAGGTGACGGCCATTTTGTTCGAGATGATCCTGCGGCAGGTGACAGTCACGCGGTGACTGTCACCTGTTTTTAGGCATGAAATCGTGCGTCAGCACATCATTTTCGGTGGGATATTTCACGGATACTCTGTACAAGGAAAAACGGAGGGCCGGCGGCGGTGCGGCCGGCGGAGCAGGGGGACAGGACTCAGGACTAAGCGGCGCTCGTCTCCCGACGGTGGGTGCACATCTTGCCCAATGTCGCCAGCAGTTCCTTCGGATTGACCGGCTTGGAAAACCAGGCGTCGATGGGCAGATATTCGTCGGTGGGAAACTCGCTGGCGTGCGGCGTGTCCGCGATGGAAGTGACCATGATGACGCGCGTGTTCTTCAGGCGCGGGTCCGTCTGCATCTCCCGGCTCACGTACAGCCCGTCCAGGATGGTGCGCATCATGATGTCCAGCAGGACGATATCTGGCGGATCACTGCGCATGATGTCGAGGGCCTGTTGGCCGTTGGAGGCAGTGAGCGTCTGATAGCCCTCCTTTTCCAGGATGGTGCGGGTGATCTCGACAAAGTCGGGATCGTCGTCTACGATTAACACACGGCACATGGATCACCTCCCTCTTCCTTGTGATGCGTGAACAACCGCCGGCAGGATGCGTTGCGGGTAGCGCAGAACACGATAATTTCCTATCCATATTATAACCCGAAATAGGGCGGAATTCAACACGATCTTTCGCGAAGCCCGGCAGTCGCGTTCCCCGCTGGATGCCAATCACTCATGAGGTCACCACCTGACGAGGCCATACCATTGGCTTTGAGCTAATGGGACATCATGGTATAATGGCGTGTGCGCTCGGACCACTGCACTCGGAATGGAAGAACCAGCATGAGCCTGCGAAGCGAGATCGTCCAGTTGGAAGAGCTGGTGCGCCGCGCCTGTAGTGGGGACAAAGAGGCCCAACGCCAACTGCCGGCGCGCTTCGAGAGCCTGCGCCGCGAGGCCGAGACCCTCATCAAGCATCAGCAGGAGCTTATCACCCTCTATGAGATTGCCCGCGAACTGGCCTCCATGGTCAATTTGGACGATATCTTGGACCTGATATTGACGCGCGCGCTGGCCCTGGTGAAGGCGGAGCGGGGCTTCATCGTGCTGGCCGACGAGCCGGCGGGCGAGGAGGGCTTCCGCATCGCGGTCGCACGCCAGTTCTCCCTGGAAGAGGTGGACGACGGGGAGGTGCGCCTGAGCCGAAGCCTGATCGGTCGGGTGATGCAGACGCGCCAGGCGGTGGTCACCACCAATGCGCAGGAGGACCCCCGCTTTCAGTCGTCCGCCAGCATCGTGAATTACCGCATCCGCTCCGTCATGGCGGTGCCGCTGATATATGAGCGCGACCTGCTGGGGGCGATTTACCTGGATACCCGCATCACGGAGCGCTTGTTCACGCAGGAGGACCTGGCCCTGCTCCAGGCGCTGGGGAATCAAGCGGCCATTGCGCTCCACATGGCTCAGCTCTACCGCCATCTCGAACAGCGCAACCAGGAACTGCAGCAGGCGCTGGCGGAACTGCGGGCCACCCAGGATGAGCTGATTCGCTCGGAGCGTCTGTCGGCGGTCGGCCGGCTGGCCAGCGGCATCATCCATGATTTCAAGACGCCCATGACCACCATCAAAGGCTATGCCGCCTTCCTGGGCAGGGATGACCTGCCGCCGGCCCAGCGCAAACAGTTCGCCCAGACCGTCATGAATGCGGTGGACATCTTGGTCGGCATGGCGCAGGAAATCCTCGATTTCGTCCAGGGCGGCGGCGCCCTGCAGATGGAGCCGGTCCCGCTGGACGCCTTCGTGCAGGAAGTGGTGGATTTCCTCAAAGAGGATTTTCGCGAGCGGCATATCACCATTCACACCCAGCTCGAGTATCGCGGCGTGGTCTCGCTGGATAAGGGCAAGATGCGGCGCGTGTTGGTAAATATCGCCGGCAACGCCCGCGACGCGCTCAACGGACAGCCCGGCACCTTCACCATCATTTCCCGCCGGCAGGATGACCAAGTGGTGCTCGAGCTGATTGACGACGGCCCGGGCATCCCGCCGGAGATCCTGCCGAACCTGTTTCAGCCCTTTGTCACGCACGGCAAGGCCCACGGCACCGGCCTGGGATTGGCCATCAGCAAGAAGATCGTGGAGGATCACGGCGGCACCATCGCCGTGATGACCGGCCTGCCGAAGGGCGCCGGCTTTGTCATCACCCTCCCCCTGCCGTGAGGTGAGCGTGAGCATCCCCGACGCGCCCATCCGCTTCCTGGTCATCGGACATCTCTGCAGGGACGTCGTTCCCGGCGGATATGCCCTGGGGGGCGTGGTGACCTATGCCGGCCTGACGGCGCATCGGTTGGGCCTTCCCACGGGCATCTTGACCCGCTGTGGCCCGCACATCTCGCCTGAGGAGGTGCTGGAGGGCATTCACCTGCATATCCTGCCCTCCGAGCGCACGACCACTTTTCATAATCAGTACACCGCCGGCGGGCGGGTACAGCGCCTGCTGGAGGTCAGCGAACCGATTGGGGCAGAGGACGTGCCGGCGGCCTGGCGCGCGGCGCCGGTCGTCTTATTGGGGCCGGTGGCGCAGGAAATCGCCCCGCAACTGGCCGGCCTGTTCCCCAAGGCGTTGTGCGGCGCGGTCCTGCAGGGCTGGATGCGGGAATGGGATGCGGAAGGCCGGGTCTCGAACCGGCCGGCCCTCCTGCGCCGGCTTTCGTTCGAGGGCCTTCAGGTCGTGACCCTGAGCGAGGAAGAGCTGGCCGGCGATGACGAGACGCTGGCATATCTGCGCCGGCACGTGCCCGTGGTGGTGCTGACCCAAGGGCCGCGTGGCGCGACGGTTTTCGCCGAGGGAAAGGTGTTTCATACGGAGCCCCGGCCGGCGCAGGAGGTGGACCCCACCGGCGCCGGCGATGTCTTTGCCGCCGCCTTTCTTGTCCGGCTGTATGAGGGATGCAGTTATCCGGAGGCGGCGTATTTCGCCAATGTGACCGCTTCGTTCTCCATCGAACAGCCGGGGCCGGCCGGCATCCCGGAACGCCGGCAGGTCCTCGCATGGATACATTCTCACCCATCAGGAGGCATGGTGCCAGATGTCGAGCGATCCGCTTCCGCCCATCACACCTGAGCCCGCCGGCGTGGCTGTGCGGCCGGTGCCGAGCCTTGGCGAACGGCTGGCCGGCTATTGGGCGCTCATTAAGAGCAAGCAGACCCTACTGCTGTATGCCACGGGCATCTGCGCCTACATCGTGTCCATGGGGGGGCGTGCCCCGCACGCCCATGTCCTGCTGTTCAGCGCGGCCCTGCTGTTGAGCATCAGCGGCTGTACCGCGCTCAACATGGTGCTGGATCGCGATATTGACGCCGTCATGGAGCGCACCCGGACGCGCCCGCTGGTGCGTGGGGTGATCAGCGCCCGCGCCGCGGCGGTCTATGGGGCGGTGCTTTCGCTGGCCGGCCTGGCGCTCGCCTTCGCCCTGCGCTGGCAGGCCGGCGTGGTCATCGCCATGGGCTTTGTCTTCGACCTGGGGGTATACACCCTGTGGCTGAAGCGGCGCTCTCCCTTGTCCATCATCTTCGGGGGCATTTCGGGGGGTATGCCGGCGCTGGCCGGCCGCGTCCTGGCCACCGGCCGGGTGGACGTGGTGGGCATCCTCTTCGTGCTCTCCATCCTGCTGTGGATCCCCTCCCACATCGTCACCCTTTCCATCAAGTACGCCGAGGATTACCGCCGGGGCGGGGTGCCGGTCTGGCCCAATGTCTACGGCGAGCGGTCAGCGCGCTATTTCATCGCCGTCTCGAACCTGCTCAATGCGTTGGTGCTGTTCGCCTGCGGATTGTTGCTGGAGATTGCCCGGCCGGCCCTGGTGCTGTTGATGCTCAGCGCCGGCGCCATGATCGGGCTGGCCGGCTGGGGCATCCTGCGGCCTTCGGAGCGCATTACCTGGGTGCTCTTTAAGGCCGCCTCGATGTATATGCTCCTGTCCTTCCTGCTCATCACGTTTGGGGGTATTTTGTAAAAAGAGAGGGGCGAGTCATTGACTCGCCCCTGTCCAATTTAGCCGATGGTTGCGACCAGCCGGCGCAGGTCCTCCATCGTGGGATCGATGATGTGCGGCCGGCCGGTGGCCTTGATGGCGCTGGCCACGTCCTTCAGCCCGTTGCCGGTGATCAGCACCACGATGCGTTCGTCCGGGTCCAGGCGCCCCTCTCGCAGCATCTTGCGCAGGCCGGCCAGGCTGGTGACGCCGGCCGGCTCCCCAAACACTGCCGCGCCCCTTGCCAGCACGCGCATAGCATCCAGGATTTCCTCATCGCTGACGGTGATGAACTCGCCGCCGGTCTGCCGCACCGCCCGCAGGGCCTTGATGCGGTCCCGCGGGATGCCCACGGAGATGGAATCCGCCAGCGTGTTCGGGACGATCGGTTCAATTTCTTCGGTGCCCTTGCGCCAGGCGTTGTAGAGCACTGCCGAACCTTCCGCCTGTACCCCCATCAGCTTCGGCATCTTGTCGATGAAGCCCAGGGCGTACAGATCGCGCAAGCCCTTCCACAGGCCCCCGATGATACAGCCGTCGCCCACGGAGACGAAGATGCGGTCGGGTGCCTGCCAGTTCAGTTGCTCGCAGATTTCCAGCGCGGCCGTCTTCTTCCCCTCGGAGAGATAGGGGTTGTAGGCGGGGTTGCGGGAGGAGCAGCCG
>Ga0080004_1180826_pt1 | contig 13522 bp, 12 predicted proteins | sample WasSprMetagenome_FD_69207 | JGI IMG/M metagenome (GOLD analysis project Ga0080004, IMG submission 69207) | Sulfidic aquatic microbial communities from Washburn Spring, Yellowstone National Park, USA - WS (SPADES assembly) (version 2) | ecosystem: Environmental > Aquatic > Thermal springs > Hot... | reverse complement strand
GAGGAGCCGTAGGCGGTCGAGCTTGTCCTCCCCGCAGAGGTTAAGCTGAGGGCCACGCTGCTAGGTGCCTACAGGGAGGTCGCCCCCGAGGTCTACGCGTACAGGAGCGGCTACGACGACCGGGTCATCGTCGCGCTCTACTACTCCTCAGCCCTGCCGCTCGGCGCCAGGCTTCCCACGGTGAGGTTCCAGGTGCCCGTGGAGGGGAGTAGACCGCTGTTCAACATCTCCAGCGGAGAGCTCTGCAGAGTGGTGAGGCTGGAGCTTAGCAGGCTGGCTTCAGAGGGGGTTCTGGAGGGGTTAAAGCAGACAGACATCGAGAGGCTGTCCACGACCTGCTCAGCGGGGAGGGCCGGGTGGGAGCAGAGGCTGGTGCTGCTCAACGGCACCTGGGTGTCCTACAGCGAGGTGCCTGGCGCTAGGCCTCTACTGGGCTGCAGGGCACCACTACCGCTCAGCTACGCAGGGATACCGGTGTGGCCCGCGGCGCAGCAGGTACCACCCTGGCTACTCGCTGCCGCAGCCGCAGTGCTCGCCACTATCGCGCTCTCGTGGAGGAGGTTTAAGAGGAGGCGCTCGGCTTCAAGCGCGTGAGCCTACCGGCACCCTGGCTCGGCGCGCTTCTAGCCCTGCTGGGCTTCATAGTGGCAGTCTGGGGCCTCAGGCTGGCGAAGCTCCTCGTGTCACTGACCTTCGGCCTCGCCCTGGGCTACCTCCTCTACGCGTACTCTGCCCCCAGCCTGAAGGAGAGCCTGGGCAGCCCGGCCCTCTTCCTGCTAGGGTTCGTGCTCGGAGCCCTCATAGGCTACTCAGCCTTCAAGCTGGCGCTCTCCCTGCTGGCGGGCTTCCTCAGCGCTTACGCGATTGCTTCAACGGGTATCATCGTCAAAAGCGAGGAGGCAGTCGCGCTCCTCACCCTCGCGCTGGCAGCGGTAATCTACTATCTCGTGGACAAGCTCCTGGCAGTGGTGTTCGCGCTCGCGGGATCGCTTCTACTCTACTACGGCCTGGAGGTGATTGGGCTAAAGGGGTGGATTCCGCTGGTAGCAGCAGCCGTGGTCTTCGCTCTGGGGCTAGCCTCCCAAAAACGCTAGCTTAAATAGCTTGAAGAACAAACATATACAAGCATTTTTACAGGTTGCTACGGGGTTTCTCGTGGGCGATGAGGGTAGGTATGGTGTTGTGGATGTTGGCACTACTGGTGTGAAGCTTGCCGTTTACGACGAGAGTCTGTCGAGGATTTTCTACGAGAAGGTGAGCGTGGGTTTTGAGCAGACCGCTTCGGGTTACGTGGAGCAGGATGCTGCCAAGCTGGCGGAGGTTGTGAGGAGGTTCGCGAGGAAGGCGAAGAGCCTGGGAGCGAGGAAGCTCGGCATATGCACGTACAGAGCCTCTGTCCTGGCGTGGAGCAGGGAGGGGGCTCCGCTAACCAACGTCATCACCTGGATTGATGGGCGCGGGAGGGAGGTCGTGGAGAGGCTGCCTAGCTACGTGAAGATGCTGAGGCGCGCTAGCGGCGCTCTAGCGCAGATCTTGAGCCCGGATTCACCAGCCGTGCTGATGAGGTGGCTGCTCGACCACGTGGCCGGGCTTCGGGAGAGGGTGGAGCGCGGGGACGCCTACCTCTGGACAGTGGACTCCTATCTCCTCTACTCGCTCACAGGAAAGTACTACTCGGACGCGACGAACGCCGCTCTCACAGGGCTCATTCACCCGAAGGATCTCAGAGAAATTGACATCGTGTTTGACCTCTTGAAGCTGCCCAGGAGGACGCCTGAGGTTGTCGACAACGTGGTGGATGCTGGGAGCTTTGAGGGGCTCGACGTCTCAGTGCTGATAGCAGACCAGCAGGCGGCCTCTGTGGCTGTGGGGGCCCTGAGGGAGGGGGCTATCGAGAGCGTTCATGGCACAGGCTCCTTCGTCGAGCAGTGCACTGGGAAGCTGGTGATGGTTGGTGGGGGTCTGGTCCCTCTCATCATCCTCAGCCTTGATGGACAGAGGGTGTACGGCGTAGAGGGTTTTGTGCGCACGACAGGCTCCATAGTTGAGTGGCTGAGGGGGGCTGGGTTCTTCTCGAGCTATGAGGAGATGGAGGGGCTCGCCTCTAAGGCTGGTAGGGGTGTGCTCGTCGTCCCGGCTTTCGGCGGGTTCAGGTGCCCCCGCGCTCCCGACGTCAAGGGGCTGATCTGCGGGCTTAGCCTTGGCGCTGGGCGTGGGGAAGTGGCGGCTGGTATTGCTTGGGGTGTGGCTCTCCACGTTGCCTACCTCGTCTGGGAGATTGGGAGGAGGGTTGGGGCTGCTCGAGAGCCTCTCTGGGCTTCCGGTGGCTACTCCCAGTCGGACTTCTTCCTCCAGGTGCTCGCCGACGCGACGGGGTTCAGGGTTGCTAGGCCTGCGGATGTGGAGAGTAGCTGTAGGGGTGTGGCGAGGCTACTCGCCCTCGCAGACGGCAGGCTCTCCAAGCGGGACCTTGAAGAGCCCCCGCCACCCCAGAGGCTCTTCGAGCCCCGGATGACCAGGGGGGAGCGGGAGCTCATGCTTGAGAAGTATAGGGAGCTGCTGGAGGTGTTGAGGAAGTGGGGGAGAAACCCGTTCCTCTCAGGGAGTTTCTGAGGAAGGTGGAGGAGGCGGTCAGCGGCAGGGTGGCAAGCGACGCAGATACCCTAAGGCTCTACAGCCGTGACTACTGGCCCCTAGCCCTCCTCAAGGAGGTCAGGGGCGAGGAGCTGCCCAGACCACTCGCAGTGGCTTGGCCTGAGAGCGTGGAGGAGGTAGTCCGGCTGGTGAGGCTGTGCAACGAGTACAGGGTCCCCTTCGTCCCCTACGCCGGTGGATCCGGGGTCATAGGCGCTACAATGTGCGAAGGCTGCCTGGTGATCGATGTTAAGAGGATGAACCGGGTGCTCTCCTTCTCAGAGGAGGACGCCCTGGTGGTCGCGGAGAGCGGGGTGCTACTCAGGAAGCTGGAGGAGTTTCTGAACGAGAGGGGGTTCACCCTGAGGCACATACCGCAGTCCTACCCCGAGGCCGCCCTCGGGGGCCTGATCGCGACGATGAGCACGGGGCAGTTCAGCACGAAGTACGGGGGCATCGAGGAGCTCCTGGTCGACCTGGAGGCCGTGGCGCCTGACGGCGGGCTGATACCGATGCGCAGGAGCATTGTCCCGAGGGCCGCCACAGGCCCCGACCTCAAGAGGCTGCTCGTAGGGAGTGAGGGCCAGCTGGGCGTGGTGACCAAGGCTGCGCTGAAGGTGTTCCCCCTGCCCTCCCACACCTGGAGGAGGGCCTTCGCCTTCCCCAGCTTCGAGGCTGGGCTCAGGGCTATGAGGGAGATCATGCTTGCCTGGGCCACACCCGCTGTCGCCAGGTTGTACGACAGGGATGACAGCGCGGCAAGGTTCCACGACGCGCGCGACATACTGCTGCTCATCGTGGAGGAGGGTGAGGAGGAGCTCCTGAGGGCTAAGGTCTCAGTCATAGAGAGAGTGGTCGCGAAGCACGGCGGGGTGGACATCGGGGAGGAGTACGTGGAGAAGTGGCTGAGGACGAGGTTCGACGTGATTAGCGAGCTGAAGAAGCTCGTCGTGCCCCTGGGCCTCTGGTTCGACACTATAGAGACAGCAGCCACGTGGAGCAACCTGCCCAGAGTGTACCACGAGTTCAAGAAGCGCGTGAGGGCCGTCAGGGGAGTCTACGCTGTGCTGGCCCACGCGTCCCACTTCTACACAACCGGCGCGTGCATCTACTTCACACTGACGTACGAGGCAAGCGAGGAGGTCTACTGGAGGATGTGGCGCGAGGCCATGTGGACGCTCCTCGAGGAGGGCGCGACCATCAGCCACCACCACGGCATCGGGCTGCTGCGCAGGGAGTGGGTAGGGGAGGAGCTCGGGGCAGCTCTCGAGTACCTGAGGAGGGTGAAGAAAGCCCTAGACCCCATGGGGGTCAGCAACCCCGGCAAGTGGCTCGGGTGAGAGAGGGTTGGTCAGCCTCACAGTCCTGAGGGCTATCAAGGTGACGCCGACTCTCATCGCGCGCTTCGCGCTCCTACCCTTCAGGAAGGTCCGGAACCCCTGCCTTTACTGCCCAGGCATATGCCTTGCGAGCTGCCCCACCTTCCTGGAGAGCGGCAGCCTGGCGCTGAGCCCCCTAGGGTACTCGAGGAGCCCTGCACTCTGGGAGGAGAAGTGCGCTAAGTGCTGGCGCTGCACCTTTGAGTGCCCGCTCGGGTACGCGCTGCCCGAAGCCTTCGGGAAGCCCCTGAGGATCGAGGTTGAGGTCGTGAGGGGAGGGACACCGCTGCTGGTCTCCGTGGAGGAGCTTGACTTGGAGTACGCTGAGAAGCTGTCCGAGCGCCTAGGAGCAGGCCTAGCGGTGGTGAAGGGGCTTGACGCGAGGTACACCAGGGGAGGATCCTTAGACGGGAGCTCCATTGATTCAGCCAAGAAGAGGCTGGCGGCGCACGCGAGGGTTTTCGCCCTCTCTCCGGAGGCTGCCCACGCTCTAGGGCTGGAGTTCCTCCCGCTACACCTTTCGGAGCTCGGCATCAAGGTAGACTACGAGGGTGTGGTGCACGCACCATGCCTGCTCAGGGGCGTGGAGGAGAGAGTCATTGAGTCCCTGAGAGCGGCTGGCGCGAGAATCACGGGTGTCGACAGGGACAGCTGCCTCAAGGTAAAGCCCAGGGGGCAGACCCTCTACCTCTGCCCGAGAGCCCGGCGGCTAGGACTCCTCTCAATCTACGACCTGATCGCGCCGTGAGCGCCCGGCAGGGGCTTTCCCTAGACAAGCTCTGATAGCGCGCTCGCGTGCAGTAGCAGGGTGGGCAGGACCCTGAAGGCTTCAGCGTACGTGGAGCCCGCCTGCCCGCCGTACGCCGCGGCGAGCACTCTGAGGTACAGCTCGAGGGTCTGCCAGGTCGCGGCGAACTGGCTCTCGTGCGCCTTCAGAGCCTCCAGCTTCCTCTCGAGGGTCCTGTCGACGGGGTGGAAGTAGTTGGGCCTAGCAGTGTAGTAGAGCACGACCACCTTGACCGAGTGCGGCTGGGAGCCCTTGTCGAAGAGGGGTAGCGGGCTGAACATCACAGCCTCCAGGGTGAGTAGCCCGCCGTGCCTGTGATCCGGGTGGGCCTCGTAAGCGAGCCACGGGTCGGGCGACATGACAGCGTCAGGCCTCTCACCCCTTATGACCTCGAGGATCCTCCTCCTGACCTCCGCGCTGTAGGGGAGCTCCCCATCCGGGTAGTCGAGCCAGATGAGCTTACTGACACCTATGACTTGCGCGGCCCTCTCCTGCTCCCTCCTCCTGACCTCGGCCAGCCGCCTTGGCTCCACGCTGGGGTCCAGCGTGCCCTTGCTGCCGTCCGTGAGCGTAAGGTACGTGATCTCCACGCCGCTGTCGGCGAGGTCTGCGAGAGTGGCTCCTGCGCCGTACTCGCAGTCGTCCGGGTGGGGCTGCACGCAGAGAACCTTCCTACAGCCCTTAAAGGGCTCTGCTAGCTCCTCGAAGAGCTCACGGGCGACGCGCGCAAGCGCCTCGCTTGCGCCAAGCCTAGCCGCCAGCTCGCGCACCTCCTCTACCAGGTTCGCGTGCGCACGCACGGGAAAACCCTCAGAGCTCACGTAAAACTTTTTGCCCAAAGCAAGTACGCTGCAAGGAGGCACGCCGCCATGCGCCCAGGACGGAGGAAGAGCCAGCTGGTCGCCGTCTCCGCGCTCTTCGGCGCGCTGACAACACTCTTCACAGTTGTCCTGACGGTGTACATCCCGGAGACACGGGGGTACTTCAACCTGGGAGAGGCGGGCGTCTACCTGTCAGCAATAGTCCTCCCGCCACCATGGGCAGCGCTCGCGGCAGGTCTGGGGTCAGCGCTGGCGGACGTCATCCTAGGCTACTACATCTACGCGCCGGCAACCCTGGTGATCAAGGCAGCAGAGGCCTTCGCAGCCTCGCTGCTCCTCAGGAGGCTCTCAGGAGCCAGGATGGGCAAGGCCCCCGGGCTGGCAGCCTCGCTAGCAATCCCCTCGCTCATGGCGATCATCGGCACCACGTTCTACTCGGGCAGCACCGAAGTGTACCTCACACCCACGGGCAGCACCCTGACGCTCAGCATCTCGGCGCTCGTCTGGCTTGCGGTAGCGCTCACCTTCGCCGCCTACCTCGTCTGGGCAACCCTCAGGGAGGTAGGCACGCCCCAAACCCTCCTCTCGCTCTCCGCCGGCGGCGCGCTGATGGTGCTGGGGTACTTCCTCTACGAGCAGGTCGTCCTCGGGGTAGCGGCGATCGCGGAAGTCCCCTTTAACACAATGCAGGTCCTAGTGGGGGTCACCGTGGCATCACTAGCAGAGAAGCGCCTGAGAACCCTCCGGATCTCATGAGAAGACGCGCGCACGTTCCCATGTGCTGAGCTACGTGCGCTAAGCCCCCATCCCCGCGCGCAGCTGGGGGTTCACTCCCGTAATTAGGCTCCTTCCGCGAACCTTTTCAGTGATCCCTCCTCTGCCTCGTCAAGTTCTCTCAAGCGTGCGCGATGCTCCCGATGGCCCTTGCTCCCTGTAAGTGGCATGCCACCCTCCGCCTGCGCAGCTCTCGACTTGCATTCTGATTCTTTGGGGGTTAACCTTTAACTCCCCAGCCTATGAAGCCTCGTACAAAGTACTTCTTAAAGGCTACGTACATTAGGAGGGGAGGAAGCATCGTGAGAATGGCTCCAGCGCTTAGCAGCCCCCAGTCTATGTGGTACTGCCCCTTCAGGAGCGCTAAGCGCTGAGTTACAACGTAGTTTGCAGGTGTAGGCAGGAAGACCATTGCGTAGAAGAAGTCACCCCAAACCCACGTGAACTGAATCGCAGAAGCCGCTATAAGAGCTGGGATGCTTACGGGCATCAAGATTCTGAAGAAGATAGTACTCTCAGGTGCGCCGTCGACTCTAGCTGCCTCGATTAAGCTCTGGGGTATCATTTTAAAGTAATTTCTCATGAAGAAAGCTATCCAGGGTACTCCCCATGCGCTGTGCAGGAGAATGATGCCGAGAAGAGTATCATGAAGCCCTACCTTAACGTAAAGGTTGAAGAGGGGTATGACCACCATCTGCTGGGGGACCGACATAAAGAAGAGAATCAGTATGAAAAGTAATGTTTTGTACTTAAAGGAGAGGTAATTTAAAGAGTAAGCCAGCATAGCGGCAAAGATTATAGGTATGACCGTGCTTAGAGACGATATTATGAAAGAGTTACCTAAGCCTCTGAGGAAGTTGTAAGACGGGTTCGTTAAAACTTCAATATAATTCTTTAAAGTGTAGTTCCCGCCAATGCTCCACCAGCCACTAAGTATGACCTCGGTATAAGGTTTAATAGACATTATAACCAATGCTATGAAAGGTAAAAGCCATAAAATGGCAAAGATCCAGATGGGGAGGTTGAGGAAAAGCTTTCTGAGGAAGATTTTACTCCTCATAACTTTTCACCGCTAAGAACCATTCTAATGTACCAGTACGCAGGGATAAGTGTTAAAGCAGCAAGTATGACAGCCACTGCTGCTGCCTTGTTATGCTCAAGCGCGCTTGCGAAGTACATGTACATTATCAGCGCCAGAACAGTAGAGGCTCCTCCCGGGCCTCCGCCTGTTACTACATATACTATATCGAATATCTTCAGTATCCACATAACAGTCATGAGCGTCACAACTATTGTAACGGGTTTAAGTTGTGGAACAATTATCTTAGTGAATATTTCTCTCTCAGAAGCACCATCTATGAGCGCTGCCTCAATGAGGCTTGAAGGTATTGAGTCTAAACCAGCGGAATATAATGTCACTGAGAAGCCTAGCCATAACCATATCGAGCCAAGTATTAACGCAAATAATGCAGTTTCTGGGTAAATAGTCCATGTACTGGAAAGTAATGGAATGTTAAATAATGAAAAGATTCTGGGGAAAATCCCTATGTATCCATCAAACATGAATCTTATTATGAGCCCGCTGACCACCCCGGGTAGAACCATTCCTAGGAAAATAATCCCAAGGACAATGCTGGATCCAAAGATCTTCCTCAGTGTATAGGCGAGCACCATTCCCAGGAGTACAACTGTTGGAACAGCTATCACAATCCATACCGCGTTGTGAACAAGCGCACCCCATGGGGGGTATGGTCCAGGATTGGCCACTATTAGAGCCTTCAGGGGAATAGTTTCAAATAACACGGCTCGGTAATTTTCAAATGTAAAAGAGCTTCCAGAGAGGAAGCTTATAATTATCGTTCCAAGTATTGGATAAAAAACGAATATCGCTAAAATTGCTAATGGTGGTCCAAGAAATATTACTAAATCTTTAATACCCTTAATTTTCATACGCCCACCGAGAAAAAATCCTTTTATTTGGGGGTTTATTAGGGTTTAGGTTGGCTTGCCTCCAGCGTTTTCAGCACCGAGTCTAGTGCCCCGGGGTTCACCCAGAGAAGTTTTAGCTGATCCCAGAAGAGTTTTTGCCAGTCACCACCAATGCTGTCGTCGAGGTCTGGGAGGATAGCCATGCCTCTCTGAGTTATCTTCGTGTAAACACTCTGCATGGGCTTCCAGAGCTGGCTCACTGGCACCTTTGTCCACGTTGGAATCTTCCCAGAGGGAACGCTTGCGTGCACTCCTTGCCCCTCGGTAGCCAGGTACTTAATGAAGTCTATTGCAGCGTCAATGTTTTTCGAGTACTTAGGAATGAATGCATAGTCAGCCCCGCCTACAACACCCTTGCTCTCGGGGAGTGGGAAGAAGTCTAGATCGTTTGGATCCTCAACCATTCCAGTTATCCATGTACCCATGAAGTACAGCGCGTACTCGCCTGCCCACCACTTTGGTATGACCGTGGTCCACTCGATCGGCTCGCTGAAGTAGCCCTTTTGCAGGAGCGGGACCAGGTAGTCTGAGAACACACTCCTCACACGCGGATCCGTAAATCTCACCTTCCCTGAAATCAGGTCAAGCTGCATCTGCGGACCTCCGTAAGCGATTATGAAGTGCTCAGTAACATCCGACATCGGCCAGCCAACTCCATCACCAGTAGCTATGGGGTTCTTAATACCTGGTATGCCCTTGATCTTCTCCAGTAGCTGGACAAACTCGGAGTAGGACTTGGGCTCGGTGAGCCCGTACTTCTCGAAGAACGACTTACGGTACCAGAAGCCGGGCTTGAGCCACATCGTGAAGGGCGCCCCCCATATCTTACCGTCAGCCTTGACAGCGTCAACAATGCCGGGGACATACTCCTTCTCGTTGATAACGTTTGTTAAATCGACTAAGTGCCCTTCTTTACCCATTTTAGCTATAAACCATGCCCACCCGAAGATAACGTCTCCGGGTGCCGTGCCGGCTGCGAACTGCACAGGCATGGTCGCCGCTACGTCTTCAGCTCTCATTGTTCTGTATTCGATCTCCACATTTGGATGCTTTTTTACATACTCATCTATTACGGCTTGAAAGTACTTGGCTTCATCTCCAGCCCAGGGCCCAATCACTACCAGCTTGACCTTCTGTGGTGGCGTAGGGGCAGCAGGTTGGGGCGGTGTAGGGGCAGCGGGTGGGGGTGGCGTGAGATATTGGTAGAGAAACACACCTATGATAGCCAGGATTATTACTGCTGCGGCTATGTATACGTATTTCCTGCTTTTAGTTGTTGCAGCCATTTTACCACCTTGCCATGGTTACAGTGGTTTACCCGCAATACCCTTATATAAGAATTTCGCCGATAAGCATGCCGCAGAGGGGGTGTAGTAAATGAGCCTGCTCCAGCACCTGTCCGCGCACCCGCCTCGGTACGGGCCTGAGTGGGGGAGCGGGGGTATCTTCGGACTGAAATACCACCGCGGCGTGCTGTACTACACTCTCGCCATGGAGGCTAGGGCCTACTTCTTCGACCATGGGGGGCTGCGTAGGGTGTACGAGTTCGAGAAGGTGGGTCCTAAGCCTGTGTCCGGTGGCGATACTTACAATGCCGTTGAGGCTGTGGACGGGAGGATATACTTCGGAGGGTGGGTTCACGCTCCCGCAGTGTACAGGGGGAGGCATGCCGAGGGGGCCACCATAGATTTCAGGAACAAGTACAGCCATGTGCACGTCTACGATATCGAGGACGATAGGGTGGAGCTACTGTGGAAGGAGGGGCTACAGGACCCGGAGAGGTGGGCATGCGAGGTCTCTGAGATAATCTACAATCCGTACCGCGATGAGCTCCTAGTGGCCAGGGCTGACGGGCACGAGAACCATGGGGTGTTTAGCCTAGACCCGCGTACTGGAGCTGCTAGGAGGGTTCTGGAGGGGTTTGCTCTCAAGGGGGCTCACCACCTCGAGTACTCATGCTTCGTGCTGAACCAGCACCCGCACGATGTGGAAGGTGTTGCCTGCGTGGACATGGTTGAGGATAAGCACTTCGTGGAGAGGATCAAGCCTGTGCCTGTAGACGGTTGGCCTGCGAGCAGGGTGTGGGCTGGGCCTGTGGCCTCAGCTTACGGCTGGCTCTTCGCGTTCACGCGAGGCGGGCTGATACTTGGGGACATCTTCGGTGGGGAGTACTACTTCGTCAGGCTCTTCGACATACCGGGCTCGCAGCTGGGACCTACGAGGACGAACGCTGTAGCTCTGGGAGGGGGCGTGCTAGTGGCTTACAACTCGTACACGTACGGCGTGATAAAGACAGTCACGGAGGAAGAAAGGAAGTGGAAGCGGCTCCTGGGACCTGTAACATCACCATCCCTCCTGCTGTACGTAGCGCCCCCCAGCATCAGAGTGGTTGCTGCTCTCGGTGCGCGGATAACGAGCATCGAGTCCCTCGGCGGGGAGATACTCCTGGGAACAAACACCATGTCAAACACTCAGAGACACGACGCCTCGCCCTTCGACCAGGGCACTAGGGGCTTCGTGATCCTTAACCACAGCGTGTTGACGGGCAGCACGCCTGCTTTCACGATTGTAGCTCCTGGGTGGACGATAGGGGCTAGTGCCTTCGGTGGGGTACCGCTCGCCCAGTTTAAGGAGCCTAGGCTGGTTGTGTACAGCAAGAGGGGGAATACCCTGCACGTAAGGGAGTACTTCCCGACCTTGCCGCCCACGCCCGGAGATAGTGACAAGATAAAGGTGAAGCCGGGTAAGAATGTCGTCGACCTGGCTAGCTACAGCGGGGTGGTGTCCTTTAAGGCTGAGCAGCCTCTTAGCAGCGAGCTAGTAGTACTCGAGCTGAGATAGTGGACGCGCGCCCACTAACCACTAATGGGCATAAACCCGGGAGATGAGGTCGTCTTTTGCGTTACAACATGCGCTAGGCGCGGCACAGAGGCTCTTCGGAAAGGCGAGGTAAACCTTCTAAAGCTTGAGGGGTGGCCGTAGCCGGGAGGTGACTGGGAAAACTGCTCCAAGCGGGATTCGTGAGAAAAACGTTTAGCTCAGCTGCTGCGCATGCTGTAATCCTGAGGGCCGCGTGAGCGAGGAGGAGATATTCAAGATGCTTCTGCGCAGGCTTGGGCTCTCACCGTACGAGGCTAGCGCGTACTCGGCTCTAGTGCACTACGGGCCCCTGACGGCCACAGAGCTAAGCAGGATCACGCACATCCCCCAGAGCAGGGTGTACGATGTAGTGTCGAAGCTCGTGAAGAAGGGGCTTGTAGCGGTTTCCGGGGGGAACCCCAGCGTCTACCGGGCTATCAGGCCCTCAGTCGCCCTGAGAGCATACTCGGAGGAGGTGGCGAAGAGGCTCAGCAGCGTGGCCACCAAGGCGGCGGAGATCGGGGAGGCTCTCCGCGGGCTGCAGCCGCCCCTGGAGGATGCGAGGATCTGGAGCATGACCTCGCTGAGCACAACAGTGTACGAGATGGCGTCACTGCTGTCAAACGCGAGGGTCGAGGTGCTAGCAGCCCTCTCGCTCGACGCCTTCCGGAGGCTCCAGAAGGATTTGCAGGAAGCATCCGAGAGAGGGGTCTCCGTGTGCCTTGTGTCCTACGACGAGCTCCCTCCACAGCGCTACCTCGATGAGCAGTTCGAGAGGAGGGCACGGGGGCCCCAGATCCTCGTGTCGGACCGCCAGGAGATGCTCATAGCCACGCGGTGGAACCCCGCGGGGGGGCAGGCCTACGCCTTCACCACTAGCAACCCCGAGCTCATGAGGGTTTTCGTCGAGTACTACCTGATGGTTACAAGAGGGATGGCTAAGCTCGTGTACACGCGCTTCGGGAGCGAGGTCACGGAGAGGTCGTTCCTCTACCTTCAGAGGGCGGTGAGCCTGGTGAGGGAGCTCTGGAGGAACAAGATGCGCGTGGAGGTCAGCGTGCAGGGAGTCGACACGAAGACCTACGAGCCCGTCGAGGTGTCGGGCATCGCTAGGAAGGTGTACATAAACGTGAAGAGGGGTGTGACCTCTCTCTACGTTCAAACGGGTAAGGGAGTGGTGAGCATCGGGGGCTGGGGCGCCTACATAGAGGACATCCAGGCGAACTTCATCCACGTGAGGGGCGTGCCGCGGGGGGGCTAGGCCCTTGCCCGGGATAGCAGCCCTGTACACACCCAGGTTCCTGGAGCACAAGCCTCCCTACCCGCACCCGGAGAACCCCTCAAGGCTGCGGATCGCGCTCGAAGCTCTGAGGAGCCTGGGGGATGTCGAGGTGGTCGAGCCGGGCTCAGCCACGGTAGAGGACCTGCTCAGGGTCCACGACGCCGAGTACGTAGAGACCATCCGGAGGATCGTGGAGGAGGGGTTGCCCTTTGTGGACAACGACACCTACGCCTCACCCGGGACACTGGGCGCCGCTCTGGCGGCTGCCGGTGCAGCCATGGACGCGGCCAGGATGGCTGGGAGCTCGGTGCCCGTGGCCCTCGTGAGGCCGCCGGGCCACCACGCGGGGAGGAGGGGGAGGGCGATGGGCGCTGCGACTCAGGGGTTCTGCATCTTTAACAACCTCGCTGTGGCTGCGGCGATGCTGCTGGGCTCGGGGTGCAGGAGAGTCGCTGTCGTGGACTTCGACGCGCACCACGGTAACGGCACCCAGGAGATCTTCTACTCGGAGCCCAGAGTGCTGCACATCGACCTGCACGAAGACCCGGCCTCGCTGTACCCAGGCACCGGCTTCCCGACCCAGCTGGGGAGTGGTGAGGGGGAGGGCACGAAGGTCAACGTCGTGCTGCCGCCTGGCAGCGCTGACGACGTCTACCTGGCTGCCATCGAGGAGGTCGTAGTACCGCTGCTCGAGGAGTTCAAGCCGGAGGTGCTGCTGTTCTCCGCGGGCTTCGACGCGTTCGAGGGCGACGGCCTGACGCACCTGAGGGCGGGCGAGCGGGCCTTCCACGAGCTCGGCAGGATACCCCGGGTGGTGGGAGTGTCCCGCGTGGCTGCCGTGCTGGAGGGAGGCTACTCCGCTGGCCTCTCGAGGGGGCTCCCGGTGTTCGTCTCCGCGCTTGCGGGCTCGGAGGCCGACTGGCCCGTGAAGACCTCCCGGGAGGCAGTCGTGCGGCTGGCGCGGGGGGCCCTGGCAGGGCTTAAGGACCTGTCCCGG
>Ga0080004_1110034_pt1 | contig 13524 bp, 9 predicted proteins | sample WasSprMetagenome_FD_69207 | JGI IMG/M metagenome (GOLD analysis project Ga0080004, IMG submission 69207) | Sulfidic aquatic microbial communities from Washburn Spring, Yellowstone National Park, USA - WS (SPADES assembly) (version 2) | ecosystem: Environmental > Aquatic > Thermal springs > Hot... | reverse complement strand
GTCCTGACCACACTAGACTACCGGCCCACTACAAGAATTTAACTAATGATTATCCTTTAACGTTTTCGGTCTTAAAGTGAATGTTTTTCACCCTTTAATGTTCGGTTGAATTCTTTCTTGATGCCAAATAATATTCCGTTATTTTTCCAATATGGGTTCTCATTTCAGATTTAAATTCTGAAGAGCGTGTTTTAATGGTGTCTGCTGTTTTAGCCCAAGATCTACATTGAAGGCATCTAGATATCAGTCCTATCTCGGCTTTTATATCCATGGGTAATCTTAATTTACCGGAGCTTAGGAAATGTGCCGTTAAAACCTCCTTTACAGCATCACAAGCTCCTTCGTAGGCTAAAGCCCCTTTAACATAGCTTGCTAATCTCTCAAGCTGCGATCGCGTTAAACGTGGTCTCTCAATATGGTCCCATTTATTAACGCCCAATAGTTGAACGGCAACTTCCGGCTCTAAACTAAAGTAGGTGTCTGGTAGAGAATTCAATAGCCTAATTTTAAACTCTATGTAAATTTCCTTCAGAATTTTCTCCACCAGATCGTTTAATGGCTTAATTACTATTACGCTGTATTCGCCTGAAACAATATTCCTCATTGGGCTAATATGAACTGGTATAAAACCGTTCTTCAGCCAGAAGTTGAGCAAGTTCTTGTCTGCTCCAAAGCTTGCTCCAACCCAATCGAAACCGTCCTCGCTTGCCTCATCACAAAGTTTTCTTAGAGATAAGCTTCCTAAACCTCTATTTGTTAGCTCCGGGTGAACTGCTATTCTCACAACTCTGAGACCCTTAAGACGAGAGAAATCAGCGTATGGAGGATAATACCTTACGATACATGAAGGTATTAGGTTGCCTGAGGGCGGATTACCAGTTAACACTAAATTTACAAGGTCATTGGTCATTTGACCCTCTTCAGCCACATGTAGAGCTGCAACTACATGGCCGGATTTGGATGTTATCATGCGGGCAGCATGGTGTGGCGCATCTCCAAGAATTAATAGGTCATCGGGCCTATTTCGGTAATGGGCAAGCACATATATTCCTATAAACTCTCTTAATTTTAACTCGTTAAACTTGAATAAATTGTCAAGGTCAATCTTTTCATAACTAAATTCCTCAGGCTTAATTTCGCCCAAAACTGCAGCATCTATCTCTGCTGGTTCAGCATCCAACAGAAGCGCTTCATATAACCACTTTTCAACTGGATCATTAAGGGCATATCTTATTGGCTCCTTTAGCTCAATTTTATGAAGATTCATATCTTTACTCTGCTGTAAAGCTCTTAGAAATCTTAGGGAGAATCCTCTACCAGCCCCCTCATAACCATGAATTGTTGAGGCGAAAATAACTTTTGAGAATTTTTCTGTAAAAGTAAAAAGTATTGGAACCGGTATTCCAGCCGCCTCATCAACCATAAGAACATCGCACTCTTCATTTAAGGCTCTCTGCGGAAGATAGAATTCGACGACTCCCCGCTTACATTTTATCTTCGGCACATCCCCATAATCCTTAATGAATTTATGACCTAACACGTTAAGTCCCTTTTCAATCATTCCAAAGACTATTTGAAACTCCTCGCCGCTAGGCGCCGTGATAATTATTCTTCGGAACCCGAAATGTAGAAGCATGGCTGCGCTTAACCCGAGGAGAGCGGACTTTCCTCTACCGCGGTTCGAAGTTACGAGTAGAGCGCTTTTCCCTCTCTCCCTTATAATTTCATCAATTAATTGGAGCGCCTTCACCTGATCGCTTGTTAGAGCTAACCTAAAAAGTCTTTTTGGCACTTTGCTCTTCTCTGGGATCTCAGGCATTTTCCTGATAGCTTTAGGCGGATTTAAAAGTTCACCCTTCAAAATTCTCCATCCCTTTAGAATCCACACGCATGGGTTTTCAATTATCTTCTTAACAAAAAATTCCTCGAATCTCTTGCCAACATCCTCCCATGTATACGGTGGATAAATGAAGCTTTTATGTATGCTTGTTTCCCAAGGTTTACTTACATTAAAGTCTAAGTTGAATAATATTGCAAGTCCTCCGCCTCTCACAGTCTCGATGAGTCTGCCAATATCGTTTGGCCGGGCTCCTTTACTCATATCCATCACTAATATGTCATTAGTTGTTCCCAGAAGCTTATGGCTTTCCTCATAAGTATAATGTTTTATATTTTCTTTCGGGAAACTTAGAGATGTAAGCGAGCTAAATAGGTGGTTAAAAAATTCTCCTCCATCACTGTGATAATCAATGAAGACAACGGTGTCATCCGTTCCCTCTTTAAGCATTTTCATGCTTCTATGCTTTAAAATTAGGAAGGAAAGAACATCTTTTGCATCCTCCTCAGAGACAACGATTAACCTCCTATGAGAGGCATCTAACGCTTCCTCTATCATTCTCGCTAAAAGATTCTCTATTCTTGCCCTCTCTTCACAATTAACGTTTTCACTCATGTGTTGAGATCCCGCAATTATATTCGTTAAGCATCTTTTTAAGATGGGGACTGAATTTTTATTAATGAATTACTCTATTTTGATTTCATATCCCCTCTTTCTTGGAAGCGTTATCTCCAATATTCCCTTCCTGAACTTGGCTTTTGCTTTACTTACGTCGACTGGAACTGGAAGTGGAACCCTACAGCAGAAGCATGTAAATTCTCCCCTTCTATGTTTAACGCCTAAATCCTCAAAATTCACCTTAACCTTCATATTGGCTGTTATCTCTATGAGATCATCCCTTATACTGCTTATTCTAATGCTTTCAGGGTCGGCTTTTGGTAAATCAGCGGTTACAATCACCATATCACGTCTCACATGAACGTCGCATAATGGCTCAAGTGATTGTGAATCAACATCCCAGCTTGGTTTCTCCATAAACTTACCAATTATTTCATCCGTTAGAGCCTCGATTTCTTCAATATATTCTCTAACAAGATCAAAGATTGATCTTCTCCTCACGCTCATTTAGCATTCCCCCATTACTTGATCTATCTAATATAGAAGCCTGGAACATCATATTCGTGGGACTTCCTCATTTTTGCGAGCTCAGTTTGAGTTCTTCTCATCATATCCCTCATAGCTAAGCGAACCTCCTCACCTTTTTCTACCAGCTCAGACACATCAACATTTATTTTCATTATTTTGTTAAGCGCCTGTATTACTAGGGAGGAAGCTTCCGGATCAGGATAATTATAGAATGCTTCTGCTAATAATGCTATTGCTGACATATTCTTTTCAGCACAATACTTCAAGATTAGAGCTTGCGGGCCTACAAGGAATCCCCTCTCTATAATTTCAATTTCATTTTCCATGAGAACCTTAAGCATCACATCGTTTGATGCTGCTCCAAATATTCTTATCTTCTCGAGTTCATGGCGGTTTGGAACTGGCAAACCGCCTAAAGTAAGTATTTTTTCAGCCTTTTTACTCCATACCCAATCAATAATGCCCCTTATTGTCTGATAGATAGAGTCTGATGGAATTGCGATCTCAGAGATTAGAACCAGAAGATCATTATTTCCAAATATTCTTATTGGCGACTTTGGAAGACCGTTCTCAAGCATGATTACGGGTGGAAGCAACTCTGTTTCCACATAAGCAACCTCTTTAAGATTCAACTTGGAGATTATATGGGCTGCCGCAATAACTCCAACCAAGCCGACGTCTGGAAGACCACAAATAATTTTGATACCCTTCGATATATTTTTGCGCTCAACGACTTTAACCAGATCGGTGAACAATTTTTCACCCCTATCAAATAAAAGTCTCACTATAATAATATTAAAGGTTTCTTTATTCAAAAATGCTTTATGGCTTAATTATCTTTTATTGGTATTTTTGTCTTCTTTTTCCATTTTGGGAACTTTTTATCCGTTTTCTTTGGGGTGAATTTTCCTCCATCATCAAATTTAATCGAGAATTAAGGTAAATTTTTAGTTTTAACTAAAAAATAAAGTCTAAATTTGCGAGAAGACTATAGAAGAAGGTGGAATTAGAAAAGATATGGAAATTTTAAAAAATCAACTAGAATTAAGCCACAGAGCCAAAAAACCTTAATTAGCTGAGCAATGTTCTCTATTGTGGGGCGCAATGATAGTGGATGAAAGCGGGTTAGGGGAGAATATTGAAGGATTAATTAAAGCTTTCTTTCCATACCAAAGTTTTCGACCCTTTCAAGCTGAAGCTATAAAATTCTCCTTCAATATTATTTTTAAAGGAAGAATAGGCTTGCTTTCATCACCATGCGGGACTGGAAAATCTATTTCGGTCTTATCAGCATACTTTGCGGCTAGGAGCATTAATCCATCTATTGGTAAGCTTCTAATTTTGGTTAGGACTAAGAATCAGCTTGAGATTTACTCCCGTGAACTTAAAAATATTAAAGAATATAGTAAAGCTGCATTCATAGTATCAATATTTAAGAGTAAAAGGGAAATGTGTCCGCTCGCCATGGAGGATCCGAACCTTGCAAACTTAAGCTACCGTGATTTTTTGCATTACTGTAAGGGGCTTAAGAGCGGGGTTTTCGGTGGATCATGCAAATATTATGATAGAACGTATGCTAACAGCGGCTGGAGACCGAGTAAGATTGCTCAAAATATTGTTAATCGGATTGAAAGGTTTGGTCCAGTTATGCCGGAAGAAGTTTACAGTTTATGTCGCAGCTTCGGCTTATGTCCATATGAGGTTACTAGGATGCTTGCAAAAAGAGCTGATGTCATAGTTGGGAATTATAATTATGCTCTCGTTGAGGCGGTTAGAAACTCAACGCTCGGCAGGGCTGGTATACGCATAAAGGATGTTAACTGCGTTTTTGATGAAGCCCATAGTCTACCATACTACGCTTCAGGAATACTTTCAAGCGATCTCTCTCTTAGATCAATTAGGAGGGCGATTAGAGAAGTTAAAAAGTTTAAGCTTGACGGTTTAGATATTCTGGAAGCATTATATAACGTAACAATAAACCTCGGCAAAACAACCTACAAAATTTATGGATCTGATTACGAGCACATAATCCCGAAAGAATTTCTGCTTAAAGAAATCTCCTTAAGGGCTGGAATTGAGATTGAAAAACTACTGAATGCAATTGACGACTTCGCCATTTTAGGGGAGATGGTGAGGCGGATGAGGATTGAAGCTGGCAGCAGACCAGTCTCATATCTTGCGCGCTGCGCATCCTTTCTTTTAGACTGGGTTAATATAGATGACCCCAGTTATGTTCGCTACGTAAAGGTTGAGGAGGACGCTAAGGGTGGAAAAAACATTAGAATTGGGATAAAATGTTTAGATCCATCTTTAGCTACTCGAGTAATAAGTGAGATGCGCTCAGCAATTTTGATGTCTGGGACATTATGGAACGCAGATTATTATATTGATTTACTTGGCTTGGATAGAAGCCGCTGTAGAAGCATAGAAATTCCTAATCCGTTTCCGTCGGAGAACAGACTAATTCTCGTCGATATGGCTGTTACAACAAGGTTTAAGGAGCGCAGTGAGGAACAATGGGTTAAAATGGCTGATCGGATCAGTAAAATTATTGGAGCGGTTAAAGGAAGGGTAGCTGTATATTTTCCATCATATGAAGTTATGTATTCAGTAGCCAGAAATCTTAAGCTTGAAATCCCATTCCTTATGGAAGAAAGCGGTACTAAGATATTTGATGTGCTTAGCTTCCTTAAGGGAAATAGCCAGTGCGTTCTTCTCGGCGTTGCTAGGGGCAAAATAAGTGAGGGTGTAGATATGACTATTAATGGGCGGAGCATGCTTTCAGCAGTAATAATTGCTGGTCTACCGTTTCCAAAGAAAACGGAAACTCAACTCGCATTACAAGAGTATTTTAAGGGGAAATTTGGTGAGAAAGCTAGGGAATACGCGAATGAAATACCGTGCTTAAATGCGCTTGCACAGTCTGCAGGAAGACTTTTACGCAGCCCTGAAGATAAGGGAATAATTATTATAATGGATAGGAGGGCTGCCAGAAGCTTTAAAAATAGGCTTCCGGAAGATTGGAGGCGAGATATGAAATCTCACTTTAAAATAGAAAGCATTCTAAGTAGGATTGAAAGCTTCATGAAATCTTATTAAAATATTTAGACAATTAAAGGTTGTGAGAATTATTATTTTTCAATGTCTTCAGCTTAATTGAAACTTTATCAAATAACTCCTCATATATTTTTAATGCTTCATCCAGCGCCTTCTCCATGTTGATTCTTCCCGCTTCAACCTCAGCCATTAAATGCTCAACATAACGCCTTGTATTCGGTGTAACAAGTCTTTCATCAACATCTTTAAGGAGATTTATTAGATTCTCACCTAAGATGCTTATATAGAAAGATCTTCTTCTCTTTTCAACGTATCCTCTCTCAACGATTATCTGCGGGTAATCAGCTCTCGTTGCATCTGTTCCAATAGAATTCTTTTCAAGGAGCTTGAGTAATTCTGTCTCAGTCAATCTTGGCGGAGGTTTCGTCTCACGCTCTTCAAGAGCAACTTTAATCACTGGCAGCCTTTCGCCAATACGTAGCTGAGGTATATATGTGAGTTCCCTTGGCTTAAAATACGGGAATATCTGATAGAAACCTTCATCTACAAAATATCTGCCAGTTGCATCCATCTGTAAATTACCTAAAGTTACATTCAGTTTCCATTTTTTTAGGATCGCGTCTCCTCCAACAACGTTAGCTAGGTATCTCCTACTAATGTACTCCCAAATTTTCCCCTTAGCATCCAAACCCGGATAATATGCGGTTGGATAAATGGGTGGGTGTGCTCCATCATTCTTCTTTCCATCCCTAGGGTTAAGAGTAGACAGGTTAATGTTTCTGCCTAGTGGCGTGGATGATAGCATGCGAAGTATAGACTTGTGGTCAACTGTCAACCACATATTTGTCTCAGTTCTAGGATAGCTTATGTAGCCTTCTCCATAAAGCATTTCAGCTAAAGCCATTATTTTTGTAGCGCTTAAACCCATTATTTTAGAGAGCTCCTGCAGCATAATGTCAGTTTCTGTAGGTAGAGGCTTATGCTCAATTTCATCCTTCAACTGAAAGTCTTCAACAAGAGCATATCCAGCGCTTTTAACTGTATTATAAATTTGTCGCGCCGTGTTTGCATCCTTAATTGGATCAGAAGCAACCATAATTTTTACGCCGTGAACATCGAGAAGCGCAGATACAACATAATATTTTTCAGGCTTGAAGTTTCTGATCGCCATCTCCCTTTGATAAACAAACCATAGTGTAGGTATTTGGCAATTATGTACTACGGCATTAGAAACCAGATAGGTGCTATCGCTTGTTTCAAGATTATAAACTAACCCTGAATATGGGACGCTTTCAACCTTAACAATTGGCACAAGTATGCACTTGTTTAAAACATGAAATTCAACATTTTTTTGGTCAGGCTTTAACAGCATCATAATGTAAGTTATATTAGAGTTAGATTCATCCCCGTCTTTTTCTTCACATATCTGCAGAAAACAGCCTAACCTGGCATAAAATAGCTGTAACTGTAAAGCTAAAACCTTTGATTTAGTAATTGCATAAACGCTATTTTTTGTATCAGTATGGTGTCGCACTTTAAGATTACTGCCCGCCTCATACCCTTCAAGAAAAGCTTTAACTAAATCTAAGTTTTTGTGTAGAAGTATGAAATCTGGAATATGTTTTTCCTCATCTTCCTTTCCAAACCATTCAGCAAAAGCTTTCAAAAGAATCTGAGATCGCATGTTAAATCTAACTTTTTGGGCTGAGGCTTCCCACTTTTCTATAATAAAAGATGAGCAACCCAGTTTCCTAATTGCGCTTACAATTCGATCCACTGTCCTCGGCTTACTTAAATCAATGCTGATCTGTACGCTATCGCCTAAAGAGTTTCCGTTAGCAACATATGCTCCTAATAACCATAATACGTCTCTATCTAAGGATATCTCTCGGGAAGAGCCTTCTCCATCTGTAAACTTGTTTAGTGGAAGTTTATTAATATTAATGATTCCCTTGACGCGCGGCAAAACAAGGTAATCTCCATTTTTATATTTTCCATCAGATTTTACAAGCGCAGCAGGCTTCCAGAAAAATTGGAAGTCGCCTCCACAACTAGAGTTTTTAGTGGTAGATGCTGTAAGCACTGGATGTTCAGGCGTTAATTCTATTGGTAGCATACCTAGAGCCTTAATCCTAATTAATTGCCCATCATATTCCCGAATAAACTTCTTAATTACCTTATTATCGCTAAGGATTAAACCTATACAATGATTTCCAGCATCCATCTCTGATATTGGCTTATAATCTCCAGGTATTATCGTGTTACCTTTAACGCATGATCCCCACGAAACTAGGCTATCACTTCCACTCAAGCTTTTTGAGAGAGTTAAGAGTCTTGTGTATGCTGCACCTGTTATTAGGTCAAATTTATGGCGAAGTAAAGCCTTCCAAACCCAACTCCACTTTAAGTCAGGTTCGATGGTTTCCCATGCGCGCTTAATCTCGCTTGGTGTAGCTGCATTAAACCTCATTCGACCATATCTTGGCGTATATCCTAACACCTTCCTGGCAACTAAAAGAATCTCGTATGCTATTAATTCACCTTCAGGGTCATTATCGGTCGCTAAAATCAACATTCTAACTCCCTTAAGAGCTTTCGTTAAGTTTTTGTAGGCTTCAGAATCCCTAATAACCCACTCTGTTGGAGCCTTAAAGAGTTCACGCGGATCAACATTTCTCCATTTAGAATAGCGTTCGGGAAAATCAAGCTCAAGAATATGCCCTCTTAAAGCGATAACTGGCAGCGAAGGTTTTATGGTGGATTGAATTGTTCTTGCAACAGAGGTTTTCTCAGCAACTATAAGCATAGGGGTTTTACACCAGTATAAAATCGTTACTGAAAACGCGCCCTAAAAATATCTTTTATCATGCTGATATATGCTGACTTTTTAAGATGCAAGTTACTTACTAGCATCAAAAAGAAAGAAAAGAGAAAATGAGCGAATAACAGCATTATCCTAGCACTAACCTATTAGCTGCCTCCAATCTACGTGTTCTCTAACAAGGTTTACGGCGGTGCTTATTCTTCTTGAGTCCCTGGGCTTTATTTTGCCGATAATCTTCTGAATATACTGAAGTGTTGTGTATGTGTCATACGGCACCAATATGAGTGGAACTTTGAGTTCATCAGCTTTGGGAAGCACTTTTGCGCTTGGATGTAAGTTTCCGGTTAAAACTATAGCTGAAACATCAGTTTCAAGGGCAGTTAAAATAATATCGGTTCTATCACCACCGGTAATTACAAGCTCATTAGTAACTCTTCGGAAATACTTGGCGGCGCTATCTGGTGTCATAGCGCCGATAAGAATTGCTTCAATCATTTTATCCAACCCATCCTTTCCAGCTAAAACTCTGCCACCAATAAAGTCGCATATTTCTCTAGCTGTAGGCGCGCTTAAATTTTTATCCTCCGGAATAAGACCCAAAACCTTAATACCATGCTTCTCTATGAATGGCTTAATCACATGTTTAACGCGCTCCATCTTATCAGGGGATATGCGATTTAATATAACTCCGAAAAGATTAACCCCCCACCTTATGCAGCAGTCTTGGCTTTGCAGCACATCGTCAACTACGGAGTCATCCATAACCCTCTCAACTAAAAGTATCTCAGCTTTCAAATCTTTAGCAAGTCTTGGTATAGGGCAATTTATGAAGGATCCTACTGAAAAATTATGTGGGCCCTCAATTAACATTAAATCCTTATCATGTGAAATTTTTTCATATGATGCTTTTATATTTCTGATGCACGATTCCGCATCTACAAACTCATCGAGAAACTCCTCTTTATCGAGTGTAAATGGACATATTATATTGCTCTCATGTTCAAGCCTTAGGAAGGTTCTCATTATTTCCGCATCTTCGTCTAAATGTTCTCTTCCCGGAATGGATGACTTTATGCCTATGGGCTTAAAGTATCCAACTTTTTTACCCATCTCCATAGCTATGGATGCGAGTGCAATTATTATCGCGCTCTTTCCAGAAGCCTCATCTGTTGATGCAATATATATTGCTTTTTCAACCAACAATTATCCCTCAACCTTACCTAATACTTAATATTTACCGATGGTTACTCTTATATCTACTCCGATACAGCCCTCACTACTCTCATAAACAAAGAGGGGGTTAATCTCTATTTCGGAAATTTCCTTAAATTTAATCATGACTTGTGAAACCCTAAGTATTACATCTATTATTGAATCTATATCTGAGGGCGGCTCACCTCTAACGCCTCTAAGAAGTGTATAAGCCCTAGTCTCCTCAATCATTTTAGCCGCTTCATCTCTCGTTAATGGGCATAGGCGATACGAAACATCTCTTAAGAAATTAACGTATATTCCACCCAAGCCGAACATTAATAGTGGACCGAACTGCGCATCTCTAACAGCGCCTACAATGACTTCCCTGCCGGGTGGAACCATCTTCTGGACTAAGACGCCAATTATTCTAGCTCCCGGCGTGGCTAAACGGGCTCTTCTAATAAGAATATCATAATTCTTTTCAGCTTCATCTCGGCTTTTAACGCCCAAAACCACTCCGCCTATATCAGTTTTATGGAGTATATCGGGCGAGACGATTTTCATAGCTACTGGATAGCCAATGAAGTCCGCTAGAGCACCAGCTTCCTCACTGCTTTGAGCTATAAAAGCCTTAGGCATCCGTATGCCGGCTGCCTCAGCAATCCTTATAGCTTCATCAATCGTTAGGCTTAAACGCCCCTCCATGCGTGCACCCTCAATGATACTGCGAATTTTATCCTCATCGATTTCTACATGTGGAATCTTTTCTTCAATCGGAGAGTTAAGTATGAGCCTATACTCATACATTGATTTTAGAGCATAAACGGCTGCCTCTGGAAATGGATAATTTGGAATCCGGCTCTTCTTAAGTGTTTTAATTGCTGGGGAGCTATCCTCAAGCCCCATGAAGGATGCAATTATGGGCTTATTTGAACCGCTGAATTTAGCTACGGCTTCAGCGATCTTCTCACATGGCGTTACTGCTTGCGGTGTTAGAATAACAATTATTCCATCAACATTATTGCTTCTTAAACCTGCCTCTAAAGCTAACCTATACCGGTTTTCATCAGCGTCGCCTAAAACGTCAAGTGGGTTATTTAGGCTTGCATGCGGGGGCATATTTTTTTGAAGTTCCTCCCTAATTTCATATTCTAAGAGCGGTAGCTCAAGACTCATTTTTTCGCATGCGTCAGCAGCAAGAATACCTGGTCCGCCTCCATTAGTCACTATCAGAATCCTCCTGCCCATAGGTAGCGGCTGTAAACAAAACGCTAACACTAAGTTAAAGAGCTCCTCCAGAGTGTTAACCCTTATTATTCCAGCCTTTCTGAAGGCTGCCGAGAAGGCTGTATCTGAACCCGCCAATGAGCCTGTGTGGGATGAAACTGCTCTCATGCCGGCATCAGTTGTCCCAGCCTTTATAGCTATTATAGGCTTCTTTCGGGTCACTTTTCTAGCAACCTCTATGAAGCGCGCGCCCTCCTTAACACTCTCAATATAAAGCCCAATTACTCTAGTCTCTTCATCCTCACCTAGAGCCTCTAAAAAGTCAGCGGCATTAAGGTCAGCCTCGTTTCCTAAGCTTATAAACTTTGTGAAGCCAACTTCATTCCTAACAGCCCAATTCAGTATCGTGCTCCCAAGAGCACCACTCTGTGATATGAAAGATATATTTCCGGGAGTGGGCATGATTGGAGCAAAAGACGCGTTTACACGGCCTTGAACATTTATTATGCCGAGGCAGTTGGGCCCCTGTAACCGCATACCATACTTTCTGCATATGCTGATAACTTCGCGTTCTAACTGTGCACCCTCCCTACCAGTCTCACTAAAACCAGCTGAGATAACAACTAAACCTTTAACACCCTTCAAACCACAGTCCTCAACAACAGATGGAACAATTCTTGCTGGAACAACTATCACTGCTAAGTCAACATCACCTGGGGCATCTCTAACACTCCTGTAGCATTTAAAGCCAAGTATTTCATCAGCATTTGGGTTTATGGGATATAGTCTCCCACTAAAGCCTGCCTCGACAAGATTTCTGAATACTCTGTGCCCAACTTTCCATGGCTCCCTACTCGCACCTATAACAGCTATAGACTTTGGATTAAAGAAAGCTTCAAGCTTCATAGCTACTCCTCATTAATCTCGCACATATTTAGGTTTTTACCACTGTTAAAATTAACCGGTAAATATATATCTAGCGCCACAGATATCTTACTGTTAAATAGGGGATTAATAAGAACATTGCTGGCATAAATTTTTAACCAACGATTCTCACATGTGTTCCTAAAGCTTGCCCAGGCAACCCCCTTCTGAACCTGGCTCTAACTATGCCTTTATTCCCATGGGGGGCAACTATAACCCCAACTATCGTGTTATTCTTTCCATCAGACCAGGCGACTTTACGCCCAATTAGCTGCCCCGCTTCGCTTCTAGATTTAATATTTGGGAATAGTATTAGACACTCCTTAGGCTTCTGGCTTCTTGGACCCAACCTATAGTTAACCACAATGCCTTTGAGATCAAACGTCATAGTCCTTAATCCCCCAAATTTTAGACTTAAGGGCCCAAGAGCAAATTACATTAAGATAATAAATCTAATATTTATCCTTTAATCTAAATTCACGCTTAGCGCCCCTCAAGACTTATTGCTTCTAGCGCTTTTCATATTACATGCCCATGAATCCAGCTTGATAAATCCTACGCTTCAACGAAGGATCCTTGACGCCTTCAATCATGTTCTCTGGGCAATGCTTGGGGAGCCTCTCCAAGATGACCGACGCGTTCAGCTCTTTAACGGTTTTCGCAATCACGTTCGCCACTTTAAGCCTAATGCTCCTTCTTCCGCACCCTCCCATGAATGGCTATTTTCACATGTCCATTCCCCTTAACGCTCTGGACAACTTCTCTATACTTAGCGTAGCCGATGGCTAGCCTCTCAACGTTAGTTTCAAGCATGTAGGCTTTGTCGACAACCTTAACCGTCACGTTGTCCTCATTGACATCGACTGAGACCACGTTCTTGGCATCTTCCTCGTTGACGTTTACAGCCTTTGTAAAGAGGAGGTAAACCAGCAACCTCCTCCTCTTATATGAAATCGACAAGAAAGCCTACGGTTTTAACCGTGGGGTGAATTGTCGATAGGCTTAAATATGGCGACGAGTTATGTAGTTCTGTGGAAGCCTATCAACATTCGAGGAGCAGGGTCTTTCTAATCCAGTACCAACTAGTCTGGTGTCCGAAGGGGAGAAAGCTTGTCCTAGTTGGAAGGTTAGGGAGAGGCTTGAGCAGATGGTTCGTCAGGTTGCAGACGAGTTGGGGATTTAAGGTTCTTGAGCTTGCCATAAACTCAGACCACGTCCACCTGTTCATATTAGCCTACCCAACAATACCAGTCCACAAGATTTTGAAGAGAATTAAGGAATAGAAGTGGAGGCGAAAAGCGAATATAAGATGTCG